>Ga0307516_10005593_pt1 | contig 14963 bp, 4 predicted proteins | sample 19_EM_MG_FD_203310 | JGI IMG/M metagenome (GOLD analysis project Ga0307516, IMG submission 203310) | Populus trichocarpa ectomycorrhiza microbial communities from riparian zone in the Pacific Northwest, United States - 19_EM | ecosystem: Host-associated > Plants > Roots > Unclassified | place...
AAATTCAAATGATCATAAGTAGGATGCATTAATTCTTTAACATATTTTTTTTTCTTAAAAACATATGATAAATGCTATGTAAAAATAAGATTACAAATAAATAATAATAAAAATCTTTCAACTTTATCATATTACTTGAATGAAATAGTTAGAGCATGATTTTCTCCTAATAAATATTTTTTACACAACATTCACGAAAGATAAATATCCTTTACATAACATTAATATTAATGAAAACATGATAGTTCATCCAGAGATTTTTATGTGCCTGAAAATATAAAAAGATAATCATTTTTTACTTTTAACATTTCTTATTAAAAAAACATGAGAATAAATAAACAAATCAATGTGATCTAATATAGGTCCAATATACACCTAGGTTTGAACAAATTCTAAACCCAAGGGTGATGGGTCTAGTACCTTGCTAGACCCCCCATACACTTGGGTTCAGCTCGTAGTTACCAGCAAAGAAAGTGTGATAGACTCATACACATAAGAATAAGCTGAACAAGATAAAGACTTTTAATTGCTCTCTACACGCGAGGTAATGTCTATACTTTCTGAATTTTTTATTTTCAGTAATAATTTGTTTTTGATCCTTAACATAAAACCATAATTTTTAACCTCTAAAAATTAATTTTCTAACGTTCACCGTAACAACTATATTTCTCTAACGGTTCTTTTTTATTATTATCAACTGTTGTAACAGCTACTTGCTACAGAACAACTCTTTAGTTCCCTCATTCATTTTTTTACTAGCTGTTATATACTATTAGTCCATATATACTAACCACTCTTGAAAACATACAGCACCGAACCCAAAATAAAAAAATCCTCTTAGACCTTGGTGGGTTTTGTTTTGTTTTATTCTTTTGCTTGTTGTTTCTACATTCCTTGTTTTGAGTAAGAACATGTTGAATTCTGGAAATATCCTGAAGAAAAATGTCTATACATGCCTTTGAATTCATTGCAAACAATTTATCTAACACCGCCGATGATGATCCATGAACAACGACCGGACTAACATAAACATAATTCTTGTCTCTCCATACCTATCAAATAGGCAGAGGAGATAAAGATGCTATTTCACAAACGACTCTTGGGAGATGAACGACAAGATGTGGCCATGCCCATTGTCGACATAACAACACAGGCCGATGACTGGTGGTATTTAAGTGATGCGGCCGAGTGTTCCCATGTGGAATCAAACTTGGCTCTTCTTCGAGTTTCATCTCTCTTTCTTTCCGATATATATCGAGGCTATCAGTTCACAGCATTACTTATTCTTTTATTTACTACAATATCTTATTAAAAATCACTAAATTTATCATCATACTTTTAATTCTTAATTATATAATTCTCATTATGATTTACAATACATGTATTCAACAGGGCGAAGAATGCTTGTGCCGCAAAGCATGCATTTATGTGCTCTTTCTCTTTATGCTTACTACTTCATTGTTTTCTTCTCTTGATTCATGAAAAGCTCTTGCATGCCACCAGGCCCACAACTAATCCCGCCTTCAACTTTAAGTCGTTGTTTTATAAGCCCATTTGAAAAACTCAATAGTCTTGACCGAAAAGGAAAGCTCTCGGTAGATAAGCTTGAGCTTTGACGCTGTATAGGGAAATCTAACTCCACTATTATCTTGTTTCTCTTTGGGTACTCCTATTAACTATTAGAAATATACTAAAACTCCTCTACCTTTCGTTGTAGCAATTCTTAATAAAAGGTTGAGCTGTTTTTTGTTTTTTTTTTTAAAGCTGTTTTTTTAAACTATTTTTCTTTATTTTTTTTATTTTTTCTTTTTTGATGTCTTTTGCTTCTTTTTTTTTCTTTCTTTGTTTTTTTTCTTTTAATAAATTTTGTTTTGTTTAATTTAGTTTGTTAATGTTAATATTTTTTTAATTTAGTTATCAGATTTTTATGACATTGATCCCGGGTTTAACAGGTTAACTTGGTTTCACGAGTTAACCCGGATTTTTTTTTTAATTATTTTTTTTCGTTTACTTTAGTTTGTTAATGTTAAATTTCTTTCTATTTAATTATCAGACTTTCATGATACATATCTCAGGTTTCACGGGTTAACCCAGTTAATTCTGGATTAACCCGTCCATTTTTTTTTGTTTTTTTATTTTGTTAATATTAAATTTTTTTATTTAGTTATCAGACTTTCATGACAAGGATCTCAGGTTTAACATGTTAATCTGGTTTGACGAGTTAACTCGGAGTTTTTTTTTTCTTTTTAATTAATTTTTTTTGTTTACTTTAGTTTGTTAATGTTAAATTTCTTTCTATTTAGTTATCAGATTTTCATGACACATATCTCAGGTCTGACGGATTAACCTGGTTTTACGGGTTAACCCAGTTAATTATGGGTTAACCCGTCCATTTTTATTTGTTTTTTTTCTTTTGTTAATGTTAAATTTTTTTATTTAGTTATCAGACTTTTATGACATGGATCCCGGGTTTAACGGGTTAACCTGGTTCGACACGGTAACCCGAAGTTTTTTTTCTTTTTAATTAATTTTTTTGTTTAATTTAGTTTGTTAATGTTAAATTTCTTTCTATTTAATTATCAGACTTTCATGACACATATCCCGGGTTTGACTGGTTAATCTGGTTTCACGGGTTAACTGATTTAATTCTTGGTTAACCCATCAACTTTTTTTATTTATTTAGTTATCAAACTTTCATGACATGAATCCCAAGTTTGATGGGTTAACCTGGTTTGAAGGGTTAACCCAGTTAATTCAGATTTTTTTTTCTTCATTAATTTTTTTCTTCATGTTGGTTTTTTTTCTTTTTAATTAATATATTTAATTATCATACTTTTATGACACGATCTTGCAGCCAGACCTACATCCAAGGCTCTTGGATCTGGTGTTGCAGTCAGACTCACTTAAACTTGAGTCGTGTAAGTTTATTATTATTATTATTATTATAAATATTACTCTTGGGTCAAGCGTTGCAGTTAGACCCAAGGCTTTTGGGTATATCTTTGCAGAAAGACTTAACACTCTTAGATCTTAGCCTTTTTATATTTTTTATGCAAGAAAAAAAAAATTAACCCGTGGGTATGCCTTTGTTTTTTTCCCTTTTCATTTTATTTTTAAGCATTTTATTGTGGACTGCACAGTGCAGTCCATAGTGAAAAAGTTGATGCCTTTAGTTTTTTTCTAGCTTTTTTCTTTTTTTTTCTTGTAAAACACTAAAGGAGATTAGCTTTTTACACAGTGTAAAAATGTGTGATTCATTGTAGCATTTTTAGGGGACCAAAGTGAAAAGAATAGAGAAAATAGGTGGCAGTTTCAAGATTTAAACTAAAATGTTCACTTTAGTCCTTCTACTTTTCAAATGATAGATGTTCATTCCCTTAGATTTTCACAAATCAAATTTTGATCCAAAACTTTATTTTTTTAGGTTCTTAGTTTGAGAGAGGAGAAAAATAGTTTTTGAATTCCGATGAAAGAGAGAGAAAATCTCGGTTGACATCGATTTATGCCATTAAAAGGTTAATTTTGGTATTAATGGGTTCTATTTGATGATGAGAGTTTCATATATGTCTTGTTTGTCCTTCTCCTTGCCTGAGATGATAGATTTAAACTCGAAAAGATTTTTGGATTCATGTTGATTTTGAGTTTTTGGCTTGTTTTTTGGGTTATTTGAGACCATAAATGGGTTTAACAAGGTCTCTTAGATGTTTTCTATGTATTTTAAATAAACAAATGGATTGAAAATCAAAATTTTGAGAAAAAAGCCTTAAGGCTTGATTTTTCGGTGACCTTTGGTCACCAAAAACTAGGCCAACAAATGATGTGTTGTATGCATTCTTATTTTAAAAAAAATTAAAGGGCAAACGACACGTTATTTGCTCTTTAATATTGAAAAAAAAGGTCTGGCATGGAGGTCATGCTTGTTTTCAAGGGTTTAAAGTGTGAGCCAGACCTTTTATATATATATATATATATATATATATATATATATATATATATATATATATATAAAGCCTTTTTTTATCAAGCTTTAAAAAAATAGGGTGTTTTTTTTCATTTCATTCCCACATGCCACTCTTATTTTTTCTTTGAAAAAAATATTGTTTGATATAAAAAAAAAGTCACATGCACTTAGATTGACATATAATTAAATGGAAAGTAGTTTTGGAAATAAAAAATTATTAAATCCATTGAGGTGCATAACTTAGATCGAGGGTTTGACATGTTAGCTTGGTTCACTCAGATTTTTTTTTGTTTTTTTAGTTGAAATTATTATTTTCAATTTCATCCTTCAACATTGAGTTGATTGAAAATTCGACATTTATTTTGATTTGTTTTTTATAAGATTATCACGATTTCATGACTTGGGTCACAGATTTAGATGATTAACTCGGGTTTACCTAAATCGATCCAATATATTGTCGTCTCAATTATTAAACACATTCAGGTCTATTGTCCATGTTGCAAGATCATATATCTTGATACATATTTATCTTTTAATTTTTCAATTAAGTATTTAACTATCGGAAATGACTTTCTTTTATATTTATTATTACAAATAATTATTAATTTATTTAATTAAATACACAGAGTTTTTTTAATTGAAGAAAGCACATATCATGTAACTTGTATAATACTAGTAGCAGAGATCATATTCCTTGCATGTCTTTTAATGGAAAGAATAAAGTCAAATAAAACAGTGTTTTCTAGCCAAAGAAGACGACGACGACGACGACGACGACGACGACGACGTTGATCTCTACTCTACCAAGCTGTAAACTGTGCATGAACTGATTGGCACGGATTTATGCTTCTTTTCCCCTCAATTTTCATTTGTTACCGCATGTGAGAAGGCTCTTTCTTTCCCTGACAACTATTTGAGCGCTTAAGAGCATGTCGAGAAAGAAAAGAAAATTATTTGCTCTTTAGCAAAGCCACCGAAGGAATATTCTTCGAGGATAAAAGGCTGCAAGTTGCAACATCTGAGATCTGAAACTCTTGATTTTATCCAGTCCTCGATTCTTGACTCTCCAGACTCTTAGATCCTCTTAGAATAAACATATTTGTTTTAATCCTTTCTCGGTCTCGAAAATATGAATAAAAAGGATCCATATTTAAATAAATATATGGAGTGGATGAGATATCGAAGAAAGGAAAAAAATCTTGTAACCGTGAATAAATAATATTTTATCAATTTTTTAATTCTTAAGCTCTCGACATGAATGGCCTAATAGCACAGTAATTCTGAATGTGTGAAATTGAATGGGAAAATCACTTGATTGCAGAGCAGTAGGCTTTATAAGGACTACATTGTTACATTTTCAAAACGAAGAGAGTAAAACGTATTCACCCGTTATTTGTCTCCATCACGACCAATACCATGGAAAGTATGAATAAAGAACAAAACAACACAAAAAAAATAGGCAACTTGCCTATTTATTATTTATTTAATTTCTTGAAAAATAATTAATAATAATAATAATCAAGTAGTAGCAAACGATGAGATGAGAAGAAGCTCGGAACCTTTCGCTATTGGAGGAGCTGCCAATGGCGGTGCGTTTAGTCCTGCCTTTCGTCTACTGAAACCCCCACCCCCACCTCCACCACCGGTTGCGGCTGTAGCGATCTCTTGACTTTTAAAGATGGTGACAAATGATTATGTGACGATTGCGAGTGGAAAGATGGAAGATGAGTTCATAAAACGACATCATAAACATGATGTTAAAGAACATCAGTGTAGTTCTTCTCTTGTCAAGCACATCAAGGCTCCTGTTCCTCTTGTAAACACCAATTCCTCTCTCTCTCTCTCTCTCTGTTTTTTTCTCTTAGATTAAAGTTAATGTCTAGTTACAAGAGAGATGCATATTTTTTTTTAGATCCGAGAGCATTTAAGGTTGATTTTATTGTTCGTCGGGTTTATCTGTGGTTTTAGTTTTGGGGCATATTTCGAAGAATTTTTGGTTGAAGATAAATGGTTTTGTTTTTTCTTAAAAACAAAAAACAAAAAAATTGTAGCAAGTATTTTGAAGTGATATATTTTCAAAATTTGCAGCTACGATTGAAATTGGTTGAGTTTGTGGATCCATAAGAATGGGGTCATTACTTGTCTGCATTTTTATTTACTTTAAAGGCTCAAGATTTGTGCTAAAATATGCAAAATTGGGCGTTTAATGTATTGCTTCCGAAGCTAGAAAGAATAGTTACTCTTTTTGCTGTCATTGTTTAAAAAGTTAAATCGTGTGTAATGGTGGGTAGAGACGGCATTACTGCCTTTTATATATAGTTTCAAATATTTGATTGTTGTGACGAATATGGAAATGATTTGATTTTGATGCTCTTTTATGCTTGTGTCAATGATTAGTGGTGTTTGCATGATCAGGTGTGGTCTCTGGTGAGGAGATTTGATCAACCACAGAAGTATAAGCCATTTGTAAGTAGGTGTGTTGTGCAGGGAGACCTTCAGATTGGAAGTGTTAGAGAGGTGAATGTTAAGTCCGGACTTCCAGCTACAACTAGTACTGAACGATTGGAGCTATTAGACGATGAGGAGCACATTTTTAGTATGAAGATTGTTGGTGGAGATCATAGACTTAAGGTACATTTTTCAATGTTCATTTAACTGTTTTGCATAGTCATGAGTTGGATTGTTTTAAGAAATTTTTAGTCATGAAAGGTTTGGTTATTGAGGTAATCACATGTGTTTTGGTGGGTGTCTAAATCCCAGATGAATCTGATGAGATTAGACTGGTTGTTAGGATGTGAACTTTGGGCATCTAAGCTTGTCTGCAATGTTAGAATTTGGGTAGCATGACAGAAACATTTTTTATGCTGATGTGATTGGTCTACCTTGATGTTAATGCAATTTTGCCTAAAATGTCCTAATACGGTCTTTGTAGATGCTGATGCAGTTTTTGCTCTGAAATGTAGAGCTATTTTCTATAGCGTAGTTTGCCAAATGGCAAATTAAAATTTAAAACTTGCATCACAATCTGGCTGGATATATTTCTTCAAGTAATTTGGGTTAATTGACTTTATGTTAGAATCTGATTTTAATGTGCCATTGGAGCTCTCTGCTCGAATTTTTCAGGTTAAGATGTTACTATATGAGAATTCAAAAGCTTCTAAAATCTGATGTCATCGTAAACAAGATTTATATACAATTCGATTGATTGACAGTCATTGATTTTTGTTAGATACTAGTTTGTTCAATTTGTATGATACATGGTAGTTTGTATGCTGGCTTATCGTCACAGAAGATTTTATTCTTAGGAGGCAACAATGGAGCACAACTGCTATGTTGAATTTTGCTTAATAACTAACTATATAATATGCTATTTTACAGAACTATTTGTCCACTGTTACTGTTCATCCAGAGGTCATTGATGGGAGACCTGGTACATTGGTGATCGAGTCATTTATTGTGGATGTGCCTGATGGAAATACCAAGGATGAAACATGTTACTTTGTTGAGGCCCTGATCAAGTGCAACCTGAAGTCACTGGCTGATGTGTCAGAGCGTTTGGCGGTCCAAGACCGGACAGAACCCATTGACAGAATGTAAGTATGCAGGGCAGGTTCCTAGTGTAGAGGTTCTGATAACGTGGGTGGAAATGAAGGTTTTCATTGTCTGAAGAATGGAGAGCTTGGCATCCAAGAGGCAAAGTCACTGTTCTTTTCTTTACGCTTATGTTCAATCCCATTGCTCATCTACTGCCTTTATAGGATTTGTAAACGAACCAACATGTTAGATTGCCCTCCTTTGTTCTTGTTCAATGCTTTAATAATGTGGTACGTATTCATATCTGATTGTAAATATGCATGCATTATGACAATTGAACATTAGAATATTTGTTTTGCTTTTGATCAAACTTCCTTTAGCCCCGTTTCTGGCTTGATTGCTTAATGCTTCTTTGTCTCACACTCAAATGTGGATCTCCACTCAACCTGTTGCAGTTACTGACCATGGACAGCCCACAAATCCCAGAGTGATAAAGTTCATATCCTGTTCTAGTCTTTAGTGCAAGTGCATGATTTAAGACTAGGTGCGCAGGAGTTGCAGGTTCTGGTCTGCGAATTTGGCATGGTTGATCCATACAGTGCTGTTTTTTACACAAGTTGCTTCTAGTGTCCAAAGCATGATGACATTCTTTCCAAATGAGATAAGTTGATAAGGTTTAAGCTTTAGGATATGCGCTTGTAGGACCAGAGTCCAGAGCCATATGGCATGAGTGTTGCTGAGCAAGGCTCGACAAGGATAGAAATCTGTGTGACTGGTGAGCCTACGGGCCTCTGGTCTTTTGTCAAAGCATAAACCTTGGCTCCCCACTCACCCGAGCTTTATATAAAGCTATAAAGGTGCAAAACTGGATAAAGAAATTTAGGGAACGGAAAAAAGTCAGTAAAAGAAAAGTTAGGTGACCGCAAAACTACAAAAGCACAGGAAGTGAAGCTCGACGACTGTAACTATCAAGCCAAGGTGATGTGAAGCCCCCTTTTATGTTTATATACAAGTATTATTTAGCAATATAAAAGGTTTTTTTTTGGGTGTTATAAATTAAAATTTTATCATAAACTTAATGTAAAGATTTTTTTTTATCCTTCAAGTTAACAATATAACATTTTTATGGTAGTTTTTAATTCAAATAAAATAAAATTAATGCTCTAAAATAAAATTAGATTATCACGAATATAAAATATTAAGAAGTTTCTTTTATCTGTATTATTTTGTCATTATACAGCACACTTAGATATTTGTTTTCTCATTTCATTATTATGTGTATTTTACTTATTTAATAATTTTTTAGTAGTGATATTCATTCTTCATTAAGAAGAAATTACTATTTTCCTAATTATTTTAATTTTATTATTTGAATTTTGAAAAACATTATTCATTCAGTAGGTTGTTTATTTATTAGTTATTTTTATTTTTAATGTAACTTTATATAAAATACTATTTATTCTACCTTGATTAACTCATTTTTTATTGCATATATTAGGAAAAGTTTATAATTTATTTTAGAGTTGGTTTGTTTTTGCGTTTCAAAAGCGTTTTTGAAAAAAAAAATTGAATTTTTTATTTACTTCAAATTATTATTTTTTGTAATTTTAGATTATTTTGATGTGCTGATATAAAACAAATAATATTTTTTTTAAAAGAATTATTTCGATGTATTTCCAAACAAAAAATATTTTGAAAAACAACCGTTACTATAATAATAAACTTGCTCTTAATTTTTTAATTTTTATTCAATTCTAATCTGATTGAACGATGAATAACATTTTATAATAAAAATATATAAGAAAGGAAAACTATATTTATATTGGAAAAGGTAGAAAAATAAAGAAGGAAAAGAACTAGGCCCAGGCCTCGAACCACTGGAACCAAGTGAGGCATGCCTGGGTTGGGACGCGGCCAAGTAAGATGAACTATCCAATATCTTTTTCTTTTTGTTTTTGCTAGTCTAGCTGATTTCCAGAGAGACTCGCTGGAACTGGAAGGGCAAATTAAATTCAGAAAATAAGAGTGTATAACAATAGACAAGAACACAAAATAATGTCCAAAGTCTTAGATATTCCATAAATAACGGTAAATAGATTAATAAATGTTACGAATCCTGTCTCTTCCTAAACGGCTCGCCAAGTCCAGCGATGCGTCTCCTTTATTAACCCACCTGCTGCCTCTCCTCCACCCTGACTCTCTCTCCATTTTCCTGTTGAAGAAGAAGACAATCACTCTTAGACAAACTCCTCCTTTCATGCCACTTTTTCCTCACTAAATAACACCCTCTCTCTCGTGCTCTACTAAGTACTTTACTTTACAGTGCCCCCCCTCTATTTCTTTAATCTCCATTAACATTCCTTCTCTGTTCCTTTCTCTTTGTTTCATTTCCAGATCTGTCAACCAAACCCAGTAAACAAAAATCCCATAAAACCCATCTTTGTATCTTTCCCTTTGTACTCTCTCTTTGCGTTCTCACTAAACTTCACGAAAATGCCAAGCTTCTTGGTTTCTTTTCTTCTTGTTTTTACCATTTCGGTATCTTTTTTAAGTTGTATTACAGTTGGGGAAGTGGTAACCTGCTCGGGAATAGTACCGATGAGGCTCCGGAATGACAAGATATCCATAGCTGATTTTGGTGGTGTCGGTGATGGCAAGACACTCAATACAAAGGCATTTAGAGAGGCAGTTTATAGGATTCAGCATTTGAGAAGAAGAGGCGGCACCTTGCTTTATATTCCTCCCGGGGTGTATTTAACAGAAAGCTTTAATCTTACTAGCCATATGACTCTTTACTTGGCTAGAGGTGCTGTTATTAAAGCAACCCAGGTAATTAATCTTTGATTAGATCGCGTTTAAGTCTTGTTTAATTGGTCTTTACCTGTTTCTCATAACTGATGCTAATTAGGCATAGTTACTCTAGGAGTCTTTTCTTTCATGCAATTGATATTTGATGGTAGATATCATGTTTTTGCCAAATAAAAAAAAAAAATTACTATCATTTTCAATTTGACTCTGGTTTAATGTCATTAGTTTAATTCACATGGATCAGGTTCATGTGTGTCTTACTTTGTGTGACCACTCACAATATATGAATGTCGTTAACATACATTGAGTGATTATTGAAGGGATGCGATTATTAATTAGTATTGGTCAATTAGATATGGGAGTAAGAATCGTGCATGCCATGATTGTGACACGAATTCATGGCCACCATTGATCTAGCGGGACCATCCAGATCAAAGGGTAGTCATGAATTCGTTGCACGAAATTCGTGCCACAATTATTTCTCATGAACTAATTACTACATGATTAAGCTGTCGATTAATGGTGGCTTTATTACTATTATTATCATCATGATCGTCGTTATTACTTGAGTGCGGGAGAGGGGGCGGGGGCGGGGTTGATTCTGAATGAGCAATTAGATTTTGAAGAGCAAAGTGAAGGGATTAGCATAAGCTGTTGCGCGTCCAGCTGTGGATAGAGAAAAGAAAATGGTGGGTCTAGTTTTGTGTATGGGTTGCATGTGCTTACATTTATATGTGTTAAACAACTACGATGGATGGAATCGTTGGGGGCAGCCAAATAGCTGGCAAGTCATGTCATGTCATGGCTTTTTCTATGCTTAGATGTTGTTAGCTCCATAACCAAAGAATAGTTGTGGATGGAGTTAATTGTTAAATATGATAGTGACGCTGTTTGTAGCAAACAATAAAGTCACCCTCGAGGTTTCATCTTGGTAAATAATGTCACAACTAATCCAAAGTGATGTCCATTAATTTATAGTTAACAAGGTGACGTTTTTTTCCCTTCTTCTTTTTTTTTTTTAAAGATAAAGGATTGCAAAGAATTGATAAGTGTCGAAGGTCATTAACCGCCATAAGCTATGACTGCATCACATTTTTTCCTGCCGACAGCAATGGTGGCTCTATGCTGTCCGATCCCAAATATTTATTTATGGCTTTTTAGTAGTGTATTTGTTTGATGCACGAGAACTAATCATATAAATGGAACTCAATTCTTATACTAGAAATTTATAATGAACTGTAGAACTTGAATGCATTCCTTATGAAATTATGGGAGAAAACTTTACTGCTGCTAGTCTTTTCCTTTTGGTTTGTAACCATAGTGGTTTTGATTAAAAATAAAATAAAAATGATTATAATATTCGATAGCTTGTGCTTATGGGATTTGGGATGAGAATCTGGTCTTTTTTCTTTTATCTTGCCTGTTGCTTCAGGATACTGGGAACTGGCCCTTAATTGCTCCTCTGCCATCTTATGGAAGAGGGAGAGAGCGCCTTGGCGGAAGGTATATGAGCTTTATTCATGGAGATGGACTTCAAGATGTCATCATCACAGGTTGGTTTCAACCGTAGGGTCTAGCAGATGCCTCCTTTGTAATTTAAGCATCGTAGATTGCATTTTGATTCATGGATTTTCGGTGAGATATTTAGGTTCAGTTTTAGTTTAAATTGCTCCAGTGAGGTTTAAATAATCTAGGTATTCTATTGTTGTTTCAAATTCATGGATATATTGCAATCTTGTTTAAGTTTGAAGTTGAAAAGCTTAAGAAGAAGATGTATTACACTTTGAGGGATTTGGTTGGCATATCAGCTTCAATTGTTTTTGGTGCTGCTCTCTTCTTTACAATTCTAAACTTATATGTATGTAATCAGCATAATGACCTTAAATCGCTTGGTTTTGAGATGAGAATAATACACGGGGCTTACTTAGATTTTCCTGTCTTAATACCTGATGACATTGTGTTTTGTATTATACGTGTGATGCTCAAAAAGCTGCTGTTTTTTAGGTGAGAATGGGACAATTGATGGCCAAGGAGATGTCTGGTGGAACATGTGGAGGCAGAGAACTCTTCTTTTTACAAGACCTAATCTCGTTGAATTTGTAAATTCAAGAGGCATAATCATTTCCAACGTGATTTTCCGCAATTCTCCCTTTTGGAACATTCACCCTGTTTATTCACGGTAATAATCGAAGATAGGTTTTTACATTTTTAGTTCTTTCTCTTTAATGTTGAAGGAGTTGACTGTGCTGGCAATGCCCTCATTGTAGATTGACATCAGCTTTAACTCTTTAATCAGTTCCAAAGTATATCTTAAAATTTTAAAGACAAGATACAATCATGTACAACTGATGCGCATGACATTCTGAATCTTTGATCATCCTGGACAGTTAATAATTACTTTTACAAGTCTTGTGGATATCCAGATGGTCCTACTAATCATCTTCAGTAGCTGAAGCTCTATCCATGTATTTGATGTAAAACTTTTGGTTTTTGGCTTTTAAGTCATATTACCGAAGCAGATTTTCTTGTTTTCTGTGGTATCCAAGTTTCTCTAGAGCTCGCGACGAGCAACTGTTTAGGTGGTTGGGAATCAGTATGTGGCTGTAGAGAAGAAATTGGTGGGAGCACTCTCATACATGTCATTTTGTCAAAAATAAACTTGAATGATGAATTGAATAGATAATTTTAGTACTGACTGCTGTTAACCTGATGCAGCTGATTTTTTGGGGCTCACAAGTTAATTTATATGATATTTCTTTGTTCTTTGCAGTAACATTGTTATTCGATATGTTACCATCTTGGCTCCCCTGGATTCTCCCAATACCGATGGAATTGATCCAGGTACATTCTACGATCCATTAATTATTATTATTGCTATGTAATTTGTCATGCTGCTGGTTGATGTTTTACGCACGTAGCATCTAAGTTTACCGTCAATCTAAGTTTACCGTCACTTTTGCTTCGGGGAGATATGTACATGTACCTGTTTTAATATTGAGCTACAAGTTACACAAACTGGTTAGTGTAAGGAATGGAATGATGAACGTATCTCTTGAACTTTATTCTTACAATTCATCAATAATTCAACGCAGATTCAAGCTCTAACGTCTGCATAGAAGATTCATACATTTCCACTGGAGATGATCTTGTAGCTGTAAAAAGCGGATGGGATGAATACGGAATCGCTTATGGTCGCCCAAGCTCCGACATCACTATCCGGAGGATAACAGGATCATCCCCATTCTCTGGAATAGCAGTGGGAAGTGAAACCTCAGGCGGAGTGAAGAATGTCCTGGTTGAAAACATAAACCTCTACAATATGGGAGTTGGCATACATATCAAAACAAACATTGGAAGGGGAGGATTCATTAAAAACATCACAGTCACTGATGTGTACATGGAAAATGTTCGAAAGGGTATAAAGATAGCAGGAGATGTTGGTGACCACCCAGATGATAGTTTCAACCCTAATGCTCTACCAGTTGTTTATGGCATCACCCTTAAAAGCATATGGGGTGAGAAGGTTCAGCAGCCAGGTTCAATACAAGGCTTGAAGAACTCCCCTTTCACGGGGATTTGTCTCTCTAACATCAACCTTCATGGTGTACCAGGGCCCCGATCCTCTCCTTGGAAATGCTCCGATGTAAGCGGATCTGCCCTCCTGGTGAGCCCATGGCCTTGTTCTGAACTGACCAGCCCTCATCAAACTGGTTCTTGTTCCGATCACTTTTGAGATCCTCGTGTATTTCTTTCGTTTTTCTTAATGTGATGCAATAAAACTCACAAGAAGTTATTCAAAATGCCTTTATTTCTACGTTGATATTGCTTACAGGGTATTTCTAAAACACCACTCTCTTTATCTTAATGGGTCCTTAGGCTTCATCTATGGCTAAGATATTCTCCTCATGCTATACATACATCATCTTCTATCAAGTTTCGGTATTTATCAGTTCCAGCACACGAAACCCATAAAATGCTGAAAGCTATCAAAAGGTTTACCGGCACACATAATTTCTGCACAAGAACATCTCTCTCAACGTTTGCGCTATGATCAATTAGAAGGGTAGAGTCTAATTGGCTAAAAAAATATGCGGTGGATAGAGCACAAAATATAGTAAAATTCATATATCAATTGCTGCAACATCGCCGCCGCAGCAGCAGCAGCAGCAGCAGCATTATTTAAAAGTTTCTACTAAAACTAAAACATGTATTCTACGATACATCTCATAGGATGCCGATGTAATTTACATTACTTAACCACAACACAAAACAATACAATACACATACTTAAACACCCCCATAATATATTTATAATAACATTAATACCTTCCAAATCTCCTCAAAAATTATGCTTCAAAAACTTGCGAATCCCCTTGAACAATCCCCATTCATGCCCATGCCCCTCATGCTCATGTCCATGCCCATGCCCATGCTCATGCTCATGCTCCTCGTGCTCATGCTCGTGCCCGTGCTCCTCATGCCCGTGCCCGTGCTCCTCGTGATCGTGCCCATGCTCATGCTCGTGATCGTGCCCGTGCCCGTGCCCGTGCCCATGCTCCTCGTGATCATGCTCATGATCATGCTCCTCATGCTCATGCTCATGCTCCTCGTGATCATGCTCATGATCATGCTCCTCATGCTCATGCTCATGCTCATGCTC
>Ga0307516_10005594_pt1 | contig 14962 bp, 16 predicted proteins | sample 19_EM_MG_FD_203310 | JGI IMG/M metagenome (GOLD analysis project Ga0307516, IMG submission 203310) | Populus trichocarpa ectomycorrhiza microbial communities from riparian zone in the Pacific Northwest, United States - 19_EM | ecosystem: Host-associated > Plants > Roots > Unclassified | place...
TTTTCAACTCGTGCATAACACAATTTCGTGCGCCACCAATATAAAATAAAAGTTGTCAAGATTTTTATAGATGATGATTCTTACGATTCTAAGACGTCTGTGAAAGGCACAGTTTTTTTCCGTCAAATAAAGAGTGGTTTTTGGTTGTGTGAAAACGGGCATTTTTGGTGTAAAACGGCCCCTGTACGGAAACTTTTGTCCCTGTACTTTACATACTGGCTACACACAGTCTTCAATATTGGCCCCATGGCGCCCCGATCGAAAGCCCACAAGCAGCGTCTGAATGCTCTTGCTCAAGTCGAAAACCCCGAAAGAAAGAAAGCGCAACCTCACCCCGATTCATCTGGTCAGCGACCGATTATTGGCCCTCATAGAGGAACATCCAAATCGACAGTGATACGGATTCAGGCACAGCTCTGCCAGTGTTGCATCCCAGCATTTGCTGTCATTCGCATCACATTAGCGTTCCCCTTCTCGGACTCCTGCACAACAGCCATCCACTGGTCCACACCTGGATGCAAAAACTGCCGTACTGGAAGACGCCCGCTCCCATCTGGAAGGGAAACACCGGTACAGCGCGGCTGGCAGGATCAAAACTGGCACCGTCAGGTTCTTGAGCTACTCAACAAACGTTTGTTAAATCCACTGCAAAGCACCAAAATATTGGCACTGAGCGTTGTTCACGGTTATCATCGCCAAGAGAAAGCTGCGTGGCGATTATTGGCCCATGAAAAGGACTGTATTTCCGATGGTACGATCCCGGAGAGCAAGCAAGGACGACATGCTAAAGTTCTTTGCATGTCTCAGGATCCAGGGACCCGTGAGGCCATGCAGGCATATATCAATTCCACGGGTAGAACCGTCAATGCTGTCAGTCTTGCGGGTGCTGTTACAAGCTACTGGACTGAATCTGAGCTTCCCGAGTACCACGACAAGCAGCTCGCTGAACGGACAGGTGTAGAATGGTTTCACAGATGTAGTTACTCATAGAAGGATTTATGGAAAGGTGTCGATAAGGACGAACATGAGCGACCTGACTTTTTGGACTACTGGGACACCCAATTCCTTCCACCTCTTGCGGAGCTTGAACCGACGTTTGTTCAATTTGAGCTGGTACCTGCAACAGAGCCTACACCAGAGCATATCATTTCCAGACCACCCAGCGCACCCTTACCACATGGCGTCCACCCTCGAGTTCCAGTCACACACGATGAATGTTGGTTCAACTCCACTGATGGAGTACACCGAGGGTGGGTCCATGAGGATCAAATCCCCTACTTTAACAACGGGTGAGGACAGTGGATCATGGTCTCAGAGTATCTCATACACGAAAGAAATCTTAAGCTACCGCAAGATACACCGGAGGACCAGCTACCTCTAGAACCTGATGGCGATAAGTTTTAAGAGTGCACTCAACTCCGCAACTTCAGAAAAGATGGTTACTGGACATGCGATAATATCATCCTGCAGATGGAAGACTTGACAATTCCTGTTTGAACGGCAGTATCCAGGGCATCAAGCTGTTTTCTTCTTTAATAACGCTACCAACCATACAGCCTATGCTGAAGATGCTCTCCATATAGAAAATCTCAACCTTGGTCCCGGTGGTGAGCAACCTCCTCTACGTCTTGGATTCAACCCATTGACACAGCAACCCCAATCGATGCAAGATTCCCAAGGTGTTCCGAAGGGTATGAAGAAGATTTTGGAAGAGAGAGGATTGTGGCGAACCAACCTCCGTGTTCATTGCAAGATCAATAAGCCAAAACCGGGTGCAAAGACAAAACGTATCGACAATCCTGATTGCCTCCGCCCAACTGATAGCTATCACTGCTGTGCGACAGCAATCCTCTCCTCTCAGCCCGACTTTGCAGCTCAGAAGAGCCACCTTGAAGAGGTTATTGAGAAGCTGGGCCATCTTGTGATGTTTTATCCCAAGTTTCATTGCGAAATAAATTGGATTGAGTATTATTGGGGATCATGTAAGCGCTATGCAAGAAAGCACTGTATATATACTCTGGCTGGACTGCATGACGTTCTGCCTGACGCACTGGAGTCTGTGCCAGATACCTTGGTTTTGAAGTATTGGGATCATACTCAGCGGATCATAAAGGTGATTACCCTTTCCCCCGGCTACCTCTCCTAAATAATCATGGCCGCTGGCTAACAGAGTCCTAGGCTTATCGGGATGGGCACTTGTTTGGCAGTGATGGATTCCAAGAGCGGGTGTACACTAGTCATCGGCGTGTATCGAATTTCCATGTTTGAAAGGTTATCTATCTGTCTTGTAGCAACGCTATTTTTTGTTGGGGTCGGCTGTTGCCACGCCGAAATATTTATACTTTCCAGTGTACAGAGTTAATCAATGAGGTGCCCTTCTTAACCACATGCACCATACAGGAATTACGAGTGTTCGACCTTTTGTCTGTTGTGGTGGTGGTGACTAAAAACACACTCCAATGCTGCAGTTCTAGCTGATAGCTCTGAAACCAAATACCAATTGGATTTTGCTTGCAGTTCCACCATCTCTTGTCCAATTGTCAGATTTTTTGGATGATCATGTTCTGCCCCATTTTCCAATAGTCTCCTGTGAATACAGTCTGGTGTCACTATTTTGTTTTCGAGTCACAGCCAAGTGCTAGCGGTACACTTCCTATAAGGGTACGCCACCTCTCTCTCTATCCCTTTGTTGGTTGAACATTTTGTGAAAACTCATGTGAGGGGTCACAAGAAACATGTCCATTCTAAAGATGGGAGCACTGGACACTTATACAAGTGTCCGTGTGCTAGCGCTAGTGTGTGACTGTCTATCTACCGAAGCCCTTAGGGCAGCCATCTGCTAAGTCCCACAAACTCTAGAAGCCAGCTAGCAGCCATGCTAGCCACTCTAGGCGTGGCATCCACGACGCCCAGAATCCTCCTCCTACAACCACTTCCATCTCAATAAAACAAGCGCCGCCCCTAAACAAAAAAAAACAAAAAAAAACAACGACAAACCCAGCTTATAACCATAACCCCGAACGTAACAAAGTGCACTCCAACACAACCAAAAACAGCAAAATATACCCGGCCCACCACGCATCGCCTACACCTCCTGTCACTCCCGTTCCATCCACCGGTAGACTCGTAGGCCATTCGCAGCATGGTATTCACCCAGCAGCTCGTTGCTGCTGCCTCTCAGGTTCACCAGGGGTTCCCACGTATGGTCAGCGTAGCCAACCCATTTGATCCGATATTCGAGATCGCGAACCGTGGTGCCTCTGTGCTCGCAGATCGACTCAACCTTGTACTCGATGGTAGCGGTGGAGTGTAGCGGTGGTGGGGGTGGGTGTTCACGGGTTTTGTCGACCTTCGACAGTTGGGGGCGTGTGACATCGAAGACCGGGTGTAAGCGCCAGTGCGCTGGGATGTTGAGAACAAACGCATTCTCACCTGCATACTTCAGGATTGTAAACGGACCGGCGAATGGATGTTGAAAATTTTGCGAGTTGACGTTGTCGTTGGCAGTGGAATTGACATTGGTGTAGCCGATTGGCAGCAAACGGGTGTCCTGGAATACCGAATGGCCTACCCAAAATGGGTGTGGCTGGCGATGCTCGTTCGCTTCCGACACCATTGTCAGCTGGATTTCTTCCAATCACTCTCGAATCATTCGTAGGCTCTTGACGAGGCGTTCTGCGTATTCTGTTTCCAGTCTTGTTATTGGCGTCTGTGGTCCTGGTGCCAACAGATCTAGTGGAAGTCTCGGAATGTATCCAATATCTGCTTCGAACGGTGATATGCCTATAGCCTTATGCTTTGCTGCATTGTAGGTAAACTCCGCCAGCGGCAACAAACAGCTCCACTGCTTGGGGGATTTGAGTTGCGCTACATATGCCTTTAAAAACGTTTCCCGAGTGGCATTCGCCTTTTCCGCCTGGCCGTCCGATTGCGGATGGTATGCCGTAGACATCCGAAGCCTGATTCCTAGTTGTGAACACAATGATTGCCAGAAGCCGGAGGTAAACCGGGTATCGCGGTTGGAAACAATCGATACAGGCAGCCCCCGCGACCGTATTTAACCGTCGATGAATGCTGTCGCAAACTTCTCTGCGGTGAGATCAGCTTCTTTAACAGGAATCCACCGTGCTCGCTTCGTTAGGGGATCAATAATTGTCGCTACTGCATTGTGGCCGGCTTCCAATGTTGGGAACTTGGTGACAAAATTGATATTCACTCGTTCGGCCCGTTCTAGTGGAATCAGTAGTGGCTGTTGAAGTCCATACGGCCTGGCATTCTTGTGTTTGATTAGGTGGCATACGTCACATCTGGCAATCCATTCTGCGATTGAATCTGTCAACATTGGCCAGTAGTACCATGAACCGACCACTGCTCCTGTTTTTGCGATACCACTATATCCGCCACCCAGAATAGCATCGTGTGCTTCCCGAACCACGTCTGCTCTCATGGACTTCAAAATACACAGCTTTCCGCCTGATGGCTCATGGAACAGAAGACCTTTTTCGAGTGTGTATGACTTTGCTTGTTCCTGAATACGTGTCACGAACCTGGCGCGATAGGCTCCTAGGGGCCGCCGCAGGCGCCGCGCTCACCCTCACCACACTATGGCTGACCCTTGTCTCCGCCGCCATGGCCACCATCATCCTACACGCCTAGCCGCAGTACCCCAGCCCCTGCCAATATCGCGCCGGTAGCTATATTCCTCAGAACCTGGTCGCGGGCCACCCAGGATTTTCACCGCTTGTTTCCTTACTGTCTGTTACGATGCACGCAACAAGAGGAGACACAAGAGGAGATAGGAAATGAAAGAAGAGAAGAGAGTTGTTTTTCCATGAGCGGACGAGCTATCTGTTTAAATATCCGGCTTGCCCCCCTGCTTACTCATCCTAATCCTGAGTCATGTCCTCGGAGTATGAAGCTCTGTCAAACTTCCCTTTAACCTTCCAGGCCACCTCAGGCCGGACTTGTCGGCTTGGCACCGGCACTGCTAGGAGCGCGGCGAATGGCAAACAGTCTCACGTGCAGCGGGTACCCGCGCAGTGCTGTTCCGAGGTTATTGCCTGAGGGCGGTAACCGAGGATGATGCCAGCGTTCCTGGGTTAGGGTCACACTGTCTGCATGTCTGCCGCACTTTACTCGGTGTTATGTTTATTGCTTACCACGTTCCGCTTGATGTTTCCTTACTGTCTGCGTGTCTGCCTCGCTTTACTCAGTGTTATGTTTATTGCTTACCTTGTTGTTTCCCTACTGTTGTGTGTGTCTGCCTTGCGTATTGCGGGAGGATGAAGGGCGAGTAGGATCGTGTGTTCCCTTGGGCACAGCGATTGAGTCATGATGAGCTAGTGAGGAACTGTGTCAGTCTTGCGGGCAAGCTGGGATTCCACAGAGGAAAGGAAAGGTATAAAGGAAGGGCGTAGTAGCTAGTCTGAAGATTCTTCTCCACGCAATCTATTATCTCTCTCCACAGACCTAACTCTCTACCCCCGTGAACCGGCACTGCGACCACCACCTGTAAGACCCCAGAAGAGATTAGAGCGAAGCCGAATACCGCCACAGCGAAGCCGAATACCGCCACAGCTAAGCCGAATACCGCAATGATACCACGCCGGGGGTGAAGAGATTAGGGCAAAGCCGAATACCACCACAGCGAAGCCGAATACCGCAACGATACCACGCCGGGCGTGAAGAGATTAGGGCGAAGCCGAATACCACCACAGCGAAGCCGAATACCGCAACGATACCACACCGGGCGTGAAGAGATTACGGCAAAGCTGAATACCGTGACAGCGAAGCCGAATACCGCAACGATACCCGGCTGGGCTTGAAGAGATTAGGGCAAGGCCAGATACCGCCACAGTGCAGCCGAATACTGCCGAGCGGCGACCAAGACTACATTACCTGTCGAGCAGCACGGGCTAGTGAGACAGGACCTTGACACCAGATTGCGTCCCCCCATCGACACCTGACGTAGCAAGACATAGTGGCTTCCCAGGGCGGAAGCACCGAGGACCCCCTCAACCTTCCGGAATTCAGGGACGTCCCGGACGACCAGCGAGCGCCAAGCCCAGTAACCCCAGAACCTGGATCTAGACCACAATCTCCCGAGTCACCAGAACAGCCAAAAAGAATGACAGAAGGTTCCCATTTACTGACAACAGAAATGTTGCAGACACTCCTAGCAGCATGCGACAGACCGCCACAAACCAGCAATCCAAAGCTCCGGGATCCAGAACCGTTTGAAGGAGAAAAAGCGAAATTCAAAACGTTCTTGGCCCAATGCGAGCTGAAGTTCAGAAGAGAGGGAAACCGATTCGACGACGATGAAAAAAAAACAGGATATGCATCATCCCTACTCCGGGGGATGGTATGGAACTGGGTGGAAACCTTCCTAAACCAGGAAGGGGGATTCAACCTAACATGGGAAGAACTGAAAACTAAGATGAAACATGCTTTTGGCCAAGTAGACGCCGAAGAAATAGCATTCGAGAAATTCCAGAAAATCCAGCAGGGAAATCAGACGGCGGCAACCTACTGGGCAGAATTCCAGCGAATCAAAGCAGATCTCCCATACGCAGACAACGTATGCATCACACGGTTCCGAGATGGATTACACACCGAAGTAAAAAGACACCTAGTCATGAGCGAAACACCCGCCACAATTCTGGTAGATTATGCCACCGCGGCCATCAAAACCGATAGCCGCCTATGCAACCTGGGAGTCATTAGTCAACGCCCCGCAGCCAGCCCAGAAGCGCGCTTCTATGGCCACACCAGGGAACCTCCGGCGGCACCCCCGGGAGAGCCAATGGACCTTGACGCCACCCCACGATTCAAGTTCGCCCAGAGAACGCCGAACCGGTTCCCCCGACGAACGAACATAGAAGACTGCTACAATTGCGGAAAGAAGGGACATTTTGCGAGGGAATGCCCCCAACCCAAGAAGATACGACACCCATGGAAAAAGCCATACCGAGCGGCGGAGGCCACATACGAAGGAAATCCCGAAGAAGAAGAAACTCAGGAAGAAGAACCGTCGGGAAACGACGGCCCTCGGGAATAGGCCATAGCAACAGCCACCCGAGGGAGAAACCAGTTGCAGAAGATGAAGATCCACCCTACCGGATTAGAACAACCAGGTACGACCGCGAGGAAAAAGTCATGATCAAGGTAAGGATCCGAGGGAGTGATGGAACGGAATAAGCCACCACCGCCCTGGTAGACAGCGGGGTATCCGAAATCTTTATCGACAATCCCTACGCTGAAGCCAGTGGGATACCCATGCAATGAAAAATGGCACCACGACGAGTCCTAAGCGTAGACGGAAGTGAGGTTGCCGGCGGGCTGGCGACCCATGACGCCCAAATCCACCTCACCAGCAATGATCACGAAGAAGACATCCAACTGCACTGCATCACGATCGGAAATGCCCCAATTATTCTAGGACTCCTGTGGCTCAAACTGCATGACCCGGTCATAGGATGGAAAAACCACACCGTGAAGTTCCACTCCGACCACTGCGCCGAACGATGCCTACCCAGCTCACCACGAGCACATACAGTCCCTCAAGAAAAAGCCATACAACAATACTACTAGAAGACTCCAGAAGAATGGGAAATCGGCGATACGGATCCCTGGGAAGTCTGTCAGACAGTAATCGAAACGATAAAAAAAACGGATAAGACAAAGCCCCATCAGGTGATCCCAATGGAATACCACGAGTTTCTCCCGGTATTCACCGAGAAAGAACCTTTGACTCCACTGCCCCACAGGACGCAGGACCACCATATTCCCCTAGAAAAATAAAAAACACCCCCGTATGAGCCACTACGACCACTAAACAACGAAAAAATGAAGGCACTCAAGGAATACCTTGACACCAATGAAAAATGGGGATGGATCCGGGCATCCACCTCGCCAGCCAGAGCACCCATACATTTCGTAAAAAAGAAGGACGGAGGACCACGATTGTACGTAGATTACTGAAAACTAAACGAGATCACAATCAAAGACCGAACACCGCTACCATTGATCGGAGAAACCCTGGAACAACTGTCCAGTGCCACCATCTACACCAAACTCGATATCCAAGACGCCTATTACAACCTCCGGATTGCAGCAGGAGATGAATGGAAAACAGCCTTCCGAACCCGGTACAGACTATACGAATACTGCGTCATGCCTTTCGGGTTGACCAATGCAGCAGCGTCGTTCCAACGATGGATGAACGAGATTCTGAGCGAATACCTTGATATCTTCTGTGTGGCCTATCTGGATGACATCCTCATCTTCTCGCCAAATCTGGAAGACCACCGTAGGCAAGTTCGGATAATCTTCAGACAAGTTGAGGAAACCAGGCTCACCCTGAAAGCATCCAAATGCGAATTCCATACAACGGAAACAGAATACTTGGGATATGTCATCTCACCAAAGGGACTACGAATGCATGAAGAAATGATTTGAACATTAAAGGAATGGAAAGAGCCAACAAATGTAAAAGGAATCCAGAGTTTCCTAGGGTTTGCCAATTTCTATCGTCGCTTTATCAGGGACTATAGTAAGATCATGACGCCCCTCTCCTCCCTCACAAGAAAGGAAAAAGAGTCGGAATGGGGTGACAAACAGCAAGAAGCGTTGAATACCCTAATGGCAATGATCACGGAACCCATACTACAGCACTTCGACCCAGAACGGGCCGTCACCATCAAAACAGACGCCTCAGATTACGCCATTGGAGCCATTTGCTTGCAACCCAACGACAACGGAATTCTTCACCCAGTAGCCTACTACTGAAGGAAGCTCAAAGACCCAGAGCGCAACTACGATATCCACGACAAAGAGCTACTGGCGATCGTGGACGCACTGCGAAAATGGGATACCTATTGCAAAACAATGGGGCCCAAAATCACGATTCTCACGGACCACAAAAACCTCGAATATTGCAAAACGAAAAAAGATCTCAACCTAGGCAGGCCCGGTGGGGTGAGTGATTAGCTAACTATGACTTCGTGATCAAGTGTCGACCCGGGAAATTGGCCGGCAAGCCAGACATCCTCTCCAGAGAGTCAGGAGACACTTCCTGGGAAGGGGATATGAAGCATCGGCAGAACCACGGCCGAATCCTGTTACCCGAAGAAGTGTTCGAAGCACTCCAGGCCAATACAATAGAAACTATCAACCTCAAGATAGACAAGGAACTCCTGAATGAAATCCAGACACTAAGCGCAGCAGATAAAGAAATCCAAGAAATCCGAAGGAAAAAGGCGAGCAGGACCACCCGCGACGGAAAGATCGTACTAGGGTTATACGAGGAAAACAGCAGGTTGCTAATGTATGACGGCCTCATATGGATCCCAGACGACGACACCCTGCGACTACGTATATTAAGAGACGACCATGACGCGCAAGCCGCGGGACACCCGGGCCAAGCAAGAACCCTGGAACTCATTAGCCAAAGCTTCTACTGGCCAGGGCAACAAAAGTGGATCCACAGATACGTCGACCACTGTGACACCTGCCATAGCATCAAGCCAATCTGACAGGCGCCATTTGGACTGCTAAAGCCACTCGAACTCCCACAGCGGCCATGGGACGCGATATCAACAAACTTTATCACCGAGCTGCCGATTAGCAACGGAAAAGACGCATTATGGGTAATAATCGACCGCCTCACAAAGATGGGGCATTTTGTTGCCTGCCAGGGCACCATAACCCCGAAGACATGGTAGACCACTTCCTCCGACAGGTAATAAGACCCCACGGACTGCCAAGCAGTATTGTATCAGACAGAGGGTCCCTGTTTACCTCAGACTTCTGGAGACGAGTAACGGAAGCACTCGGGATATCACGCAACCTGAGCACAGCCTTCCACCCACAAACGGACGGACAAACGGAAAGAGCCAATGCCACCCTCGAGCAGTATCTCCAGGTATACTGCAACTGCCAACAGGACGACTGGGAAAGATTGTTGCCAATTGCTGAATTCTGCTACAACAACACACAAACCGGAACCACAAGAATAACCCCCTTCTTTGCCAACTATGGATATCACCCTTGTTTCCTGCCAGACCTCGGCACCTGGAATGAGGAGACCCCGGAAGTATCGGAATATGTTGCGGCATTAAGAAGGTTGCATGAAGAACTTCGTGCAGAGACTAAGGAGGCCCAAATGTCACAAGCAGAGCAAGCCTACAAAGCACAACATCCGGACCCAGTACTGAACCCAGGCGACAAGGTCTGGCTACGATGAAAAAACATCCGGACAACCTGACCATCGAACAAACTGGATCACAAGCAGATCGGCCCATACCCCGTCCTAGAGAAAGTGGGCTCACGAGCATATAAGTTGGACCTACCAGCCACGGTCAAAATCCACCCCGTCTTCCACATCAGCCTCCTTGAACCCACCGCCAGCACCGAACCCATTCCAGGACACCAACAACCACTGCCACCGCCCGTGATCATCCAAGAACAGCAAGAGTGGGAAGTAGAAAAGATCCTCGACTCCCGACGCCATAGAAACCAGATACAGTATCGAGTCAAGTGGACTGCCTTCTACGACTCCGATCGTACCTGGTACCCAGTCCGCAACTTTGAAAACTCACCTGACCTCATCCACCAGTTCCATGAGGAGTGCACTGAGAAAGCTGCCCCCCAAAATTAGCAATATGTCCACTAGCGCCACGATCGACACCAACGAAGGGTGGACCTTCCCCAACAACAACAACCCTGTTCCCGAATTCCCTGCCACGACCGAGCCCGACAACAATATGGGTATTCCTCCCGCCGCACCTTCCCCACCGCCGTCCACTTTAGGACATCCCCATACCAACGATCACGTCTCCCTCCACTGGACGGCTTGCTATGACGACTACTGCAACAACAACTGCCATATGAAGGACAACAACTACTACCCCCGATGCGGCAAAAACTGCCGCCGCCGCAGCCCCCAGCAGTGCGACTGCCCCAATGCCCACCCATACGAGCTGGCCGAAGCCATCCATGTGAGACACCTCAACCCACGCAAAGCCTGCGCCGATTGGCAGAAGGGAAAGCAGGTCTGCCCCGACTGCCGATTCTTGGTAAACTTGAACGACCACCGCCTAAGTTGCCAAAGCACCGCGCAGCGCGCGCCACTGGCCAACATCACGCCACCCCAGGAGGCCCCTACGGCCGCCGAAGAAAACCCCGACGCCGAGTCGGCTACGCCCCCGGACGACCAAATCCTCCTGTTGGCGGGAATCATCACCACGGTCCAGAACACAGTCATACAAGAAGCCTGCCATAACTACGGGATCCAGCGCCTGATGGCCCAGACGATGCGCGACCAACACAACACCGACCACCGACAACTCCAGAGGATGGCACGAAGCCTGGAAACCATCACCGCCAAACAGCAGCGAATAAACGAACAACAAACCCGGCAGCAGCCTAGCCGACCACTCCTCATCTACCGCACTCCGATCCGCCGCTGTACGACCGCCACCCGGACTGACCTCGCCGGAGTTTCGGTCTGGACGGGGGACCTACTGTCACGAACCTGGCGCGACAGGCTCCTATGCGCTGGCGCGGGCGCCGCGCTCACCCTCACCACACTATGGCGGATCCTTGCCTCCGCCGCCATGGCCACCGTCATCCTACGTGCCTAGCCGCAGTACACCAGCCCCTGCCAATATCGCGCCGGTAGCACTATTCCTCAGAACCTGGTCGCGGGCCCCCAGGATTTTCACCGCTTGTTTCCTTACTGTCTGCGTGTCTGCCTCGCTTTACTCTGTGTTATGTTTATTGCTTACCACGTTGCGCTTGACATTTCCTTACTGTCTGCGTGTCTGCCTCGCTTTACTCTGTGTTATGTTCATTGCTTACCTTGTTGTTTCCCTACTGTTGTGTGTGTCTGCCTTGCTTATTGCAGGAGGATGAAGGGCCGAGTAGGATTGTGTGTTTCCTTGGGCGCAGCGATTGAGTCATGATGAGCTAGGGAGGAACTGTGTCAGTCTTGCGGGCAAGCTGTGATTCCACAGAGGAAAGGAAAGGTATAAAGGAAGGGCGCAGTAGCTAGTCTGGAGATTCTTCTCCACGCAATCTATTATCACTCTCCACAGACCTATCTCTCTACCCCCGTAAACCAGCACTGCGACCACCACCTGTAAGACCCCAGAAGAGATTAGGGCGAAGCCGAATACCACCACAGCGAAGCCGAATACCGCAATAATACCACGCCGGGCGTGAAGAGATTAGGGCAAAGCTGAATACCGCCACAGGGAAGCCGAATACCGCAAAGATACCACACCGGGCGTGAAGAGATTAAGGCGAAGCCGAATACCACCACAGCGAAGCCGAATACCGCAATAATACCATGCCGAGCGTGAAGATATTAGGGCGAAGCCAAATACCACCACAGCGAAGCCGTATACCACAACGATACCACGCTGTGTGTGAAGAGATTAGAGCAAAGCCAAATACCACCACAGTGAAACCGAATACCGCAACGATACCATGCCGGGCATGAACAGATTAGGGCGAAGCCGAATGCTGCCACAGCGAAGCGGAATAGTGCAACGATACCACGCCGGGCGTGAAGAGATTAGGGCGAAGCTGAATACCGCCACAGCGAAGCCGAATACCGCAACAATACCCCGCCTGGCGTGAAGAGATTAGGGAAAGGCCAGATACCGCCACAGCACAGCCGAATACAGCCGAGCGGCGACCAAGACTACGTAACCTGTCGAGCAGCACGGGCTAGTGATACAGGATCTTGACAATATGATGAGTCTGTTTTGAGCTTGCCTTTTTGTTCTCCTTTTTGTCGGTATTGCTCAGATATTGTAGAACAGGGCCAAAAATCGCATCTTCTGCATAGCCATTTCGCACATCATTTAGCCACTCAGTTGAGGGTCATACACGCATCTCGACGATGTTGAGGTGCTGCGGATCGGCTTTTGGCTGCTCGACTTCTGACTGCCCTCTCTGAGTGTAGGCAATCTGGCTGAGCGCGTCTGCCACCATGTTCGCCGCTCCAGGAAAGTACTTTACCTCATAATCGTGCTGTTGGAGCGTGTCAAGGTGATGCCACTGACAGCCTGTCAGTTTATTCTGCGCCAGAATATGTTGCAACGACGTGTGATCCGTATAAATGGTGGTACGTTTTTGACCGTGGATGTAGCAGGCCCAATGTTCTATGTTTGCTCTGATCGCAAGAAGTTGACGGTCATATGCTGGATTTCTCGACTCAACTGCGTAAAGCTTCCTTGAGAAATATCCCAGTGGCTGCTCTACCAATCTTCCTTCAAACAGCTGTTTTTGAGCCAAAACACCCCCAATAGCCATGTCCGAGGCATCGGTTGGTAGGATGAAGTCGCCTTCCGGATCCAGCGTTGCCAGGACCGGTGCAGATATCAGTGCCTGCTTGAGGTCTCCGAACTGCTCCCCATGTCGAATGGTCCACATGTAGTCATTTCTGCGCTTTGCGGTGCGGTCATATAGCAGATGGGCCTGGTAAGCGAATTTCAGAACGAATTTCCTATAGGAACCCGCTAAACCGAGGAAACTGCGAAGTTCCGTAGGCATCCTGGGTGTTGGCCAATCCTGTACTGCTCTGACCTTCTTCTCCTCGGTGTGAATACCGTGTTTATTCACTCTGAAACCGATGAACGACGTTTCCAGAGTACCAAACACGCATTTGGCCTCACTCCGATGCAAACGTGCATTCCGTAATGCTTGCAGCACACCTTCCACATGTGCCTTATGTTCTGCTAGCATTCCTAAAAAGATGAGCACGTCGTCGAGGTATACAATTGTGTTTCGGTGGTGTGGATGTAATATCTTGTGCAACATATGCATGAAAGCGGCTGGCGCGTTTGCAAGTCCAAACGGAATAACCTTATACTCGTAGAATCCGTCTGGCGCTATGAATGTGGTCTTGTGGCAGTCGTCTGAATGCACCCGTACCTGGTGGTATCCGCTAGCCAAGTCCAGTTTGGTGAAAACCCGTGCTCCGTGAAGCTTATCCAGCAAATCCTCAATGTATGGCAAAGGGTACTGTTCTTTAGCCGTTATTGTGTTCAATCCACGGTATTCGACACACATTCGGAGTGTGGCGTCAGGCTTTTTCACAAAGATTATCAGTGCTGCATAACGTGAATGTGAGTCCGTCGCCCACCCGTTTGCAAGCAACTTCTTAATCTCTACCTCGTATTCCTTCCTCTCGGACTGTGTCAATCACTATGGCTGGCGGTGTGGAATTTTTGCTGTCGGATTGGTATGGATACGGAAATCGTGTTCTCCTGGTGGTGGAACGCCACGTGGTAGCTGAAAGAAATCGTCAAAGTCAAGACGGATTTAGACTCTCCACTTCCCCAGATCCCCCAAAACGGATTCATCCTTACCAAATTCCTCGCCCACCCATCGTTCACGGATGTTGATCACGAATATCCTGTCGCCACTGTTGAAAAAGGCTTCTCTTGCTTGGTGCTTGGTGTTACTCTTTCTTGTGTCGAGCGGAGGGGCAACGGGAGCGAGCGGGGTACGCTACCCAATAGGGGTAGGCGTGACGTCTATGGGACTCTGTAAAATGCTTTGCTTTCTCTCGTTCTTCGCTTCATACTTAAAAAAAAAATAACGATTACGGTTCCCGAAAAGCATCTCACGCTGCTCTCGCCCCAACTTGTGAATCGATTGAACCATCACCATTTCTCTCTCATTCTCTTCAAGTTCTTCATCCTCTTCTTCCTCGCAGCCTACTCTTGCTCGCCGCCTCAAGAAGTAGTCCGTCCTGCTCGCCCCGAATCGATACACTTTGTTTTAGGTTATGAGCCCGGAGTCATAACCGCTCCATCAAATGCTTCAATCCTCGCGCAAAACGTAGCTCTCAACGGAGCCAGCTATACACGCGGGGGCCGGCAAGTCGAGGCCCTTTCTTCTACGTCTCTCTGCCACTTCAGAATCTACTGCTCCGTTCAGTACTAAC
>Ga0307516_10005596_pt1 | contig 14961 bp, 16 predicted proteins | sample 19_EM_MG_FD_203310 | JGI IMG/M metagenome (GOLD analysis project Ga0307516, IMG submission 203310) | Populus trichocarpa ectomycorrhiza microbial communities from riparian zone in the Pacific Northwest, United States - 19_EM | ecosystem: Host-associated > Plants > Roots > Unclassified | place...
GAGCAGCCGTTCGCCGCTCGGCATCCGGGTCAATCCGCAGATCGGCGGCGGGTCGATCGCCGCGCTGTCCACGGCGACGGCGACCTCGAAGTTCGGGGTGGCGCTGCGGGACGAGGGGGCGCGGGAGTGGGTGGTGCGGGCGTTCGCCGAGCGGCCGTGGCTGACCCGGCTGCACGCGCACACCGGGTCGCAGGGCATCCCGCTGGAACTGCTGGCGCGGGGCGTCGCGGAGACGTACGCGCTGGCGGAGGAGATCAACGCGCGGCTCGGGCGGCGGCAGATCGACACGCTCGACATCGGCGGCGGGCTGGGGGTCAACTTCGGCTCGGACGCGACGAGTCCGGCGTACGCGGAGTACGCGCGGCTGCTGAGGGAGACGGTGCCGGGGCTGTTCGACGGGCGGTACGGACTGGTGACCGAGTTCGGGCGGTCGATGCTGGCCAAGCAGGGGACGGTGGTGGCCCGGGTCGAGTACGCCAAGAGTGCCGGCGGGCGGCCGATCGCGGTCACGCACGCGGGGGTGCAGGTGGCGACGCGGACGGTGTACGCGCCGCAGTCGTGGCCGCTGCGGATCGCCGCCTACGACGAGAAGGGTCGGCCCAAGTCGGGGCCCGCGGTGGTGCAGGACGTCGCCGGTCCGGCCTGCTTCGCGGGTGATCTGCTCGCGGAGGGGCAGGCACTTCCGCTGCTGGAACAGGGCGACCACGCGGCGGCGCTTGACACCGGGGCGTACTACTTCGCGGCCCACTACGCCTACAACTCCCTTGCCAGGCCCGGGATTTACGGCTTCGTGCCGGACGGTTCCGGGGGTGTGGCGTTCGCGACCGTGCGGAGGCCGCAGACGATGGCGGAGATCGTGGCCGAATCCGGAGGGGCGCACGCCGCCGCGCTCACCACCCTGCGCGAACCCGGGCGCCGTTGACGCACGCCGGTGGGCGCACGGTTCAACTGGCTCACGCAACTGGTGTGAAATCGGGGTCAGTTGACCCACCTTAGCCACTCCGGGCATGTCCCACTGGAAAATGCCAGATCCCTCACCCCTCGGCCACACGGTGCGTAGCTTCGTCGTCACTCAGCCGAACCGCAGGCGGGAGGGGAGCCACGGTGCCCGGAATCGACGAGTGCTTACTGGAGGCCATGCGACTGCCCGGTGCCCGGGGCGCCGCACTGGTCGACTGGACCAGCGGGCTGGCCCTGGGCGTCGTAGGAGAGTCGCCCGGGGGTGACCAGGAGGCCAGTGCGGCCGAGGCCGCGGAGCTGGCGCGGCTGGCGGCCGAGCACCGGGCGTTCGCGTCCGACGCGGAGGACGGGGAGGAGGCCGACGATCCTCCGCTGGAGGATCTGATCGTCAGCAACCGGGACAGCTATCACGTGCTGCGGTTCGTGCGGACGTCGTTCGACAGCAGTGTGTTCCTGCATCTGTGGCTGGCCCGCGCGGAGGGCAATCTCGCGCTGGCCCGGATCCGGCTCGGCGAGATGGCGGGACGGCTGGTGCTGGGATGACCGCTCTCAGGACCACGCCGACCACCCCGCCGCCCCGGCTGCCGGTGCGGGACAAGGCCGCCGCCGTCGACCGGGCCTGGGGCGGGGTCTCACCGATGCTGACCAGGCTCGCGGCGGAGAAGGCCACCGGTGTCCTCGTCCGCGAGCGCGGCAGCCTTCATCTCGTCGCGGGCCAGGTGGTACACGCCGAGAGCCCGTCCGCCCCCGGTCTCGACCTGCTCCTCACCGCCCACGGCACCCTGCGCGCCGAGGCCTGGGAGGCCGCCGCCAACGCGACCGACGACCGGCACGCCACCACCCGGCTGGTGCTCGACGGCGGCCTGCTCAGCGCGGGCGCGCTGGAACTGTGCCAGCTCGGGGCGCTGTACGACGCGGCGTACTTCGTGCTCGCGCCGAGCAGCACCCCGGGACGTTTCCGGTACGGGGTCACGCATCCGCTGGGCTCCGTGCGGCCGGTTCCGGTGGCCGCCCTGGAGCGCGAGACGCTGCGCCGCCGCGAGCTGCTGCACCGCGTCTGGCCCGACGCGGCGACGGACGGCGCGCCGCTGGTGCGGGCCGACCCCGTCGCGCCCCCGCCGATCACACCCCGGCAGGCCGCCGTACTGGCGCGGGTGGACGGGGTACGGACGGCGCCGGAGATCGCCCGGCTGCTGGGCCGGCGGGCGTACCCCACGCTGCTGGACGTCCGGCGGCTGGTGTCGGCGGGGCTCGTCTCGCCCCGGCCGCCCGCACCGCCCGCCGTCCTGCCCCCGCCCGACGTCACCGACCCCGACATCACATTGCTGAAGAGGCTCAGGGATGCGCTGGAGGCCCTTTGAGTGGCAGCGAGCACGCGCCGAGAGGAGAGAGCCGATGGCCTCCGAGGCCGAAATCCTGGACGAGCTGCGGCGGTTGAGAGCCCGGGTGCCGCAGCTGACGGGGGCACTGGCGGCGGGCGTCGACGGTCTCGTGCTGTCGCAGGACACCCCGGGCATCGAGCCGGAGCGGGTCGCGGCGCTCACCGTGACGGCGCTGGGCGTGGCCATGCGGATGTCGGACGCGACCGGGCAGGGCGACTTCCGCGAGCTGCTGGTGCGCGGGGTCTACGGCTATGTCGCGACCTACGCGGCGGGCCGGGGCGCCGTGCTGACCGTGCTCGCCCAGGACCGTGTGAACGTCGGCCGGCTGCTGCTGGAGGGCCGCCGCACGGGGGCCCGGATCGGGGAACTGGTCGACGCCGAGGCGGCGGCTACGGCCGAGGCCGCGGAGCGGACCGACGCGGCGCCCGTCAAGGCGCCCACCAAAGCCACCACCGCACGAACGAGAACGGCGCGCGCACCACGCACCACCGCAACGACCAACGCGCGCACCACCACGGAAAGTTGAACGGACCCAAGGGAGCACTGTCATGGCCAACACCGAAACCTCGCTCAAAGAGGCGCTGACCTCCATCGAGGGCGCGACCGGAGTCGCGCTCGTCGACTACACCAGCGGTATGGCGCTCGGCACGATGGGCGGCAGCAAGACCTTCGACCTCGGCGTCGCCGCGGCCGGCAACACCGACGTGGTGCGCGCCAAGATGCGCACCATGGAGCACCTTGGTCTGAAGGGCGACATCGAGGACATCCTGATCACCCTGTCGAGCCAGTACCACCTGATCCGGCTGATCAAGGGCCGCGGCGGCAACGGTCTGTTCCTGTACCTGGTGCTCGACACCGCCCGCAGCAACCTGGCGATGGCCCGCCACCAGCTGAAGAAGATCGAGGCCGATCTGGAGGTGTAGTAGCGGCCCGGCTACGCGTACACGTCGCCGCGGCGGCGCGCCCCTCCCGGGGTGGCGTCGCCCGCGGCGATGCCGGTGGAGCGGTAGCCCTTGACGGATTTTCCGGCGGGGGCACCGCCCCGCTTGTCCAGCCAGTCCACGCGGATCCACAGCAGGACGTCGTCGGCCCGTTCCCGGCGCCCCAGCCAGGCGGCCTTCAGCCGCAGGCCCGTGCCGGCCCCGGCGAGCAGCATGCCGCCCGCCGCCGGCACCGCGAACCCGCTGCCCAGTGCGAGCGCGAAGGCGAGGACTATCCACCAGCGGTGGGCGCGGCGCCAGTTGCGTACGGACACCGCGCGGTCCTGGAGCACATCGTGCTTACCGGCCCGGGCGGCACCACGGGCGAGGGCGGTGTAGCGCCGGCGGCGCGCGTACGCCACGACGGCCGCCGTGATGATGAACAGGGCGGCGCCCGCCATCACCCCGATCCGGCGCCCGGTGATGCCGGGCAGCAGCACTCCGACACCCGCCGCAAGCACCCCGAACCACCACAGCGGGGCGGCTCCGGCCCGTACGACGACGGCCACTCGGGCCAGCCCCTGGACTCTGTGATCTCCGCGTGCCACGTCCTGCCTCCTGGTCGTCCCGGCACAGTTCCGTCGGGCCGTGAGACTAGTGAGCGAATGTGAGACGAGTCTGAGAACGGGCTTTTTCGCCCTTTCCCCGGGTCAGGGCCCTTGCCCAGCGTCAGGAGGGGGTGTCCAGGCGCTCGGTGAGCTCTCCGGCGGCCCAGCGGGCCCACTGCTCGGCGGTCTCGGAACCCCGCAGGCCGTATTCGAGCATGAGCCAGCCGCAGACCTGGACGGGGTCGCCCACCCACTTCGCGTTGTCGTGGATGGCCTGCAGCGCCGTGAGCCGCGCGTGGTTGTGGTCGGCGAACTTCTCCAGATACGCGGCGCCTTCGCCACTGTTGAGGGGCCGCCCGGCAACCACAACCCGGACGGCCCCGACGCGGAACCACACACGCACACACCGCACTTGACGCCCCGTCACTCCACGAACAGCCCCCGCGCCGCCGCCCGCGCGTCGAACTCCTCCAGCCGGGCCTGCGCGTCCGGCAGGTCGTCGCACATCGCCTCCAGCAGGACCCGGCCCAGCAGCATCGGCGCGCAGGCCGTGTCGAAGGCGAGCCCGGTGCCGACGGCGGCCGGGATCAGCAGGTCGGACACCTTGGCGACCGGCGCGAACGCCGAGTCCGCGACGGTGACGACGGTCAGGCCCGCCTCCCGCGCGTACGCCAGCGTGTCCACGACCTCGCGCGGATGCCGGGGCAGCGCGAAGCACAGCAGGGCGGTGGCCCCGGCGCGGACGGCCGCGTCGATCCGGTCGTGGATCATCGTGCCGCCCTCGTTGAGCAGCCGTACGTCCGGATGGACCTTGGCGGCGAAGTACGCGAAGCCGTACGCCTGGGAGGCCGCCGCGCGCAGTCCGAGCACCGGCAGCGGGCGGGAGGCGGCGAGGAGGCGGCCCGCCTTGGCGACCGGGCGGGGGTCGGCCAGTATCTCGGCGAGGTGCTTGAGGTTCTCGATCTCGGCCTCTACGGCCTGCTGGTACTCGTTGTACGACGCCGTGTCGGTGACGGACTCGGCGGGCGCGACCTCGCGGAGGTGTTTGCGCAGCGCCGGGTAGCCGTCGAAGCCGAGGGCGACCGCGAAGCGGGTCACGGAGGGCTGGCTGACCCCGGCCAGTTCGGCGAGTTCCACGCTGGACAGGAACGGCACCTCGGCGGCGCGCCGCACCATGCTGTGCGCGATGCGCCGCTGGGTCGGCGTGAGCCGATGCCCCTCGAAGAGCGTCTGCAGCCGTGCGGCCGGGCTGTCGGTCACACCCGTACTCCTGTCCAAGGTTCCCTCCAGGCTCCCGTCCACCGTCTCGTCCAGGCTCCCATCCACGGTCATTACGTGTTCCCCCTCCAGATCTCGGTGAACCGGTCCAGCAGTCCGGTCGCCGCCGTCACGTCGTCCGTGAGCGGCCGGTCCGCCGGGTCGTCGTCGAGCACCGCCTCGGCGAGCTCCAGCGCGCGGCCGACCGGGAGTTCCGGGTCGGGCCGCAGGTCGCGCTGGCGCAACGCCCGTACGGCGGCGACGAGTTCGCAGCCGACGACGAGACGGTACGCGCGGCAGGCGCGCAGTGTCTGGCGGGCGGCGAGCGAGGCGAAGCTGGCCTGTTCCTCGACGCCCCGGGAGAGTACAGCGTGCCCGAGCGAGGCGGGAGCCGAGAACGCGCGCAGGTCGCCGAGGGCGGCAGCGGCGGCGTACTCCAGGATCATCACGCCGGAGGAGGCGGGTTCGTTGTCGGCGAGGAAGGGCTTGAGGCGGGTGAACGAGGGCTCGTTGAGGGAGGAGAGCCGGGACGTCGACAGCCGGGCGACCTGGGTGATCGCGAGTCTGAAGTGGTCCAGGGCGAGGGCGAGTTGGGCCTGGTAGAAGCCGCCGTGGTGGTAGGCGGTCATGTCCTCGGCGGAGATGAAGGGGTTCTCGGCGGCCGCGTTGATCTCGATCGCGAGGACTTCCTCCAGCGCGTCCGCCGCGTCGTGCGCGGGCCCGTGGATCTGCGGCAGACACCGGAAGCCGTACGGGTCCTGGATCCGCCCGAGCGGAGGAGTGGGCCGGTCCGCCGCACCGATCAACTCCCGCATCCGGCGGGCCACTTCGGTCGACCCTCGGTGCGGACGGGCCGCGTGCACGGGCGCGGCGAACGGCTCGTGCGACCCGTCGACGGCGAGCAGTGAGAGCGCCCCGACGACCTGGGTGGCACCGATGAGCCCGCGCAACTCGTGCAGCGCGAGCGCGGACTGCCCGAGGGTGAGGGCGTTGCTGCTGATGAGCGCCAACGCGTCGTTGTTGTCGAGGGGTTGGGGCTCGGGGACGCCGACTGGAGCACGAGCACCGGAGGCCGCCGCGCCCCCCTGGCCGGAGACCACCGCGCCGAGCCCACCGGAGTTTTCCGCGCCCGCCGTGCCGAAAGCGGTCCCGGCGACCCCGCCTCCGCCTCCGCCGACCGCACCGGCGTGCTCCGCCGCCCGCCACGGCCGTTCCCCCACCAACGCCAACCCCACCTGGGCCAGCGCGGCGATGTCCCCCGTCCCCACCGAGCCGAACTCGTTGACGACCGGATACACCCCGCTCTCCAGCGCCTCGCACAGCGCGGTGACGACCGTCGGCCGCAGGCCCGCGCCGCCCGCGAGCAGCTGGTTGGCGCGGACGGCGAGCATGGCGCGGACCTCGCGGGCCGGGAGTTCGTCGCCGATCGCGCCGGCGTGGCTGCGCAGCAGGCGCAACCCGTGCTCGGCGGCCGCCTCCGTGGGCACGTCCTCGTTCCGGTTGGCGCCGACGCCGGTCGAGCGGCCGTAGACGCGGCCGGTCGCGGCGATCTGGCGGGCCGCGTCCCAGGACTCGGTCGCGCGCTTCATCGCGTCGGTGCCGGGGACCGGCCGGGCGTCCCCGTCGGCGAGCCGGACGACATCGGCGACCCCGAAGCCGACCCCGTCGAGGACGACGAGGTCGGAGCTCCCGGACACCATCGCATCGGCGGCGTCCACGATCCGAGACGACATACAGCCTCAAACTCCCCTCAATCAGGACACTCGATCTTGCCTGCCGGGCATCCGTTACCTCGGATTAACGCGGAGACATTGACAAACTATTCAGACACCAAGAACTCTGCATGACGTTATACAGCCGGGCAAGGGACAACTCATGATCCAGTTCGACGCGGTCCACAAGCGCTTCCCCAACGGCACGACAGCAGTTCACGATCTCTCCCTGGAGATGCCGGAAGGCGGGGTCACCGTACTGGTCGGTTCCTCCGGTTGCGGCAAGACGACCACCCTTCGGATGATCAACCGCATGATCGACCCGACCTCGGGCGTCATCAAGGTCGGCGGCAAGGACGTCACCCGGCAGGACGCCGCCGAACTGCGCCGCTCCATCGGGTACGTCATCCAGCAGTCGGGGCTCTTCCCGCACCGCACGGTCCTCGACAACATCGCCACCGTGCCGCTCCTGCTGGGCCACGGCCGGAAGAAGGCGCGCGCCCGCGCCGCCGAACTCCTGGAGACGGTCGGTCTCGCCGCCGACGCCGGCAAGCGGTACCCGCACCAGCTCTCCGGCGGCCAGCAGCAGCGCGTCGGCGTGGCCCGCGCGCTCGCCGCCGACCCGCCGGTGCTGCTGATGGACGAGCCCTTCGGCGCCGTCGACCCGGTGGTCCGCACCCAGCTCCAGGACGAACTGCTGCGCCTGCAGAAGGAGTTGAACAAGACCATCGTCTTCGTCACGCACGACATCGACGAGGCCGTACGGCTCGGCGACCGCATCGCGATCTTCCGCACCGGCGGCCACCTCGTCCAGTGCGCGGCCCCCGCCGAACTCCTCGCCCGCCCGGCCGACGACTTCGTGGCCGACTTCCTCGGCGCCGAGCGCGGCCTGAAGCTGCTCTCACTGAAGACCCTCGCCGACGTCCCGCAGGGCCCGGCTCCCGAGGGCGGCAGCTGGACGCTCGTACTCGACGAGGCCCGCAAGCCGCTCCGCTGGGCGGCGAAGGACGCCGAGATCCCCGTACGACCGCTCCGCGACGGCGACTCCCTGCTGGCCGCGCTCGACGAGTCCGTGGCCTCGCCCACCGGTCTGATAACCCGCGTCGACGCCGACGGCGTCCTCACCGGCGTCTCGTCCCGCGACGACATCCACATCCACGCGGGCCGGGCGCACGCCGAAGCGCGGAGCCACACGGTGACCGAGGCGGCGGCGTGAGCGTCGACTGGTCGTGGATAGGCGACCACACCGACGACCTGACCAGCCTCACGTTCTCGCACCTCCAGGCCGCGCTGACCGCCGTCTTCTTCGGCCTGCTGATCTCGCTCCCGCTGGCGGTCGTGGCCCACCGGATCCGCCCGCTCCGAGGCTTCCTCCTCGGCCTCTCGAACGTCCTGTTCACGATCCCGTCGATCGCGATCTTCGTGCTCCTGCTCCCGATCAGCGGGCTCACCCGCACGACGACCGTGATCGGCCTGACGGTCTACACGCTGGTCGTGCTGCTGCGGAACACGGTCGAGGGTCTGGACTCCGTCCCCGCGAAGACGAAAGAAGCCGCGAAGGCGATGGGCACGCGCCCCCTGCGCACGCTCCTCACCGTCGAACTCCCGCTCGCGCTCCCGGTCATCATGGCCGGCGTCCGCATCGCCACGGTCATGTCGATCTCCCTCGTCTCGGTCGCGACCTACATCGGCGACGGCGGCCTCGGCCAGCTCTTCACCGACGGCTTCCAGCGCGACTTCCCGACGCCGGTGATCGTGGGCGTGGTCCTCACCCTGCTGCTCGCGGTGGTCGCGGACGCGGCCCTGGTCGGCCTCCAGTACGTACTGACTCCGTGGAAGAGGCGGCGAGCCTGAGATGTACGAACTCTTCAAGAACCTCGGCAAGTGGCTGACCAGCGGCTCCCAGTGGGCCGGCACGGACGGCATCGCGCACCGCCTCGCCGAGCACCTCCAGTACTCGCTGCTCGCGACCCTCATCGCGGCCGTGATCGGGCTCCCGCTGGGCCTGCTGATCGGCCACACCGGCAAGGGCGCGTTCCTCGCGATCAACCTCGCCTCCTTCGGCCGCGCGCTGCCGACCGTCGGCCTGGTCGTCCTCGTCTTCCTGGCCAGCGGCCTGTCGATGTGGCCGGTGTACATCGCGCTGGTCGCCCTCGCGGTCCCGTCGATCGTGACGAACACCTACGCCGGCATGACCGCCGTCGACCCGGACGTGAAGGACGCGGCACGCGGGCAGGGCATGCGCGGCCACCAAGTCCTCTTCCAGGTCGAGTTGCCCCTCGCGCTCCCCCTGATCATGACCGGCCTGCGCCTCGCGCTCATCCAGGTGGTCTCCACGGCCACCGTCGCCGCGTACGTCTCCTTCGGCGGCCTGGGCCGCTTCGTCTTCGACGGACTCGCCCAGCGGGATCTTGTGCAAGTGCTGGGCGGTGCGGTGCTCGTGGCCGTCGTCGCCATCGTGCTGGACCTCGGTCTCTCCGGGCTTCAGCGTTTCCTCTTCCGTCATCGCACGGCGGCGCTTCGCTGACTGCGCCGTCTACCGTCTGCGGCTGCGTCGTGGCTGGTCGCGCAGTTCCCCGCGCCCCTTCGGGGCGCTGCCAAGCCGAAGCAGTTTCCACCTGACCCGACTAGGGAACCCGAAGGAACCCGAAATGAACCGTCGCACCCTCCTCGGCGCCCTCGCCGGAACGGCCGTCGCCGTCCCCGTCCTGTCTTCCTGCGCGAGCGGCGTCACCTCCCTCGACGGCGGGGGCTCCGCCGGCGGTGGCAGCGCCTCCAGCAAGAACGGCGTCACCATCGGCACCGCCAACTTCACCGAGAACCAGGTCCTCGGCTACCTCTACGCCGCCGCCCTCGAAGCGGCCGGCGTCAAGGTCAAGGTCCGCCCCAACCTCGGCACCCGCGAGATCGTCTTCCCCGCCCTCAAGAGCGGCGACATCGACCTCCTCCCCGAGTACCAGGGCTCCCTGCTCACCTACCTCCAGCCCAAATCCAAGGTCGCGGAGGCGGGCGAGATGCAGAACGCCCTCACCCTCGCCCTCCCCTCCGGCCTCCAGGTCCTGCCCTACGGCATCGCCGAGGACGCGGACTGCTTCGTCGTCACCCGCGCGACCGCCAGGAAGTACGGCCTCACCTCGCTGGCCGACCTGGCGAAGCACAACGGCAAGCTGACCCTGGGCGCCTCCGCCGAGGTGAAGACCCGTCAGGTCGGCGTCGTAGGACTGAAGGGCGTCTACGGCGTGGAGTTCAAGGAGTTCAAGTCCCTTGATTCCGACGGGCCGTTGGTGAAGGGCGCGCTGAAGAAGGGCGATGTGGACGTGGCGAACCTGTTCACCACCGACACCGACATCAAGGCCAACGACTGGGTCGTCCTGACCGACCCCAAGACCCTGATCCCCAGTCAGCACATCGTGCCGCTCATCGCCGACCGGGTGGCCGACCCGACGGTCCGCAAGGCCCTCGCGAGCCTCGGCAACCTCCTCACCACGGCCCAACTCACCGAGCTGAACCGCCAGGTGGACAAGGACAAGAAGGACCCGGAGGACGTGGCGAACACGTACGCGAAGCAGCACGGCATCACGAAGTAATGACCCGTTGATGATCTGACGAGGAATCAACCAAGTAGCACCGATAGGCACTCTCGGTAACTGACCACATGCGTAGGGTGATTTCACACTCACCACCTGAGGAACCGCATGGCCTCGAACCGCAGGGCCTTTCTGACGGCCACCGCCGTCGGCGCGCTGGCCACCGCCCCCGCGACCGCCACCGCCGCCGTCGGCACCCGCCCCCACCCGACCACCGCCCCCGCAGCCCTCGCCGAACTCCTCGACGGCAACCGCCGTTACGCCGGCGGCCACTCCCGCCACCCCGACGAGAGCCGCCCGCTGCGCCACCAACTGGCCACCGCACAGCACCCGTTCGCGGTGATCGTCGGCTGCATCGACTCCCGGGTGCCACCCGAGCTGGTCTTCGACCAGGGCCTCGGCGACCTGCTGTGCATAAGGACAGCCGGCGAGGTCCTGGACGAGGCGGTGCTCGCCTCCATCCAGTACGGCGTCGAGGAACTGCGCATCCCCCTGGTGCTGGTACTCGGCCACGAGCGCTGCGGGGCGGTGGCGGCGACGCTCGCGCACCTGGAGACCGGCGCGCCCGTCCCCGGACACCTCGCGCTCCTCGTCGACGAGATCGCCCCGGCCGCCCGCCGCACCCGGGCGCTGCCCGGCGACTGGGCCGAGCACACGATGACCGCCCACACGGCCTGGGTCAGGGACGCGATCCGCGCCGACCCCGCCTTCGCTCCGGCGCATGTCGTGGCGGGGCGCTTCGACCTCGACACGGGCGTCGTGTCCCTGCTGCCGTAACCCCCATCCTCTTCTCCCCACGCGAAGAAGCCCATGACCATGAACGGCGTACTCTCCGTCCTGCCCTCCCCCGCCGACTTCCGTACGATGACCCGCGCCCCGCGCCGCGACCTGCTGTGCGGCCTCACGGTCGCCGTCGTGGCACTCCCGCTCGCCCTCGGTTTCGGGGTGACGTCCGGTCTCGGCGCCGCCTCCGGCCTGATCACGGCGATCGTCGCGGGCTCGCTCGCCGCGCTGTTCGGCGGCTCCGCGCGCCAGGTCAGCGGGCCGACCGGCGCGATGACGGTCGTCCTCGTCCCGATCGTCCACGAGTACGGCGCGAACGGCGTCCTCACGGTCGGGCTGATCGCCGGCGTCATGCTCCTCGTGCTCGCCTTCGCCCGCGCGGGAACGGCGATGGCGTACGTCCCCGCGCCGGTGATCGCCGGTTTCACCATCGGCATCGCCTGTGTGATCGGCCTCCAGCAGGTGCCGTCGGCGCTGGGCGTGCCCACTCCGACCGGTGACCAGGTGGCGGTGGTGGCGGCGCGCGCGGCCGAGGAGTTCGACGCGACCCCGCACTGGGCGGCCCTCCTCCTGGCCCTCGGCTCGGCCGCGCTGATGCTGGCCGGGGCGCGCTGGAAACCGACGGTTCCCTTCTCCCTGGCGGCAGTCGGCGTAGCGACGGTCGTGGCCGAGGCCCTGCACCTGCACGTGCCCCGTCTCGGCAGCCTCCCGTCCTCGCTCCCCGCCCCCTCCCTCGCCTTCCTGGACGTCTCCCGAGTCCCGAACCTGCTCCTTCCGGCGGCAGCCGTGGCCGCGCTGGCCGCCCTGGAATCCCTTCTCTCCGCCTCGGTCGCGGACGCGATGCGCCCGGGCGAACGCCACGACCCCGGCAAGGAGCTCTTCGGCCAGGGCATCGCCAACCTCGCGGCCCCGCTCTTCGGCGGTGTCCCGGCGACGGGCGCGATCGCGCGTACGGCGGTGAACGTCCGCACCGGCGCCACCTCCCGCCTGGCCGCGCTCGCGCACGCCGTGATCCTCGCCGGGATCGTCGCGGTCGCGGCCCCGCTGGTGGGCCGTATCCCCCTTTCCGCGCTGGCCGGAGTGCTGCTGGCGACGGCGGTCCGCATGGTGGAGACGGACGCGGTCCGCGCGATGGCCCGCTCGACGCACGGTGACGCCCTGGTCCTGGTCCTCACCGCGGCCGGCACCCTCGCCCTCGACCTGGTGCGGGCGGTCCTGATCGGCCTCGCCGTCTCGGTCCTGCTGGCCCTGCGCGCGGCGATGCGCGGCACGAGCCTGACCCCGGCCGAACTCCCCGACACCGCCTCCGGCACGGTGACGTACCGCTTCGACGGCCCGCTCCTGTTCGCCGCCGCCCACCGCTTCCGCCGCAGCCTGGCGGATGTGCGCGATGTGACGGCCGTAGACCTGCGGCTGTCAGGGTTGACGGCGGTGGACGCGACGGGCGCGCTGGCGCTGAAGGAGGCGGTGGGCGAGCTGCGCGGCCGGGGTGTCGAGGTCCGGATCACGGGTGTGGAGCACGGTCACCGCAAGGTGCTGGAGTCGCTCGGGGTACTCCCGGTGAACCCGAATCCCAACAGGGGGGCTATCCCCAGTGCAGCGGGCGCGACCGCTCCCTAATCTGAAGCGCATGACGGGAATCGACTCGCACGACGCCGAACTCAAGAAGGAACTCAACGCCACCCTGCAGGCCCGCAGGGAGCTGGGCGACGAGTACGAGTCGGCGCTGGTCGACTCGTTCCTGGAGAAGGTCGACCAGCGCATCGACGGGGCGGTGGAGCGCCGGGTGCGCCGGCAGCTGGCCGAGCAGCAGATGGTGGTCGCCCGCGGCACGCGGGGCCCGAAGCCCACCGACTCCTGGGGCGAGCGCTTCGGCTTCGGCATCGTCTCGATGGTCCTGGCGATCCCGCTCTCCGCGATCGGCGGCGGCATCGCCCACCTCCCCGGCCTCCTGGTGGCCTGGGCCGGCATCGTCGGCGTCAACGCCGTGCAGGCGGCCCGCACCAACCCGGGGCTGTTCGGCGGGCGGCGCCACAAGTCCTCCCAGGACAGCGAGTGGGAGGACTGACCGCCCCGGTCACGCCTGGCGGGTGGGCAGCACCATGATCTGCCGCAGGTTGACGTGCCGGGCGCGGCTCGCCGCGTAGGCAACGACATCGGCGACCTCCTCGGCGGACAGTCCGTCCAACGCCCCGAACAACAGGTCCAGTTGGGCGGTCATCTCGGCGCTGTCGATGTGCGTCCCCAGCTCGGTGGCGGTCAGCCCCGGCTCGATGTTGGTGACCCGCACGTCACGGGGCCCGAGTTCGGTGCGCAGCGACTGGGAGAGATAGGTGACGGCGGCCTTGGTGGCGCCGTAGACGGCGTAGGCGGGGAACGTGATGTGCGCGCCGACGGACGAGATGTTCACCAGGTCCGCCGTGCGGCCCTCCGCCGCCGCGGCCACCAGGTCCCCGGTGAAAGCGCGGATGACACGCAGCACCCCGGTCACGTTGGTGTCGAGCATCCGCCGCCACTCATCGATCCGCCCGTCGTCGACGGGGTTCGGCAGCATGACACCGGCGGCGTTGACGACCAGGTCGACGGGCCCGTACGTCTCGTGGACCCGTTCGGCGGCGGCCTCCACAGCCGCGTCGTCGGTGACGTCCGCGACGACGGCGAGGGCCTGTCCCCCGCCGGCCCGGATCTTCCCGACGATCGCGTCCAGCCGTTCCCCGCGCCGGGCCAGCAGCGCCACCCGCGCCCCGTTCGCGGCCAGTTGAACGGCGACGGCCTGGCCGATCCCGCTGGCGGCCCCGGTGACAACGGCGGTACGCCCGGCAAGATTCTCGTACGACATGAGGTGCTCCTCGGTGGGTTGGCCGCCGGGGCGTTTTCCCCGGCGACACCCACCACACTGGTCCGGCGCGTCGGGGCTACCCAGGGATGCGTTTTTCCTGGGTCTGCCAGTACCAGGTTGGAAAGCGGCCGACGGCCTAGCATCGAACCCATGGACGGGGACATCGGAGACTTCCTGCGCTCGCGCCGTGCTCGGATCCAGCCCGAGGAGGTGGGGCTGGCCTCGTACGGACGCCGTCGGGTACCCGGGCTGCGCCGCGAGGAGGTCGCGCAGCTCGCCGGAGTGAGCGTCGACTACTACATCCGGCTGGAGCAGGGGCGCGGGACGAGCGTCTCGGACGCGATCCTCGACGCGATCGCGCGGGTGCTGCGCCTGGACGAGACGGAACACGCGTATCTGCGTACGGTGGCCCGCCCCCACCGCGCGAAGAAGGACCGGACGCCCGCGCCCCGGGTCCGCCCCGGCGTCCAGGTGCTGCTGGACGGCATGGACCGCATGCCCGCCTTCGTGCTCGGCCCCCGGATGGACGTCCTGGCCTGGAACACGCTCGCCGACGCGCTGAGCGGCTTCAGCCGGATGCCCGCCGCCGCCCGCAACATCCCGCGCCATGTCTTCCTCGACCCGGCCTCGCGCGACCTCTACCCCGACTGGGCCGCCGTCGCCGCGCAGGCCGTCGCGAATCTGCGGGTGGACTCCAGCCACGACGGGGACGACCCGAGGCTGAGTGCCCTCGTCGGTGAACTCTCCCTCAGGAGCGAGGACTTCCGCCGTCTGTGGGCCGACCACGAGGTCAAGGAGTGCGCCTACGGCGTGAAGCGCATCCGCCACCCGGTCGCGGGCCTGCTGACCCTGCCGTACGAAACACTCGCGGTACCAGGGGAGTTGGCGCAGACGATGGTCGTCTACACACCGG
>Ga0307516_10005597_pt1 | contig 14961 bp, 17 predicted proteins | sample 19_EM_MG_FD_203310 | JGI IMG/M metagenome (GOLD analysis project Ga0307516, IMG submission 203310) | Populus trichocarpa ectomycorrhiza microbial communities from riparian zone in the Pacific Northwest, United States - 19_EM | ecosystem: Host-associated > Plants > Roots > Unclassified | place...
TCCGCTGGATCTCCTCCGGGGACTGGCCGCTGTGGTGAATGTCCAGCTCTGCACCCCTCTGTCATCGACGAACCGTGCGACTTTGGTGGCGCAGCGCACTCGGCCTTGACGAACGTCGCGCGGCTGGGCACGCTCGGCCCATGGCCCACGTACCGCAGCGGCTCGACCCCGATCGTCGCCGTCGCCGACTGGAGCTTCTGGCCGCGCTGGCCGATGCGAAGTCTGCCCGCGAACACAGCCAGCCGCAGCGCCTCCGCGGTGCCCGGCTCCGCGAACTCATCGCAAATCGCCGCCGCCACGCCAACTGAGGTACACCCTTCGGGGCGTGGCGCGGCACTTGCGCCGCACCACCGGTTACCGTCAGGCGCTGAGGACCGCAGTTCCGTGGGGGGAATCGTGTCGACTTTCGCTGCCGCCGTCGCTCGGGGCAAGAACGGCTGGACGGCGTCCGAGCTCACGCTCACCGGCGTCGCCGACATCGACGAGGCGGTGGACCGGCTCCGCGACGCCGAGCCGGACGCCGACCTGTCGCTGCTGTTCGTCGAGGCCGACGATCAGTATCTGGTGATCCTGCGCCTGGACGAGGGCGAGGATCTGCGCGTGTTCGGCTCCGACTCGGCGTACGCCGACGAGTCGCGACTCGGCGCGCTGCTGCTCGCCGACATCGAGGCGCCCGCCCTCGAGCTCGACGATCTGGCCGTGCTGCCGGCCGGCGACGACGACGAGGAGGACGACCGGCCGGCCGCCGATCCCGACGCCGACCCGGTCGGCGATGTCGAGTTGCTCGCCGACCTCGGGGTCAGCTCGCACCGGCTGCTGACTCTCTGCGGCCTGGAGGGCATGCTGCCCGCCGATGTGACCGCGGAGATCTGCCAGAAGCTCGGCTGCGGCGACGAGCTGGAAGAGCTGCGCGAGGCCTGATGCTCCGGCCCCAGCACGAGTCCTGGATGCGGCGGGCGCTGTCCGTCGCCTCCTCCTCGGCGGAGGACGTGCCGGTGGGCGCGGTGATCTACGGCCCGGACGGCGTCGAGCTGGCCGCGGCCGGCAACGAGCGTGAGCTGACCGGCGACCCGACCGCGCACGCGGAGATCATCGCGCTGCGGCGGGCCGCCATCCTCACCGGCAGCTGGCGGCTCGCGGATTGCACCCTGGTCGTGACGTTGGAACCATGCACGATGTGCGCCGGCGCCCTGGTCCTGGCCCGGGTGTCCCGGCTGGTCTTCGGCGCCTGGGAGCCGAAGACCGGCGCGGTGGGCTCCCTCTGGGACGTGGTCCGGGACCGGCGCCTGAACCACCGCCCAGAGGTCTACGCGGGCATCCTGGAGGACGAGTGCTCCGCCCTGCTCCGGGACTTCTTCCGGCCCTGAGCGGCGTTCAGCGGCCGGCTCAGGCGATCGCGGTGTCCAGGCCGATCTGCACCATGTCGGAGAAGCCCTGCTCGCGCTGGGCGGCATCCATCTTGTCGCCGCGCTTGATGTGGTCGCTGACGGTCAGAATGGTCAGCGCCTTGGCGCCGTAGCGGGCCGCGATCGTGTAGATGGCGGCCGACTCCATCTCGACGGCGAGCACGCCGTAGTCGGCGAGGGTGTCGTACAGGTCGGGCCGGTCGGTGTAGAAGGCGTCCGCGGCCAGGATCGGGCCCACCCGCAGCGCGATGCCGCGCCGGTCGGCGACATCGGCAGCGGTACGCAGCAGCGAGAAGTCCGCGACCGGCGCGTAGTCGACGAGCCCGTCGAACCGCACCCGGTTCATATTCGAATCGGTGGCGGACCCGATGGCGGCGATGACATCACCGAGATGGAGATCCTCGGCCAGCGCCCCGCAGGAACCGATCCGGATCAGCGACTTGGCGCCGTACTCGTTGATCAGCTCGTGGGTGTAGATGGACGCCGACGGCATCCCCATGCCGGACCCCTGGACGGAGACGGGCACGCCCTGCCACGTTCCGGTGAAACCCAGCATCCCCCGAACCTGCGTATAACAGACGGGATCCTTCAGGAACGTCTCGGCGATCCACTTCGCCCGCATGGGGTCACCCGGTAGGAGAACCCGCTCGGCGATATCGCCCGGCTGCGCGCCGATGTGCACACTCATGCCCGGAGATCCTGCCAGGCGGGCCGGGGGCAGGCTGCACGACCTCGCACTTTGCCTCGGGGGTAACCCGGCGGCGGGGTCGGCGGGGCGTCAGGTAATCTACTTCGCGGTGGTGTGTCCGAGCGGCCTAAGGAGCACGCCTCGAAAGCGTGTGAGGGTGCAAGCCCTCCAAGGGTTCAAATCCCTTCACCACCGCCAGCACGCAGAGAGACGCCCGGTGACTCCAAGTGAGCCACCGGGCGTCTCTCTGTCCGGTCTCAGTTCTTCTTGGTCTTGCCGGACATATCGATGATGTCCTTGGCCGCGGGACCTGAGCGCATCCGCGGGTCAGCCTGCGCGCAGCCGGCTCCGTAGCCACCGGGGGTCCGGGTTCACGTGCGGGCTCCCCGCCAGCATGACCGTCGGGACGGTCTCGTTGCCGTCCGCCACCGCACGCACCGCCGCCGCGCCTTCCGGGTCCTTCCAGATGTCCACCCAGTAGGCGCGGCGGGAGGTGGCGCCCAGCGTCGCGCGCAGGCGCATGCAGAACGGGCAGCCCGGGCGCCAGTAGACGATGGCCCGCCCGTCCGCGGCGCTGCGGCGCTGGGCCTCGGCGGCCGGCATCGAGCGGGGGAAGATCAACGGCGACACGAACGCCGCCAGCAGGGCGAAGGCGGCGAAGTACAGCACCGACCCGCCGATGATCCAGAGCAGGACGCCGAGCGCCAGGAACAGGCCGGCCGTACCCCATCGACGAAGCATGATGGGGACGCTACGCGAGCGCTGCGGGGTGGCGCGACTGGCCGTAGGGTTCCGAGTCGTGCCTACCGCGATCTCGTTGTTGCTGCTCATCGCGGTGCTGGGCTTCGCGGTCGTGCGGCCCCGCGGCCTGCCCGAGGCGGCCGGTGCCGTGCCGGCAGCGGTGCTCACAGTCGTGGCCGGGCTGGTGCCGTGGCGTGACGCCGTCCATGAGTTGGCCGACCTCGGGCCCACGGTGGGCTTTCTCGCTGCGGTTCTGCTCCTGGCGTACCTCGCCGACCGGGCGGGTGTCTTCCGCTTCGCCGGCGCGGTCGCGGCGCGCTGGAGCCGCGGCTCGCCGCGGCGGTTGCTCGGGCTCGTCTTCGTCATCGCCGCCGCGGTCACCGCCGCATTGAGCCTCGACGCCACCGTCGTGCTGCTGACGCCGGTCGTCTTCGCCACGGCCTCCGCGTTGGCGGTCCGGCCCAAACCACACGTGTACGCCTGCAACCACCTGGCCAATTCCGCCTCGCTGCTGCTGCCGGTGTCGAATCTGACCAACCTGCTGGCGATGTCCGCGGCCGGGCTCTCGTTCCTCAGCTTCGCGGGGCTGATGGCACTGCCCTGGCTGGCCGTCATCGGCGTCGAGTATGTGATCCTGCGCCGCTTCTTCGCCGACGACCTGGAGACACCACCGCACCGGCCGCCGGTCGAGCCGGTACGGGCGCCGCGGTTCGCCCTGGCCGTGCTGGGCGTGACCCTGGTCGGCTTCGCCGTGGCGTCACCGGCCGGCATTCACCCGGCGTGGGTGGCGTTGGCGGGCGCGCTCGCTCTCGCCGTACGGCTCAGAACCGGCGTGCCCACCCTGGTGCGCAGGGCGAATCCGGGGTTCTGCCTCTTTGTCTTCGCCCTCGGCGTGGTCGTGCTCGGGGTGCGCCGGGGCGGCTTCGGCACCCTGGTCGACCGGATCGCACCGCATCGCGCGGATCTGCTCGGGCTGCTGCTGATGGCCTTGCTGGCCGCGGTGCTGGCGAACGTGCTGAACAATCTGCCGGCGACCCTGATGCTGCTGCCCTTCGCCGCGCACGCTCCCGGGTTGGTGCTCGCCGTGTTGCTCGGCGCGAATATCGGGCCCAACCTCACCTATGTCGGTTCACTCGCCACCCTTTTGTGGCGCCAGATCCTGCACAAGAGTGGTCACCCGCCCGTGACGGGTGAATTTCTCCGGCTGGGCGCGCTCACCGTGCCGGCCTGTCTGATTGTCGGGGTGGCGTCACTGTGGGTGAGTCTGCGAGTGTCGGGGTTGTGAGGATCCTGGTGTGGGTGGCGGAGGGCACCTGGCCGGCGTGTGTCGATGCCGTGCGTCCCCTTGACGGTGACGTGACGCTGCTGCATGTCGTGGATGTCGCGACGGCCGCCGCGCTGAGCGCGCCGGTGGGCCTGCTCGGGCGCTCCGGCAGCGCCGATCAGGCCGAGTTTCTGCTGGCCCGGGCCGAGGCCGAGCTGCTGGACGCGGCGGCCGTCCGGCTCGGCCGGGACGCCGGGCGAGAGGTACGGCGGGGCCGCCCGGAGCGCGAGGTCGTGGCCGCCTGTGCCAATGTGGATCTGCTGGTGCTGGCCCGCGACGGTGACCGCAGCCGGCTCGGGCCGCGCAGTCTGGGACACCACACCCGCTTCGTCGTCGATCACGCACCGTGTCGGATTTTGCTGGTGTGGCCGGAGACGACACCGGGGCTCGGCACCCTTCCACCGCCCCCACCTCATGATCAAATTCGCTGATCAGGTGACGGGTGCGTGTCGGTACCGTTTCGTCCCTAGCGGACCGGCGTTGTTACCTGCGAAGATTACCCATAGTGACAGCAAGTACGCCGCCCTAATATGTCGCGTCTTTGCAAGACGTAGCGCCGAAATCCACCGGATCGGACACCCGACCCACCCTGGCGGCGAAAAAGTTTCACAAGACGGCCTCGCGCAGAGACGTCGATGTCTGGCCTAAGGTTGGTCACGTGAGAGTTGAGCATCACTGGTGGAATGGTGACATCCGGCTCCAGCGCCGTGATGTCTACGTCCGCACCGACGGAGAAGTCTGGGAGGTCGAAGCTCAGATGGGCGGGCCTCAGGGCAAATCCAAGGTGCAGCAGTGTCCAGGAAAGGCGTCCGCGCTGATCCTGGCCGACGCGTGGCGCGGTCCACGCTGGCAGTGGCGCAAGCTCTAAGCGCCAGGAGCCGGGCTGTGCCGCACTCCTGAACTTCTCGGCCCAGCCATATATGTCGAATCGGGTCGGACCCTGCCGGGGTCCGGCCCGATTCTGGTAGAAATCCCGCGTGCGTCCCGCAGCCGGTCAGGTCCTGCACTTCTCCGAGAATCCGCGCATCACCCGCTTCGCGCCGCACGTCGCGGCCACGTCGCAGCAGCCCGAGCCGTATGTCTGGGCGGTCGACGCCGAGCAGGCGCCGGCGTACTGGTTCCCCCGGGACTGCCCCCGCGTGCTGGCGTGGCCCGGCCCGCAGACCGTCGCGGCCGACCGCCGCTTTCTCCTCGACCGGCGCATGCATGCCATCGAGTACGGCTGGCTGCCGGCCCTGCAAGCCGTCCGGCTGTACGCGTACCGCTTCGACGCGGCCCCGTTCCGTCCCATCGGCTCGCCGCAGCCGCACGCCATGGTCGCGACCGTCCCGTTGATCCCCCTCGGCCCGGCCGAGCCCGTCGGCGACCTGCTCGCCCTGCACGAGGCCGCGGGCATTCAGTTTCGGCTGGTCGCCAACCTGTGGGCGGTCATGGACGAGATCGTGGCGAGCACGCTGCGGTTCAGCGGGATCCGGCTGCGCAACGCCAAGCCGCGAAAGTGAAACCAGCGGACGAACTGTCCGCCATCGGCTGTTCGGGTGGATCTAGCCTGTGAACCCGCTAACCAGGACGAAAGTGATGCCATGCAGGCCACCGTGACTGACATCCGCTCCGACGTCGCCGTGCTGCGCCTGAGCGGCGAACTCGACGCCGACACCGCCACCAGGCTGTACGAACTGCTCGCCGAGCTGCTGGAACGGCAGGTGCCGCGGATCGTCGTGGACCTCTCGGACCTCAAGTTCTGCGACTCCGTGGGGCTCAGCGCGTTCATCACCGCCAAGCAGGTCATCGTCGCGCGCGGCGGCTGGCTGAGCTTCGCGGGCGCCAACAAGTTTCTGGTCACGTTGCTGGAGACCGTGGGGCTGAGCCGGTATTTCGCCATCTTCCCGGACGTGGACGACGCGATCGCGGCGGGCCAGATGTAGCGAACCAATATGTGAGAGACTACTCTCGAAACATGTCTCTCACGAATCCGTTCAGCGATCTGCAGATCACCGACCCCCAGGCGATGCGGGCGCTCGCTCACCCCGTACGGCTGGCGATCTTGTCGTTCCTGCAGCGCAACGGGCCCGCCACCGCGACCGCGCTGGCGCCGCACGTGGGTGCCACGCCGTCGGTCGCCAGCTGGCACCTGCGGCACCTGGCGGGGTTCGGGCTCGTCACCGACGCCGACCCGGACGAGGTGCCGGGCGACCGCCGGCAGCGATGGTGGAAGGCGAAGGCCCGCGGCTTCTCCGTCGCGATGAGCGACGACGCCGAGTCGGTCGTGGCGGCGCGGACGCTCGGCGACCAGCTCGCGGCCGCGGCGCAACAGCAAGTCAGCACGTGGGTCGCGGAGGTAGGGCCGACACTGCCGACGCAGTGGCAGCGGGTGGCCGGCGTCTCCAACACCAGCGTGCCGCTGACCACCGAGGAACTCGCGGAGCTCAGCGCCCGCATCGACGAACTGATCGCGCCCTACGTGCACCGGGCCGAGGCGGACGCCCCGGCCGGCGCCCGCGTCGTGCGCGTCCTCCGGCACTACCTGCCGGGGCCCGACGACCTGGCGGCCGGCTCGTGAGGCGCTTCCGGCGGCTCTGGGCCGGCCAGACGATCTCGCAGTTCGGGGACCGGATCAGCGAACTCGCCCTGCCGGTCATCGCCGTCCTGACCCTGTCCGCCACGCCCACCCAGGTCGGCCTGCTGACGGCCGCCGTCTGGACGCCGAACCTGCTCTCGCTGCTCGTCGGATCCTGGGTGGACCGTCAGGCCCATCGCAAGCGCCTGCTGGTGGCGGCAGACCTGCTGCGCGCGGCGGTTCTGCTCAGCCTGCCCGTCGCGCACTGGCTCGGCGTCGTCACCCTGGCGCAACTGTTCCTCGTCGCGTTGCTCTCGGGGGCCGGGCAGGTGCTCTTCTCGGCCGCGTACCCCTCGTTCTTCGTGTCCCTGGTCGACCGCGGCCGCTACGTCGAGGCGAACAGCAAGCTCAGCATGAGCCGGTCGGCATCCTTCGTGGCCGGCCCGGCCCTCGGCGGCCTGCTGATCCAGGCGCTGACCGCGCCGGTGGCGGTCTTCGTCGACGCGGTGTCGTTCCTGTTCTCGGCGCTGCTGATCGGCCGGATCGAGGTGGCGCCCACGCCGGTCGAACCGCGCCGGTCGCTGCTCGTGGACGCCGGCGACGGCCTGCGGTACGTGCTGAGCCACCCCTACCTGCGCGCCGGCCTCGGCTGCGTCACCACGGTCAACTTCTTCGGCTTCGTCGCGCAGGCGCTGGTCGTGCTCTTCGCCACCCGTACGCTCGGCCTGTCGGTCGGGATCATCGGCCTGGCCCTGGGTCTCGGCGCCCTCGGCGGCCTCGCCGCCGCGGCGCTGGCACCTCGGCTGTCCCGGCGCTACGGCGTGGGCCGGATGCTGCTGCTGGGCGCGATCCTCTTCCCCGCACCGACCGCGGCGATCGCCCTCGCCGGCGGACCGGCCTGGGCGGCTGCCACGGTGCTGGCGGTGGCGGAGGCGATCGCCGGCTTCGGCGTCATGCTGATGGACATCAACCTGAACTCGGTCCAGGCCGCCGTGATGGCCGACGGGATGCGCAGCCGGGTCGCCGGCGTCTTCGGCACGATCAATTACGGGGCCAGGCCGCTGGGCGCGGTGGTCGGCGGGCTGCTGGGCGGCGGCATCGGCCTGCGGCCGACCCTGCTGATCGCCGCCGTCGGCGGGATGCTCGGATCGTTGTGGCTGCTGCCGTCACCGCTGCCCCGGGTACGCACGATGGAGTCACTGACACCCGTTTCCTGATTGTCGGTTTACTTACAGGTCCCGAAACGGGGCGGAGAAAATCGCCGCACTCCTGTCTGATGACGTCGTGAAAAAGACTCACCGACTGGCGTTGGCAAGTGCCGTCCTCGCACTCATCGCAACGCTGCTCGGGGCGGGACCGGCCGGCGCCGCTCCAGCCGGCCCTCATGTGATTCCGCCCGACCCGGTCGCCATCGACGACACTGACGCTCTCCAGCAGATCTACGGTCAGCTGCCGGAGCTCAGGGCGCTGGACGCGGACCCGACCGCTGACGCCCGCTGCGGCGCCGCGGCGCCTGATCCGGTGCCCGATGGTCAGCCGATCAAGGTCAGCATGCCGCCGGCGCCCGTCTTCACCGTGGGTGCGATCGCCGCGGCATCCTGGCGAAAGCCCCCGGTATCGAACGCGACCTGGCGCATGCGGTATCAGGGTCTGATGTGGATGAAGCCGCTCGCCCGGCGGGCCGCGATGGACCTCCAGACGAAGTCGCTGAACGCTCTCATCAGTCAGGTGGTCGCGTTCCACGCGCAGAACCCGGACCCTGGCAACAGCAACTACGGCTGGGACGAGGGCACGGCACTGCGCCGCCTCGAGACGGAAAACTGCCTCTACGCGCTCACCCTGTCTAAGCGGCTCCGTTCCGGCATGTTCGCCGACGCCGGGGTCCTGCGCGGCCGGCGCTACTACGGTCCGCCGTACGCCCCGGTGCACAATCACGGCCTGATGGCCAACATGCAGCTCATCCGGGCCGGCAACCTCCTCGGCGTGCCGTCCTGGGCGACCGACGCCACCAGGCGAATCGTGAACGAGGCGCCGAAGGCGTTCTCCGCGCGCGGCATCTCCTACGAACAGTCGTCGATGTATCACGGGGTCAACACCAGGCTCTGGGCCGACGCGGCGGCGCAACTCCGGGGCACGCCCGGATTAGCGAGCGCGGCCGCCAACATCGACAAGATCGTTGCCAAGGCCCGTGTCGCCGGCAGATGGATGACGGAGCCGGATGGAAAGCTCGTCCAGATCGGCGACTCCGACGAGAGCCCTGGCACCGCAGCGACCCCCAGCACGCTGCGCGTGCTCCGCGACGACGGGGCCGGCTGGGCCATCGGCCGCTGGTCGTGGAGCGACCCGAAGGCGATCTACTACACCGTCCGGTACGGACCGACACGACGGGCGCACGGCCAAAACGACCGGGCGGGCGGAGTGACGTTCAGTGCCGCCGGTGTCCGGGTCCTGGTCGGCCCGGGTCGGTACAGCTACGGGACCGACAATTACCACGCCTATCAGCTCTCGCCGCAGAGCCACAACGTGGCGATCCCCGACGGTGGGAAGGTGACCAGCGCCGGCGGCAAGGTCACCGGGAACGTCGTCCAGGCGGCGGCGCACAACTGGACGGTCCAGGACAAGATGTTCGGGATCGCCCACACCCGCGGCATCAACGTCAACCGCAACACGAAGACGATGAAGATCAACGACACGTTCCCGTCGAAGAAGCAGTGGCGGCAGTATTTCCACCTCGCCCCCGGGTGGAAGCTGCTGTCGGGCGCACCCAACAGCAGGAAGATGGTGTTCTCGCACCCGTCCGGGCGCAGGCTCACCATCACCACCACCGGCCGGGTGACGCACGCGGTGCAGGGGATCACCCGGCCGCCGCAGGGCTGGCACTTCCCGGCGATGGGCAGCCGCGTGAAGTCGTACGAGATCGTGATCAGCTCGTACGGGCGGTCGTCGGTTACGAGCTTCCGGGTCAGCTAACTCAGGCGGTGGTGTTGTTGTAGGCGCGCCGCCATTCGCTGGGCTCGCTCCGCCGCCCGTCCGCGCCCACCGCCACCACCCGCCAGCGGAATTTCTGCCAGCCCGACCAGGACTCGCTGAACGAGGTGCCGGACACCCGGTGGGTGGCGACGGGCTGCCAGTTCACCCCGTCGGTGGCCGCCGTCTCGAGGGCGTACTCGGACGCGCCGTCCACCGCTTGCCAGTTGTAGTTGACCGTGTCGGGCGCCAGGTAGACGATCTCGTCGGGCGGGCTGACCAGAGCCGGTCTGCCGAGCGCGGTGACGGCCGCGGTGGTCGACGGCGGTTCGACCGGCTTCTTGGTCGGCTTTAGGGTGTTTGTCCCACTGCCCGGGGCGCCGTTGTTCCCCTGAACGCGTACCGGTGCGGGCGCTCTGCCGTCGGCGGCTGGTGTGCCACCACCGGCAACGGGTGCTGCCGAGGCCGCCTCGGACGCGGATGCGGATGCGGATATGCCCGCCGGAACGGATGCGGACACCGACGCGCCCGGCAGAGCGGTGCCCGCCGGAGTGTCCGGGGCTGCGTCGCCTTCGGTGCCGTTGACCAGGCCGAGTGCCACCCCGGTGCCGATTGCCAGGCTCAGGGTGAGGCCGCCGGCGATCATCAGCCGGCGGACCGAGGGCGAAGATCGCCGCCCTGGCGGGCGTCCATAAGTGATCCCCGCGCGCGGTGGTTCGCCCGTCCGGGCCGCTGTGTCGGCGCTGGTGGCCGGCGGCTTCCGGGCCGCTGGCCGCGGCAGGGCGGACGAGGCGGAGTGCGCCTGATTGGGGGCGAACGCGTAGGCGCCGATGCTGTTGCGTACCGCCTGCTGCGGCTGCGGCAGGTCCTTCGCGGCGAGTTCGCGGGACACGTACTGAAAGACGTCGTCGAAACCGAGCTGCGGGCCGGCGTCCGGGCAGCCGTACCGCAACAGCCGGATGAGCTCGCCGGAGAAGGCGGTGTAGTGATCCTCGGGCGGCGCCATCGAGGCCTCGGTCGCGGCCGAGGACGTGAGCACGTAGGCGCCGTCCACCGCGCTCACCGTTCCGACGCCATCGGCGCCCATCAGCACGCCCTTGACCGCGGTGCCGCTGTAGCAGCAGTCCAGGACGACGATGTTGAGCTCAGCCTTCGAGTACTGCTGGACCGCGGCGCGAACGTGCTCGTACGACAACGCGGTGTGCGGCTGCTGGTCATGGGTCTGGCCGAGGCCGAGGTGCAGCCGGCCCCGGTCGTCCAGCAGCCCGTGGCCCGCGTAGTAGACGAGGAACGTGTCGGTGGCCCGCTCGGCGGCCCGGTTGATGGTGTCGATGATGTCGCGGGGGTGGCTCGGCTCGGCCATCACGACGCACCGGTCATGCGGCAGGCCCCACACCGCCTCGTCCATCAGCAGCGCGCGAAGGTCGCTGACGTTGTGGATGACCGAGGGGAGCGGCTGCATACCCTCGAAGCGGCTGCACCCGATGAGCACGGCGCTGGACAGGCCGGGGATCGGCAGGCGCATCAGCTTTCGCCGTCGCCCGCGTCGGATGGCCCCGCCACCTCGAGACGCCTGATGGCGTCGTCGAGCGCGGCCCGGTCGCTCCCGGTGATGGTCACCTCGACGTCGCCGCGCCGGATCCGTACGGAGGTGACCGTGCGCCGGCTCTGCCGCCAACCCGCGACCGCCACCACCAGACTGCCGATGTTGGCAGGGTGCCGGCGGCGACCGTGATCAGCTCGGCGGTAGAGCCCATCGCCCCCGGCACGGCCGCCGGTGCGGAGAGGCGGACGGTCGCGGCACGGCGGATCGGCGGGCTCGCGATCAGCCAGTCCCGCAGCAGCACCAGATCGCGGCCGTCACCGTCGACGGCGATTTCGAACACCACAGAGACTCCGGCGCAGAGATGGAGGAACGGCGCCGGCCAGCCGCCGAGCCGGGCACAAGATAGCCGACGGAGCCGCCGCCGCAGCGCGACGACAACACCTTCGGGCCTGCGCGAACTCTCCTTTCACCCGGCCGGATGACGGCGGGCTACTCGGCCTCGTCCTCGGAATGAACGGGGGACGAAGTCAGCAGCTCCAGCTCCCACCGCGCGGCGAACCCGCCGCTGTCCTCGTCGGCCACCAGGTAGGAGCTGACCCGGACGCCGAGGTCCAACTGGGCGGCCGCGCGCAGGTGCTCAACGAGCTCGTCAACGCTCGAAAGGTAGTGGGTGGCGATCAACTCAGGCGTCGGCTCGGCGATCGCCTCGTCATCGATCTTGCTTTCCACATCGAACTTGCTTTCCACATCGGTCACCGCGCCAGCGTAGAGGCGCGGGTTGCCCGGTCCGGCGTACACCCTCCCGCCGTGCCATCCGGCCCGACCTGCAGCGGATAGAGTCCGGCGCGCCGAAGCGTCACAATCACGGGGAGCTATCCATGGACAGTCCGGTACCAGAATGGCCAGGCCCGGCCGAACCGCCCGTCGCACCGCCGACACCCTGGGCCGGCTACAGCGCGCCGCCGCCACCGCCGGCCAAGTCGCCGGCCCGGCTGATCGCGCTGATCGCCACCATCGGGCTGCTGGGCATCGCATGTGCCGGATCCACGGCGTACGGCGTGGTCAAGGCGCCGCGCGACACGGAGCCCGCAGCGCAGCGCAACCTGAGCGGCGCCGCGGGCCCGACCGCGCCCTCGACCGCTCCCAGCGCGGGCGCCACGAGCTCCGCCCCGGGACGCCCGGCCGGGGTGACCGGCAAGGTTCCGGCCGGATCGAAGGCAAGCTCCTACCGGGTACGCAAGAACGACGATCTGAAGCGGCTGTGCGACCGGTGGTACTACCCGAAGTCACCGAAGTACGCCGCCGCGGTGGCGCCCCACCCCATCGCGATCAGCGTCAGGGATCGCAAGGATCTGGACTTCCGTAGCGCGGAGACGTCCCTCAGCGACATTCCCTACGACGCCGAGCCGGCGCTGCGGGACGCGTGGCAGCCCAAGGACCCGGCCAAGGTGCAACTGGTCGCGTGCGTGGACCTGGTCACGATCGGCGCGAAGGTCAAGAGCTGCCGGATCGACAAGCCGAAACCGTCGTCGATCCCGATGAAGGAGGGCCGATACCGCCTGTCGCTCTACGAGGTGGCGACCCGGCGCAAAATCTTCGAGACCCGGCTGACCGGCGAGGACGAGAGCTGCCCGTTCTTCATCTTGATCGGCAGCGACCGGGCGGTCTACAGCGGCCTGGAAGACAACCAGCTGATCGAGGCCCTGCGGCGGTACGTCGAGCAGTGAGGCGGCCGGACCCGCCCGGGTCCGGCCGTCAGGCCCGGCTCACCGGCTCCGCGTCGTATGCGTAGACCCCCACGACGCGCATGCTACCGGCCGGCAGAATGGCAGCCGCCGGCCGCAAAGGCCTTTTCCATTTACGGCTATTTGCCGTGAACAGCCTAACGAATGAAGATCGCCGGTCGGGGGTACTGTCCTTCGGAAGGATGGCACGCCATTCGCGTGGGGTGTAACGCTGGCCGTGTCCCGATGGAGGCACCTTTGATCATTGATTTTCGGGCCGGGTCGACGGCCGACGAGACCGTGCTCGAGGATCTCGGAAACTGGCTCATTAACGAGTTTGAGCTGCGTGGATCCATCCGCCGCGCGGCCGCGCGGCCGCTCCCCGGTGAGATGGGAGCCGTCAGCGACGTGCTGTCGGTGACGTTGGCCGGTGGCGGGGCGGTCTCCGTGCTGGCCGCATCGCTTCGGGTCTGGTTCGCGCAGCCGCGACGCTCGGACGTGCGGCTCAAGATCATCGCACCCGGAGGTGAGGTGATCGAGGTGGACGCCAAGCGCGTCAACGACGTCGAAGCGCTCCTTAAGGCCGTGCTGGCTCGCCAGCCGGCCGCGCGATTGCCAGCCGAGGACGATGACGGTGCGGCTGCCCCAACGTGACCGATCCTCCGTCCTGCTGATCGGCACCAGCACCTACGCGTCGCTGGACCTTCCCGACCTGCCTGCGGTGCACAACAACCTGCGGGCACTCAAATCGGCGCTCACCGATCCCCGATACGGCGGGATCAACCCCGCGAACTGCCGGATCATTCACCAGCCGGCAAACCCCATGGACATCAGCAGGGCAGTGTCGGAGGCGGCGCGGGACGCGGACGACACCCTGATCGTGTATTTCTCCGGCCACGGCATCGCGGGCCGGACCAGCGACGAACTCTTCCTCGCGCTGCCCGATTCCCATCCCGAGTATCCGGCCTTCAGCGCATTGCGGTACGACGATCTCCGCAGCCTGCTGGTGTCCAGCGGCGACGTCCACGCCCGGAATCGCGTCGTCATTCTGGACTGCTGCTTCAGCGGACGCGCCATACCGACGATGTCCGCCACGCAGGTCGGCGGCCTGGTGGACATCGAGGGCGTGTACGTGCTGACGGCGACTGCACGCAACCAGAAGGCCCTGGCACCGGACGGCGCGGAGTTCACGGCCTTCACCGGCGTGTTGCTGGACGTGCTCCGCAAGGGCATCGTCGATGGACCGGAGCTGTTGAGCCTCGGCACGATCCACGAGCGACTGAAGTCGGTGTTGCGGGCGCGCGACCTACCGCGGCCGGAGCAGGTCAACTATCAGACCGCGGCCAGCTTGGCACTCGCCCGGAACCCGGCCCACCGGCCAACTCCGACACCACCAGTGAGGTCGGTGCGACCGAAACCGGCGACTACGCGAGAGCCCGCACAGCAGCCCACATCGGAGCCCACACCGCCGACCGCGCCGTTGCGATCGCTGCCCACGCCGCCGAAGCCCGTGCCGCAGACGGCCGCGCCGCGAACGGCCGCGCCGCAGACGCCGCCAACGGCCATGCCCCAGACGCCACAGACGGCTGCGCCCCAAACGGCCGCGCCGCGAACGGCTACGCCCCAGACGCCGCCAACGGTCGCGGCCCAGGCGCCGACGCCGCGGACGGCCGCGACCCGGAGGTCGACGCCGTGGACGCCCGCGGCCCAGACGCCGACGTCGCGAACGCCCGCGCCACAGAAGCCGACGTCGCCGAAGCCCGCGCCACAGACGGCTGCGCCACAGACGGCCGCGCCGCGCACTGCCGCGGCCCAGACGCCGCCGCCAATAGCCGCGCCGCGCACTGCCGCGGCCCAGACGCCGCCGCTAATGGCCGCGCCGCAGGCGGTTGCGCCGCCAACAGCCGCGCCGCCAACAGCCGCGTCGCGGACGATGTCGCCGCCGAGGGGCGCGCCGGCTCCGGCGGCGCGAAGGACGCCGAGAGCGGCACCGCCCCGCAATCCCGTC
>Ga0307516_10005598_pt1 | contig 14958 bp, 19 predicted proteins | sample 19_EM_MG_FD_203310 | JGI IMG/M metagenome (GOLD analysis project Ga0307516, IMG submission 203310) | Populus trichocarpa ectomycorrhiza microbial communities from riparian zone in the Pacific Northwest, United States - 19_EM | ecosystem: Host-associated > Plants > Roots > Unclassified | place...
CGAACACCCTCAGCTGGATGTTCCTCGAGATGGCTCGCAACCCTACAATACAGACAAGGTTACGCCGTGAGATTAGATCCGTCGAACAGAATGTACGACTTCGAGGAGACTCGGAATTCACACTCGCCGATTGTGAGGCGATGACATATCTCAATGCGTTTATCAAAGTGAACATGAACATTTTTTGGTTACTTTGATGGCGGGTCGTGCTCACTAGTCAGGAACACAGGAATCGCTCCGCTTCCATCCCGTTGGTCCTTTAGTGTTCCGCAAAGCAGGGGGAAATGATGTTTTACCCCTCTCGACGCCCATTTTCATGACGTCCGGGGAGAGGCTGACTGCCCTCCCCATTCCCAAAGGCGTCCGAATAACGACTTCTATCGCGGCTTACAACAGGTATTTATGTTTCAATGTTGCGATCATGAACTCAACTCATCCTCGATTTTTTGCGGGAAGAAATAAAGAATTGTTCGGAGAAGATTCTCACAACTTTGACCCGGACCGTTGGTTGGATTCCCGCGTCAAGAAATCATCCGCCGTAGGCATCGTAGGGAACCTGTACGTGTCATTCTAGTCGCAATAGATATTTACCCGACTTTGACCCAACTGATCCTCACGTTCCATGTGCCACGATGCTTAGCATGACCTTTTCTGCTGGCGTTCGGTGCGTAAACTCGACTCGTAACCACCCCGACAAGTTCACTCCAACCAATCTTCGCTTTCTAGATCTTGCATTGGGTGGAAATTCGCCATGGCAGAGATACAGGCGTTTCTCGTCGAGCTCGTAGGTTCTTTCGAGTTTGAGCTTACGCCAGAAGCCCGAAATCTCAGGAGGGAATCGGCGGGTGCCACGATGTTCCCTGTGATCGAAGGCCAATTGGAGAAGAGAGGACACCTGCCGCTCCGGGTCCGAATTGCGTCGCGGGAAGCGGATTGATGATGTCCCAGCTGGTGCAGGTATTTCCATGCAACATATATACAGAAGGGTGAGGTTGACACCGAATGTACCAAGGGTAAATCTTGCAGAAGAGTCGTACTTAGTGCTATCAAGTATGTATGTGTCCAGTGTTGATACTAGTATATATATTTTTGAGATTTTGCCAAGGATAACCTCGGAATACAGTGTAAGCCTTCACGACCTCAGGCCCCATCTCCGTCCAGAAGGGTGGCATCGTCACGGAGGCGACGACGTTTGAGAAGATCGGTTGGAATTTTGCTGCACGAGAATTCGATGTGAAAGTCCACATTGCCATTCAATGCATCAAACGCCTCCTGTGCATCCTCCGGGGTTAGGAAGTTGATGAACCCCTGACCCGTCAGTTTCGCATCTGGACGACGTCTTACTGGATGAGTTGAAACGTTTTTGATAAGTCGAATACGCAAATAGATCAGAGGAGCTCACGGCAATTGATCCCGACTATGCGTGACTCGAAATCCTTGAAGACTTCCCGAACACCCTTCTCCCCTCCTCGTCTGAAGTCTTTGTAAAAGAGCGCTGTGATCTCTCCATCACCCTGAGTAGTTCCTTGAGGATATTTCGCATATTCAACCCGCAGATGCCGATCGAAAACGTATATCTCTTTCTTTGAGCTGGCCTCGAAGGCAGCTTCTGCAGCCTCTTGTGTACGGAATTCGACATGGGCGTAGGAAAGTGCTCGTCCGTTGGCATCGTAACCTGATGATAATTCAACACTTGTTGACGGACACACCGTAGAGAATGGACAAACCGGATCGTATCTTGCCAACCTCACCAAAATGTTCAAATGCTTCTCGAAGGAGCGAGGTCTCATACATGAAAGGCAGGTTCCCGACAAATACTTGGTAGACACGTTGTGGCTTTACTTTGAGCTGTGGATAGTCTACCCGCAGGTCGCGTCCAAAAATGTGGATCGGTTCTTGTTTTGCGGATTCGTAGGCCGTTGATGCATCCTCCGATTTAACAAAATCGACATGTGCAAAACCTCGGGCACGGCCATCCGAGGTATAGCCTGGTAAATCCTATGAGTGAGCGGAAAGGATGTTCATGGCCAGATCACGCACCTATCCTGATGTCGGAAATTTCGCCAAATACCTCCAGTCTTTCCCGAAGCTCGTGCTCTTCTAGAACGAAAGGAAGGTTTCCAATGAATAGCTGGTTTTCCATCGTTTTCTGTCCCTTTACTGTTTTTGAAGGCGAAGTAGGATAACGTGCGCGGATTCTCCGTTCTCCGATGGACATGGTGTCTGTGTTGAGGGACCGGATGGCCGTTGCCGCGTCTGCTGGGTTTACAAATAGAATATGACCATATCCACGGCTCTGGCCACTTCCGATTTTCTCTGTACTTGTGGTCAATTCGCACCGATACAAGAGGAACGGAGGTACGACCTACGGATGTCGACGCGTGCTATCGGTCCAAAGACTTCGAATCTCTCCTGGAGGTACTGTTCCTCAGTCCAAAAGGGAAAGTTGGCGACGTATACGATGCTTTTTGGATCGCTTGCTTTCATCGAGTCTACTTCATGATCAGAGTCCGACTTGGATTGCCCCGTTGGGACAGGCTGGAGGGTCGAAAATGGTCGAAATAGAGACTTGGAGGTGACATTGGGTGGTAGAGGAGAGTTTCCAGAACTTATGGCCAGCCAAATGCGGGCTCTACATGGCCGAACAGCGAACCATGCATCAGCGCGGACGACAGTGGAGAACATGATGGCTTGGACTTGGAAAGAATTCCCATATTGGGCAACAGCACGTGCAGACCTAGCGGTGCACGCGAATCACGAGCTGGAGTAAAATGTCGAAGCGTGAGCTTGATATCCCCTGGCAGTGGCAGACTACTTACAACGAGTTCCATGGCGCTCCGATATCTGCGCGCCCATAGCCATTAACAGCTTCGCCCGCTTTCTACAGCAAGCTTCATCTGGATATGATTCTAACCTCGTCCACAATATATGGTGAGATGGCCGAGCGGTCTAAGGCGCCAGACTAAGGAGACCAGGATGTGTTACATCCGATGTATCTGGTCCGAAAGGGCGTGGGTTCGAATCCCACTCTCATCAACGTTTTTAGGCTCCCGCCTGCATTTCAAGACACCGGACCCGCTGGTACCATCCCCTCTTGCGAAGCGATGTATTCTATCGATTCGTTGACCTGAGTAAGAAGCATGTAATCACTCGGGTTTACATAGGACTTCCGGGGTCAGTTGTGGGGCCAACTGATTCAAATTCCAGATTTGCGTCGTGATCGTGGAAAGCTCCCTTCTTGTCTACCTCCACAACCGTGGCCTGGCAACAGGACCAGACCACTGTATCGCCATTATGACCTCCACCATCGACCCAAAAACTATCGGGAAGCCTGTTCGCCCCCGCCGCCATGTGCGATCGCTCACAGGTCTGTCATCTTTTCATCGGAGTCTTTCGACGCCAGGTTAATCCATGAGTTTTCCGCAGGATATTTTCCCGATCAGGACGCGGACGGAAAAGAGAAATGGATGAGGGGGAGCGAGGAAGTATGGAAAACTAGTATGAGGGTCCTTGACAGCGGTTCGTCTCCTGCATCCTCGGCGATTTCCACATCATTAATGGGAGACATACATTTCTTTTGTAGACGTTGAATCCATCACCAAATCATTCGTCAATCATGTCCAAACATCGCTCGCCCGTCAGCCTTACAACATCGGTGAGATCTATCCTCCTCACTCTGATGCTTAGCTCACGCAGACACCCTCCCCACCATTAGATGATTTGGGGGCTTATCAGGCAGCTGCCTTGTCAGTCAGGGATAATCTCTTGGTAGGCAAAAACTTCTCCTTCATTGTCCTCACAGCTGTTAACCCGTCATCGCATAGATCAACTGGGATCAAACTCAGATGCAATACACGCGCAAGGCGCCAAAGAGAGCCTATTACTTGTCCGTGGAGTTCTTAATGGGCAGGACCCTCGACAACGCAGTGCGTGCTCTCCCTTCCAAGACCAATTCTGTTGTCTATTAACTTCACTAGGTGCTCAACCTGGGCTTGAAAGAACAATACAAACAGGGGATGAAGGGCCTAGGCTTTTCACTCGAAGACATCTTTGATCAAGAACGCGACGCTGCGCTGGGTAACGGTGGTCTAGGCAGGCTAGCGGCGTGCTATCTGGACTCCTCCGCATCCCAGGTCAATTCACCCACGTCATTGGAGTGACCATTTCTGATATGCCTTCCTATCCAGGAACTTCCTGTATGGGGGTATGGATTGAGGTACAAATATGGAATATTCCAGCAGTTGATATCTCCCGAAGGAAATCAACTCGAGGTAAATGTGGAGAGATTTCTCGATATTCCACACGCTGATGAGGTGGCCAGGCTCCGGATCCATGGCTCGATAACCAAAACCCATGGGAGGTGTGTATATCATCGAAGCAGTTACCGCCCTCCACGGACTCATCTTATCGATCAGCTTCCTCGTCTCGATGTGGCATATGACGTGAGGTTTTACGGTCGCGCAGATCGGCTTGATGACGGATCGGGACGCGCCCTCTGGACCGGTGGTCAGGAGGTCCTGGCAGTTGCCTACGACGTCATGATTCCCGGATATAAGACCAAGACGACAAACAACCTGAGGCTCTGGGAAAGCAAACCCAAACGTGGATTCGACTTGAACTCCTTCAATGGTAGGTCGATGCCTTTTTCTGCAGATATTACTTGCTGAAAGGGCTGTTTTTCATCAGCTGGTAATTATGAAGGCGCTGTCGAATCATCGAATAGTGCGGCGGCGATCACCTCCGTTCTTTACCCCAACGATCATACGTCCGTCATTTTCTTACCTTGTCTTTACGATCAGCATTTGACAGTTTCTGGTGATATCTATAGAACATGTAAACATCGTTTTGATTCCGTCATCAGGATCATTAATATAAAGCCTCACAGTCGGGAAAGAGCTTCGTCTGAAACAGCAATAGTAAGCAATGTCGATGCTTTTGCCCTCCTCCGGTACCGACAGTTTTGTCTTGCTAGCTTCTGGACTGCCGCAAGCTTGGCTGATATCCTCCGTCGATACAAGCGTCTCAACAAACGCATGACGCACATCCCAGATTGTGCGTTTCTTGGATATATCGTTCCTCCTGCTGCTTCATAAAGATTCCTTTCTGCAGATGTTGCTATTCAACTCAACGACGTGAGCTCCTCCTTCCTTATCGACGACTGTAACTACTATAATCACCCTACATTTCAGACTCATCCTACACTCGCAATTCCAGAATTGATGCGGATCCTCATCGATGACGAGGATCATTCATGGGACCAAGCGTGGAAGATCGTCACTAATACCTTCTTCTACACCAACCATACCGTCTTACCAGTAATTATTGCTCTGATCTTACAGTGATTTTGATGCTAATTTCATGGATTTAGGAAGCCTTAGAGAAGTGGCCTGTGCCGCTCCTCGAAGCTGTTTTGCCCCGGTGAGTTTCGACATGATATTTACTCCACGCGATGTTTGATTGGCTTTGATGCTCAAGGCATATGCAAATCATTTATGATATCGTATGTTTCCTTTGAAGTACTATTTTCTTCTATCTCACGTTCACACTTGTTTTAGAACCTGTGAGTACTCTTTTTTACTCGGAAGACTGCTTGGTACTAGTGGGGCGATGGTTTCGGACAGGTTTTTCTTGCAAGGCAAGTGCTTCGGCTGTCGTTTTGGACCGTTCCGAAATGTTGATGTCATGTCTTAGCTGTCGAAAAAAAGTACCCAGGCGATCGAGAAAGACTAGCTCGCATGTCGTTGATAGAGGGTATTTATCCTTTCGAGCAACAACTGATGCATACTCAGATCTCTTATTAACTCGATTTTAGAGGGCCAGCCAAAGCAAGTCAGGATGGCACATCTTGCCTGTATCGGTCAGGATATCTTCTTTTATATGATACATGCAAGCTCATGTGATGTTTAGGGAGTCGCAAGGTCAACGGAGTCGCCGAAGTTCGTCTCTCCTTTACTCCGGCGAATTTGAGCTCTGATACATGATGTACAGTTGCATAGTGAGCTCGTAAGAACGACCATCCTCAAGGATTTCGTAGAGTTCGAGGGGCTCAGCAAGTCAGTCTTGTCGTTCGATATTATCGATACAGCATCAACATCTCTAATCATTCTACCCAAGGTTCGGTAACGTCACCAATGGCAGTAAGTCTGGAGCCACTTCCTATGCGTATATCATCGCTCATCTATCCTTCGCAAGTCACTCCCCGCCGATGGCTCGACCAGGTACCTCGTCATCAAGATATCTCGCATTATAATCGCTGATCTTAGGCCGGCAGTGCAACCCTGCGCTCAGCGCTCTTATTTCCAGGACGCTGAAACTGGACAAGGGTGTTTGGCTCAAAAATCTCACTAAGCTTGAAGGTCTCCTTGATTTCGTAGAAGATGCAGAGTTCCGCGCCGAATGGGCTGCGATCAAACAACGCAACAAGGAGCGACTGGCACATTATGTTCAGCTCGCCCTTAAATTGACCGTGAACACGAATGCTATGTTTGATGTCCAAATCAAGGTATGCGCGAGATGCATCGTTGCAGGGAACTGACAACCAAACTGGTTTTCAATAGCGTCTTCATGAATATAAGGTAATATCCTTCTGAGAAACTGCGCATATAGTCATTCATCCTGTACGACTTAGCGTCAAACTCTCAATATCTTGGGAGTCATTCATGTAAGATCATGGTCTATATTGAAACGGAACGGCGCCTGATTCAGTCAATCTTTTGGCAGAGGTACCTCTTGCTGAAGAGTATGAAGCCCGCGGAAAGGAAGAAGGTTGTTCCACGAGTTGTCTTCTTCGCCGGAAAGGCTGCTCCCGCTTGTGAGCCGCAATAGCTCTTTCCTCTTATCGATCACTTATCCAACACTTCTCCCAGACTACATCGCCAAACTGGTGAGACATGTGCGGTCATTCTCCCCCTACTGTCTCATGTTATGTTATAGACCATCCGCCTCATCGTCAACGTCGCGCGAATCTTGAATCAGGATCCGGACACGAAGGAGTACTTAACCGTCTACTTCCTTCCAGACTATTCCGTTTCCCTTGCCGAGATTCTCATCCCTGCTTCGGACATCAGCCAACATATCTCGACTGCGGGAACAGAGGCGTCTGGCACGTCGAATATGAAGTTCTGCCTTAATGGAGGATTACTTTTGGGGACTGTTGGTAGGCGGAATGTTTATCTGTGGCTCACCGGAGTGCTTACCAATGGATTTTGATTCGTGAATGGTATTAGATGGTGCCAATATCGAGATAGCAGAGGAGGTGCGGCGCTTTTGTTCTCCATTAGGATCCCAGCGATACTCATGTCTATGTATGCGTAGGTCGGGGAGAGTAATGTCTGTCTGTACCACGGTTACTGCTTCATACGTGTGGAACGTTGACTGATGATTCCGCAAAAGTCTTCTTCGGCCACCTCACTCCGTATGTTGACAGGTTACATATCCCGAAACTCTGACTGATCCGTTTGTAGAGCTGTTGAAGACCTTCGGTACCAGCACCTCTACCACCCCATTCCCATTGAACAGAAGTGCCCGGCCTTGGCACATGTTTTAGACCAAGTGTCTTCTGGCCTCTTTGGTGACGGTGGTGTATACGAGCCGTCCGTCAATTTACATTTGTTTTGCAACGAGGGACTGATCTGAATTTACCAGTCTTCTCAACACAATCCGAACTGGAGACTATTACCTCTTGTCTGACGACTTCGATTCATGTGAGTTGTGAAATTGTCTTGGCTTTCAATGGGATGGTGAATCTTTCGTGAATCAGATATCGCTGCTTTGACAATGGTGGATGAAGCCTACAGCGACCGCGAAGAATGGACCAAGAAATCTATTCGCACAACTGCCAAAGTATGTTTCTCTCCCTCATTCCGAAAGTGGATTCAATCGATTGAGCTTGTGCAGATGGGCAAATTCAGCTCTGATCGTGCAATCAATGACTACGCTGAAAGTTATTGGAACATAGAAGCTACACCCGTGCCAAATGGTAAGGATCTCTGAAAGGATTGTGAACAATGGAAACGTTTGGTTGGTACTCGAGAATCGATTTGTCTGGATGAAATATGATGACCCTATGTGCAGTATATGTCATGTATCTAGGAGGTGAAAATCGTGACTGTCAGTGAGCGTACGAAGCTGAACCGTGAATGTCTGTCACCATGGACTTATACCCAACCTTCTGCAAGTTGGACCCGGCTCACAGCCGGTTGAGAGCACAGCGCCTGCAAGCCATGAGATGGCAGTTCCTACAGGTCTAGAACGAAAATTCGGTCACAATCAACCTGTAAGCCGGAATATTACGAAGCTACCTTGATGAAAAGAGGCATGATATCGTGGCATTCCTCACATTCGGCAGGGCCTCTCCGGTTTGACCATCGGTGCCGATCACAATCATGTCTGGAACGAAGGACGTTCGCCATTTGTCGGACGCGTTCGTGATATACCGGTTCTGGAACGGGAGCTCTCATTTCTTGCTCCACGCGGCGTTGAGCTGTTTCCAAGAGTCGGTCATCGTCCCATTGAGGACACGTGCATCCCTTCCAAGGGACGGCGCAGAGGTAACAGAATTGGGTACGACATCGACATGTCATATGGTAGCATCCAACCTCGAGTTCGACGATGGCCTTACACCCTGGGCACGTCTGCCATCGCTCCGTTCGAGCGAGTTCCCTCATGGCCAAGGTTCCTGCGTTTTCTGAACAGTTCTCGCCAGAGTGAGAGGGCTGACGGCATTGAGGGCAGACAGATGTACCGCACTCTCCGCAAACCAAGTCACTGTTATTACTCGATTCCGAGCCACCGAGGAAGACTGAACAGGTCGGCCTGGGGCAATAGATGCGGTTGGCGGCGGGCACATCAAGTTCAACTCGTTTCGCGTCGAATGCTGTACGGATGCCAGACGAGAGAAGTTGCACGAATGTCTCATATACAAACGGCTGGGTGCAGCACCGCGGAGGGTAAAGTGATTCGTCTCGAGTGCAGCTCTCGATCAGATCAGAGATGCATCCGGGGCAGTAGTCATGGCCGCAGGCCCCATGGACTTTGGTTTGGCCTCTGATAAGATCGCCACAGCCAATGCATTCCGTTCTACTAGAGACAAGCAATGAGTAAGAGCAGACCGAATTAACGCAATGACATGCCTTGTATCCTGTCTTGTCTCCTGTGTAGAAATCGAGCGTGAAGGCCCTTCGTTCAATGTCCTATATTTCAATGTCACGCAAGAGACAAGCGGCGGAACTGAGACAGGAGATCACCTAGATTTGGATTCTACGACGTTGGCCATTTTCTCGGGACTGGCGTCGGGAGATTTTACGTCGGTTCCGGGGGTTGCAAGTGCGCTACTAGATGATTTGCATCAGCCTAATACAAGTTAATTCGAAATTGATGAAGCAGGTTTCTTACTCATCCAACGGTTCAAAGAAATCAGGATCCTCCATCATACGCTGCGCTTCGGACACAGAAGGCAATGGCCTGTCCTCGGACAGGGCTAGTGCCGCGCGCCTATCGTCCTGTGCTGCTTGTTCCACAGCAGTCAATACGTCGAGACAAGGACGATCATTCTCCATCGCAGCCGCCAACCCTTCTGCGATCTCGCGATCATTTAGAGCGTGCAAGATACCCTCCCAGCATTCACGCTGCACCCGAAACGCGAGTTCTTCATCCGTAAGCGGGGCATCCTCACGGGCCTTTCCCTTGCGTGAGAAATCTATGCGCGTGATGTCGTCTAGAGTGAGCTGGGCTATTAACCTGGAAGTTTCAAGATCCTCGACATCAGAAGGATTGGTGGGTAGGATGTCCAGCTGACGAGCTCTCAGTGAACTACTCGAAGCGTCGAGCATGGGAACTGCGGTGTAAAGGATAGAGAGTTAGACATCCGGAGGTCTAAAACAAGTCTAAAAGGGAAAGAACTAAGACTAGGCGAAAAGAAGCCGACGATTTCAGCTTTCTGATATGTATTGTCGTCCATGTCCATGATACGATCTTCGAGATAAACTACCACCAACCATTTATAAGTAGAATCATCACGACAGGCCATAGACTTTCCGAACTCGACGCCATACCTCCATCGACGAGGAAGAGCCGGTGATGGAATGTGATGACTTCAACTCAGAGAAGATACACCTCTACCCTGCGCACTTGCAAGTCTTCCAACGAGCACCGCAACCATAGCAAAACTGTGCTCCACACCGACAGAGAATATGAGGACAGCCGGTCGTCCTCTCAACGAAAGTCAAGCACCCAGGACATTTCTGCCACGATTTCACCTCTGCCAGTTTCTTCAGCGCAGTCGTACCACCCGCATTCTCTGCGCAGCTTTCTCCTGCATGGACCTGTAACCTGCATCCGGAGCATACATCGATCCTACAGGCGTTGCAGTGTAGTGCGACACGATTTGCCGCAGCGCCGAGAAAGGCGGAACATGTCGGTTGGGGGCAGAATACGCGGAGGGGAGGGGGTACGTCAAGTTCGGCCCGCTTTGAGTCAAATAGCGCGCTGAGGTTTATTGTGAGAAAAGGGGTGATGCTCTCTGGAGAAATCATTTGGAGACAACATTTGGGAGGGTAAAGCGCTTCGTCGCGCATGCAGGACGTGACGAGGTCCCGTATACAGTCGACGCAATAATTGTGGCCACAAGGAGCTTTAAGGGTAGGTTCTCCGACGACTAGATCCTCGCAAACCATGCAACGAACGGTTGGACAACCGAATTGCTCGCCCAGAAATTCTACTATATCTATCATGGGTGTGCTGCAGTTCCTGAAGGCGTTGTGAATATCGTGGAACATTCCGGCTGTTGATACATACGATTCTATGTCGATAATCTCAGATGCTTCTTCCTGCCCCACCCAGTCATCACATAGTTTCTCCAGCTGATCAGCGGGAAGGTTTCTGATGCAGGTGAATGGAGTGGGGAAGGTGGAAGCGAAAACAAGGAACATACAATTCTTTATCAAGGCTAGAGCAAGCTTTCGAAGGACCGGGCAACCCTAGTTTGATGGACGACGCCAAAAGTGCTCTGCGGCACTCCATGGTTGTTCGATCGCAACACAACTCGTCGTCATCAACAATTCCACCCAGAAGCTTCGCCAGTCGAAAGTCCTCCATATCGCGGAGGGTCTCTTGAAGATATTCAGCCTGTAACTGGGCGGCTAATTCCTCATCCGATAGCGGGTCGTTCGAAGCGTCTGCACGCCCTTTTCCTTTCGTATTAGTGCAAGTGAACGAAGCATGAAGAACCTCCTGAGCCTCTAGAAGAGACTTCGCAAGAAGAGCATCGTCACGATCTACAATCATCCGACCCACTACCGCCGTGGATGAAAGTGACATTATTGTGTGGGACGGGAAGACTTCCCCCAAAACGCTGCAGTTTTCTGCTGATGTCGAAGCAGCGATGGATTCTTTGAGACCAGTCGGGTGGAGTATAGGGTAGACGCCTTCTTGTCGCGTCCCAGGACTCTGTCCTGGTAGATACGTGAGCGCCTGAGACAACATACGGCAACGAGACCACAGGTTTCGGATTTCGGACTTTCCTTAATTGAAAGTCACGGGATGCAAACGCGCTTATCATATGATTCGTAGTGCGTGTAGCAATTAAGGGGAAAATAAGATAAAAAAGGATGATCTCTGATTCTCTGTAATTCAAGACGTTTATTTTGAATAGCTGGAGTCAATAAATTAGATTGATGTGGCGATCTCATCAGTACGCAGATAAAAGGATCTTCGTGCTGAGTCTATATCCATGGCCCTGGTTCATATCAGTCCATCGTGAGGTCGTGTAATTGTCGTATAATGTTATTCCTAGATGAAATTTGCCATGGATCGAAAGGTCGAGTTTATGGTGTCGCGAATCAGAACCGCCCCACAGACCAGATGTATGTAGTAGAGTGATCAGTTTGAGACCCTTGACCTGAGCTTGCATGCCCAGATAGCGTGCAGCCTTCTAGAAATATGAAGACGAAAGCTCCAAATGCTTCTGGGACGTGGATGGCAGACGGGGGTTGCCATCCGCGGGGTACTGACCTCTTGGGATGCCGGTGCGCGAGACGGCCATATTCCGTCATAGAGAGTCGTCCCGGCGCCAAACCTCGAAGTCGAAGTGTAGGGCGTGGAGCTGGATGAGCTGAGAAGGAAGACATAGGAGTTTTGATGGGAAAAGCGTCGAAATATATTCCGATACACAACTAAGTGAGAAGGTCGTCCAGAAAGTCTTGCATCTCGTCTTTCGGATTCTTCGGAGAAGGTACAGAACCATCCGGAAGAGGCAGCGGTGGGGGAGTAATGTCAATGTCATCTAGATCAGCAGATATCGTTCAGTGTGCGCATAGACACTGCCATACCGTTGTTATTTACCTGTCTTAGGACGGCCACGGGCTGGGGGTTTTTCGGCACGAAGCCGCTCAGACTTCGACCGAAATCGTGACTTGAGGTCTTTCGGAGGGTCAGGGGAGAGACATGGACAATAGAAAGGTGAGACGTACCCCATGTAGCTTCCGCAGATGCTTTGTCCCGGCTCAACTCCTCCAGCCCCTCGTCCCAGTCAATTTGTTTGACCTTTCCCTTTCGCGACGCATTTGAAATCTGAGGCCTTGTTCCCACTTGGGAGAGTGAAGTGTCGACGTCGTCTTCGTTTTCATCGGGAGGCGACAGCGAAGGTCCACTATCCGATAGCTTCTGTCGTTCAAGGAAGGACGAGAGGTCTACTTCGGGCTCAATGACCCGTTCACCTATTGATAAACCGTGTTATTTGCTAAAGGGAACACACAATCAAAAAACTGACCGTCAGAGTCCAGTTCGGGTTCTGGCTCGGCATAACGGTCTGCGTTTGTCCCAAGTTGTCTGCGAGAGTACCTGGCGGCTCGTGCTGCTGCCTCCTCTTCATCCTCCTCCTCGACACCTTCGCCTTCAAGGAGTAAGCGTTCGTTGAAGATGGCAGGCCTGCCCTGGCCGCGTCCTCTTCCTCGAGCTCGTAGGTATTTTCCCAAGCCACCCCGACTACGACCACGACCTCTCCCACGGCCGCTCTCACTGACTGGTATACCAGAGGATTTATCAGAAGATTCCGACATAGGTAGGATCTGTCAATAAGTCTTCAGTGAAGTTGGTTGTGGTAGTCTGGCAGATGTTTACTGGCATGGATGTTGCCAAACATCCTCCTATCCCTCATCCGGCGAACTTCCCTAACCATGCGCGAAACGTTGCAAAAAATCTCTATTGCCTATCTACACCTAACTTGTATTTAGTGAATCAAACATCCGATTAATGAGTGTGGAGTATCAGCTGAATGTCAGCACTAAACGGCGAACAAGATAAGGAGAGAATTCGAAAGACCAACACCGTTCGCGGTCAAAAAAATCACAGTCTTTCAGACTCAGAAGAATACCCGTACCCTTCTTCATGTTCCAGGTAGTCGCACCCCACCTCATCCTCGTATTCCTCGTACCGCTCACACCGATGTTCTGCAACAGGCTCGCCGAACAACACCCAACGCATAAACCCCCAGCCCAGCCCAATAAAGACACCGAGAACCATAAGAGCAAAGAGGACAAATATCATCGGAATGATGATGAAGAATATGAGGTGGAAAGGGATTGGAATATCCCACCCTTCTTCGTGCGCAGGACGGCGGACGAAGGGCAGTCCATCAGATTTTGGTACTAGGCTGAGACGGTGCTCCCTGTGGGAGGCCTGCGACGGATGACGAAGAGGAATCGCGGCGATAGGCTGCACGGCAGGGTTCATGTCTGGGTTCATGTAGGTTTGCTGAGCATGGCGTTTCTTGCGCACGGAACAAGCAATGAGAGCGCGCGTGTCGGCGCTGGTCATGCGTCTGAGAATAGGTTTGCAGTCTGGGACGATTCTGGGTAGTGCGGGTCGGGCCTGGATCCGAGTCGCTGAGATTAGTGAAACTGAAATAAATGTAAACGTAGGATGTCAGACTTACGGGCAACGGAGCTCGATGAGGAGGTGGATCGAGTTTCTTGATGACCAGAGGAGGGCAAGGTGAGCTTTTCACGTGTGAGCGAACACCCAAGCATTGGAGAACTCGGCGCGCGAGGGTCTTTATACGGGAGCCACGGGGTTTTCGGAGTGGAATGCGATCTATGCGTTGCATATGCCGCTCCCAATGCGGGTAAGGTGGTGGCGCGTCATCGTCGGGCTAGTGAGATTTTGAGTATTCCGACCAACGGAGAAGAAACATGTCAACTCAACAGTAGTGCTTTTCCGTTCCTCAGGCCCAGGCCGCGAGAGGAAACGTCCATACATCAGGAAATTTTCGATTTTCTTGGGAAAGGACCTAAATCTTCTCTCCCGTAAAAGCGAAACGAATGGTGACTCACACGTTGGGATGAATTGAGGGTTGTCTGTAGAACGTTATTACATTGTGGAACGGTTTAAATGATGAAGAAATGAATTAAACGGCTCACCTTTATCCCCTCCTTGCGCATATGATCTCCATGGAGTTCTAATGTCACTCTGCGGTCCTCATACGCATCCGCAATCATTTGTAGGAGCATTAATGTCACGAGCGGATCCGGTTGAGAGTACACGACGTCAGCCCGACCGGGGCAATCGCGCTACGAAGAAATAGGACGTTCATCAGCCCGCGTTCTCTCCGATATCGGCGCTTCGACGTACACTTGTGACGCGCTCTGGTAGGTTTTGGATTTGGGTTTCGATACTTTCCGACATGATGAGTTCGAGCGGTCAATCCAGGTCCTGGCGCTTTGGCCGAGAATCGGTGAGAATGGAGCGCTTTTTGAGTGCAGCCAAATAGGTGAGCTTTTATCGACCCCCCAAGCTTTGGCGTACCGCGATTTTCCATGGATGATCCCCTGGTCCTCCATTGTGCGACATTGTTCTGGCCGACCCATATTGCTATGTCAGAGTCAGGGTGTGCGCCACGATCCGGGTCGGAAAATGCCGCGAACACGTTTTTGATGCTGCCACCCGTTTTGGAAGGTACGCGAC
>Ga0307516_10005599_pt1 | contig 14953 bp, 19 predicted proteins | sample 19_EM_MG_FD_203310 | JGI IMG/M metagenome (GOLD analysis project Ga0307516, IMG submission 203310) | Populus trichocarpa ectomycorrhiza microbial communities from riparian zone in the Pacific Northwest, United States - 19_EM | ecosystem: Host-associated > Plants > Roots > Unclassified | place...
TGTCATGGGGGGTAGGGGTAGGGGTGATATCGGGGTATCCGTGCGATGATGGTATATGGTTGCATATGCGTGTCGTCAGAGGGAAGGTGGGGATTACGTTGGCCATCCTTGAACGATCCTTGCCGCGTTTCCACTGAGCCGCCCAACCAAATCCCAGAACGCGCTCGTGCCATCAGTGGAGAAGCCTTCTCCACTCACTTGCATGCTATTGAAACTCGTCCAAGCCGCACGGTCGTAGTAGCTCGGGCCACCAGGGACATGGTATTGGGGGTTGCCAAAGTGCGCCATCACCACGAAAGCGACGGCAGAGGCCCCAGCGCAGAGGATCATATTCGTCAACACACCAGGCCCACCGCTCTCACCTCCGTAAACATACGTGTTGTAGATGTTGTAGAACCTTCCCTTCCTCGACGGGGAGGAAGAGGTGGACAATGCGGACGATGTGGACGGTCTCGGACGACCTGACTTAGGAGAATCTTCCAATATTTTGTCGATGATCGAACACCCAACACCGAGCTCGGCTTTGAGCGCTGTCCACTCGTCCAAAGCGTCATCGGAAACCCCGATTCTCCTGAGCACCTCGTTAGGCCACGTTGAACCAGGGTGGAAGTCCTTGACAGCCTCGGCAATGCGGAAGTCGAGTTCGCTCCGGTCGTATGCAGGGGGCAAATCGTGTGGACGCAACTGCTCGACGGAGGACTTAGGTGTGGGAGGAAGCAGTGTGGACGAGGATGAGGCCATGCTCTCCTCGCCTTCGGTTTGCCCACTGGAAGAAGCCTCGTCAATGTCGGTTTCGTCTGTTTGGACCTCCATCTCGACGAGGATCCTTAGTGGAGCGGAGGGTTCGGGGTCGGTTTGGATCATAATGGACGAGATGGGAGTCGTCTCCGTTTGAATGGAGAAAGAGACCATGGTGGGCTTGGGCTCAGGGAGGGTTTGGATCTCGGCACCTGAAGAGGAAAGCTCGTGTTGAACCTCAGCGTCGGCATACTCCCTCTCAACGGTCAATGTTGGGATCGGCATGCGACCGTGAATCTTCTGCTCCCAAGAGCGATCAGTGTATATTCACCCAGGAAGTGCAGGGAACGTACCCGTTTCCTAGTCTTCGTGATAACAGTCTGGATGAACTCGTCGTCGTCGCTTTCCTGATTGATGGTTTCATCAACGATTGTCTCGTCTTCGGAGTCTTCCTCTTGCTGAACAAGCCTCGGGGGAGCAACGTTGGGGTCGATCCCAGCCCGAACCATCTCAGCACCGAGGGTCCTCCCAACGCTCGTGGCATTCCCGGTCACGCCGTCCTTCGATTGCTCCAGCGCATTGGCGGCATTTGTCCTCATCTCATCCATCTCGAACCTCAGACGATCAATCGTCTCCTTCAGCAACAAGTTCTCCGCCTTTTGGTCATCCAGGCTACTATACGCTTGTTGAGCTAGTTCAAGATCCGCACTGAGCTGGTTGACCCGGTCTTCGAGAACTTGCTGTTCCTTGTTCCATTTGTCCGTTTCAACCGCGTGCAGAGCGGCCGCATCAGCGTACTCTTTGACTTCAGTATCCCGGCGGCGGAGGCTGAGTCGGTATCGTTCGGATTCGGTACATTGTTCTTGGTATTGCTTTTGGAGGCTCTGGTATGATGCGCGGGAATTTTCGAGGTTTTTCTGGAGCTTGAATATATCTGCCTCGAGAGCCATAATCTGGTTTTGGTTTTGTTTCTGCGGGGAAGAACGATATGTTAGCCGAGGGGCGATGCCGAGCTAACAAGGGGGGAACAAACCTCCTTAGACTTTAACTCCTTCTCTTCTTTCCTTGCCGCAACCAGCTCAGTTTTCAACTCCTCCAACTTCTCCTGTGCTTCCTCCAGTTCCAATTCCAGGTCATTAACCTTGCGGTTCAGACCCTTCTCTGTGTCGGAAAGCTTCTTGCGGAGCTCATCGATTGTCTTGTTCAAGACATCGACGCGTTCCTGAGAATCCATGGAAGCATTTGACGGTGCCGTAGATCGGTCGTAGATGAGAATATTCTGGACTTCGTCATCCGAACCGGAGTCGTCGTCGTGCTTGGGCATTGGAAGAGAGCTGATAGAGGCCAAGAACGACATGTCGTCTAATGAACTGTCTGCAGAGGTGGGTTGTGAGATTGTGAGGTCGTCGCTTTCGTCGAAGCGATCGGCATAGAGCGAAGCGATGTTGTGGGGGTATGATTGAGAACGGGAATGCGGTCGCTGCCCTAAAGGAGGTGAATTGAGGGGGGTATGCGATGTTGTTGGAGACGCAGGATTAGATGTTCGAGTTTGGCTGCCCCTTCGTCGACCCCACGCGGGAGTGTTCGGCCCAGACTGGGTCAATGTCGCGTCAGGGGAAGGTCGGAAAATACCACTCGTTGTCACTCACTTCAGAGTCACTTCCGCCGCGTCCAGCATCACTCTTCCGCCGCGAAGCAGGCGCGGGGCGTTTGGCCCAGCTGGAAGGAGCGTTGTTGACCAATGGGGTAGATCGCTGACGTTTGGACGTGTCAAACACCGAGTCGCGTAAGTTAGGAGTCTTGGGTGGCAAAGGGGGTCCAGTGGAGGGTGGCCGGCTGGGTGGCCGGTAAACCGAGGTGCCTATGGAGTCAGAACTGGAGGAACGAGACGTGGCCTGGTATTCGACGTCACGACGTCTCCCCCTATGCGGCGAGTCGGATTCGCTACCTTCGTCGGAGCTGAGAGCACTTTCTGGCGCCTTGTCTCCTGAAGCCGTTCGGAAGGCGATGAATTCGACGAGAACCTTGGTTGTGGCTTCAAGTCCGGGACTCGCTCGGATGAACTGGAGGAACATTCCTTCCTCCTCCTTGGACAGGAGTTCGATGTTGTCATGAGCAGTGCGGTAGGAGGTCAAAATGTCGACGAGGGCCTCGGCTGGGACGACTGGTTCTCCTTCGTCGTTCACGTGGGAGCGGGGGTGATTTGCGACCAGGTCATGGAGGTCGCTCTCGATGTCGGCTATCGAGAGCCGATTCCTGCCATACACCGGCATAGTTGTAGGAAAACAGAGGGATGGATATCTGTCGTGGTGGTGGTTGCTGGAGGGGAGAGGGAGGGGGGAGGGTAACTCGGGCCGTGGGGTATTGAAGGCAGGTGGTGGTCAGCCACCTCGGACGATCGACACGGCTTCCAGAAGCGGCCAACAAAGCCCAAGAGTCAGACAATGTCCATCCCCCAGTCAGATGTCTCGCGACCCTCGGCCCTCCCAACAGCATCGCTGCTCCAGTCGCGAACGTCGACCGCGGCACGTCTGGCCCAATCCCAGGCTCAAAACTCGGCTCAATACCTGGATGACATCGAAGAGGAGTGGAATAAGAAAGTAGATACGGAAATCGAAACCCTCGTCGACGGAATGGTCGACATCGTCTCTCTAGCCTCTGTGAGTTGCCCGAATACACCAAGCTTCACTGTGTGAGAGGTTAACGGCGCGAGAGATTCGAGATAAGGACAAGTTTCGGATGGCACAGGAGGCATTCCAAACTCAATGTCGGGCAGAGTCGATGGTACGTGAATCGTCTTGCAAACTGGCATCGTTTAGCTGGGAATTTCATGAAACGGAGCAGATCAAGGCATCTCATTCATTGCTGTCTATCACCCATTCCATGAAGCTCTTGCTTCTTCTATCCGACGAGTCGCAAATCGCAAGCCGGAGGGACGCAGAACTCAAGGCCGTCCAGGCAGAGAAACAGGAGACAATCAAAAAGGTAGCTCATCTATTGGACCAGCTGCTTGGTCGCTCTAGCGCGGCCACCACAGACGATGCCATGGATGTGTGAAGTCGTTCTCCCTTCCGGTTCCCTGTTCCATGGTGGAATAAGCATCGCCGCTCTTAACACGAGGTGTAAGTATTTACTCACCAGCGTTATTACATACCAATAATACAAGACTATGCTCATCCACCGCATGGCACCCTAACTACTCTTCTTGAAGTACGGGTTGTTTACGATGGCTCCCTGTAACATGGCGAAAACGGAGTCTCCCACACTCAGGGAACTGTCGACCGCTGAACGCACTGTGGGTTGGGTGATGACGCTGGTGTCTGGTCTGGGAAACGTTCAGGATCAGGCTGGAATGCCGCAGGATCTGGAACCACAGGCACTCACGCAAACCCAGTCGAGCGTTTGATTCCTGCCAGAATAGTGGAGATAAGGACCACGTCCGCGGCGTAGTGAACTAGGCGTCCAAGGACCATGAGGTGTAGACTTGGGAGGAAAGGATGCAGGAGTTCGGCAGCACAACCGAAGCGGACATCACTCCTCCGAGTTCCCTCGGCAAGCTGAGTATTGTTTATGGTATCTAGTTCTCACGAATGCTCCTCCTCTCGCCGTTGGAACCTTCGATCGTCGGACCCCCCTGGCTCTCGAGGTCATCGGGGGTAACGGTGGTCAGAGTGGGATGGAATAGTCCCGACATGTTCCGTACGGTCCCCTCCTCGGAATTTCCCCTGAGTACCCCATTGGCACCGACCGATTCCCGCCCGACCCCAACCACCCGCCACACCCCGGTTCATTCAGAAAAATACCAAAATACTTGAGATGTAGTGACGCTACTGAATAAATCGGGATCTATCACCTAAGTCTCACAGCCTCTAACGGTAGTGAAAAGGAGAACTGGCGGCTCTAGAGTCTTGGGAGACTATGAAACAAAGGAGCCGTGACCGTAGCGATCACTTCTAGGACTGTGGTCGAAGGTTCTCGAAGGATTCCTATGCGTCTGCCGAACCGGGGTCCTGGAAAAGAAGCCGTCCCGATTACCATATCGGGTAACTGGTGTCCAGGGTCCCCAAGAGATAAATACCGCCCACCTTTCAGATTGGTTTTCGACATCCGTTTTCATCCCCTCCTCCCCACTCTCATCCTCGCTCCTCTCACTAAAAAGTGTGCCGCCTTCTCCTCTCTTCTGGCGTCCGACCACTGACCCAACCCACAGCAAAACATGTCCGAGTCTTTTGGATTCCAAGCTGAGATCTCTCAGCTTTTGGACTTGATCATCAGTGAGCTCGCCACAATCTCCGTTTCGTTTCGTCGTCGCTTATCCCCATCTCTTTTAGACACCTTTTACTCCAATAAGGAGATCTTTTTGCGAGAGTTGATCTCTAACGGTTCTGATGCTCTCGACAAAATCCGTTACGCGTCGTTAACCGAACCCTCCGTCCTCGACACCGAGAAGGAGCTTTACATCCGTATCAGTGTTGACAAGGAAAACAAGCTCCTCCGTCTCCGAGACACCGGTATCGGTATGACCAAGGCTGACATGGTCAACAACCTTGGCACCATCGCCAAGTCCGGAACCAAGGTACTTTTTACCCCTTGTCCAATTCCCAACGGTTATTGACCTTCGCCGCAGGGTTTCATGGAGGCTATGAGTGCCGGTGCCGATATTTCCATGATTGGTCAATTCGGTGTCGGTTTCTACTCCGCCTACCTCGTCGCTGAGCGCGTCCAGGTTCTGTCCAAGCATAACGACGATGAACAGTACATCTGGGAGTCTTCTGCTGGTGGTACTTTCACCATCACCCCTGACACTGATGGCCCCCCTCTTGGCCGTGGTACCGAGATCCGCCTCTACCTCAAGGAGGATCAGCTTGAATATCTGGAGGAGAAAAAGATCAAGGATATCGTCAAGAAGCACTCTGAATTTATCTCTTATCCCATCCAATTGGCTGTTACCAAGGAGGTCGAGAAGGTGAGAGAGAGCGTCGTTCCAGTCGACGCAATGGAGGTCTGACTACTTTCCAGGAGGTCGAAGATGACGAGGAAGAGGTCAACGATGATGAGGAGAAGCCCAAGATTGAGGAGGTTGACGACGAAGACAAACCCAAGAAGACGAAGAAGGTCAAGGAGGTCACCACCGAGAACGAGGAGCTCAACAAGACCAAGCCCCTCTGGACGAGGAACCCACAGGATATCACTCCTGACGAGTATGGCGCTTTCTACAAGAGCTTGACCAATGACTGGGAAGAGCACCTTGCCGTTAAGCACTTCTCTGTTGAGGGTCAACTCGAGTTCAAGGCGATCATCTTCATTCCCAAGAGGTGTGTTTTTTAACGCTTATTTGCTGGAGCCTTGTTGATGTGCCGAACCCAGGGCTCCCTTCGATCTCTTCGAGACCAAGAAGAAGCGCAACAACATCAAGCTTTACGTCCGCCGTGTCTTCATCATGGACGACTGTGAGGACCTTATTCCCGAGTACCTCAACTTCGTCAAGGGTATCGTCGACTCTGAGGATCTCCCCCTCAACATCTCCCGTGAGACCCTCCAACAAAACAAGATCTTGAAGGTCATTCGCAAGAACCTCGTCAAGAAGTGCATGGACCTGTTCGCCGAGATCGCTGAGGACAAGGACAACTTCGCCAAGTTCTACGAAGCCTTCGGCAAGAACATCAAGCTCGGTATCCACGAAGACGCACAAAACCGATCCAAACTCGCCGAGTACCTCAGGTTCTACTCCACCAAGTCCACCGACGAGCAAACCTCCCTCAAGGACTACATCACTCGTATGCCCGAGGTCCAGAAGTCGATCTACTACCTCACTGGTGAATCCCTCTCTGCCGTCAAGGATTCGCCTTTCCTCGAGGTCCTCAAGAAGAAGGGCTTCGAAACCCTCCTCCTCATCGACCCCATCGATGAGTACGCCATCACCCAGTTGAAGGAGTTCGAGGACAAGAAGTTGGTCTGTGTCTCCAAGGAAGGTCTCGAGCTCGAGGAGACCGAAGACGAGAAGAAGGCGCGCGAGGCCGAGGCCGCTCAATTCGATGACCTCTGCAAGGCTGTCAAGGATGCCCTTGGTGACAAGGTTGAGAAGGTCGTCGTCTCCAACCGTATCTCCGACTCGCCCTGCGTCCTCGTCACCGGCCAGTACGGCTGGTCTTCCAATATGGTAGGTATTAGGCAACTTGGTTTCCGACGGTCACTCACCCCTATTCCAGGAACGTATCATGAAGGCTCAGGCCCTCCGTGACTCGTCTATGTCCTCGTATATGGCTTCCAAGAAGACCCTCGAGTTGAACCCATCGAACGCGATCATCAAGGAGCTCAAGAAGAAGGTTGCTGAGGACAAGGCTGACAAGTCTGTCCGCGACTTGACTTATCTCCTCTTCGAGACCGCCCTTCTTACCTCCGGCTTCACTTTGGACGACCCAACCTCGTTCGCCAAGCGTATCAACCGCATGATCAGCCTCGGCCTCGACGTCGACGACACCGAGCCAGTTGCTGAGGCGATGGCCACCGATGATGTTGCCCCCGCTGCCGAGGATGCTGCCACCTCCGCCATGGAGGAGATCGACTAAACGAGGGGATATGGGAAACCAAGAAGATTTCATCGCTGTATTTCTGTGCTCTGCTCTTTTGTTATTACGCTTTGGTCAAACGTAGATTTTACACTGCAATAATTCCATTCTGCATCGAAGAGTATCTGCGGCAGACGTCCACACGACCTTGAGCTTAAAAGGATTGATTTGTATCGCCCGCGGCGTTTGCAAAGAGTTCATGGAAAGGTTAAATGCGGATCGCAATACGGTCATCAGAAGATCCCCCAGTGCGCTGATTGACTCGTCGTGGTCGCAGAGCTATACCGATACGTGGGATTCGGGCCCGAGGGTCTGGTTGTGAGTGGATCGACTCCAGCGCACTTTTATTTCTATGGTATTGTACTCCGCATACGAACCACCTATAGTTGCAAACGAGCAAGTCGCACCTAATCAGTAAACTTGATGCTATGGCTCTCCATCTAATAAACACAGTGTCAGCGACAGTACCCTTCCGAACCAGCTCGGCGCACCGTAATGTCTCCACCTCGATAACTCCCCCTCTTCTTCTTACCCTTTTCCTTCCTGAAACTAGCACCCCTCGTTATGATCAAGTCTGCACTTGCTTTGGCCCCATAGTCATTGCCCAGAGCCCCACGAGACCCAAAAGTGTTATCCTTCAACCTCTCGTCTGCGAACTTGACCTCGTCAACCTTGACCCTCGAGAACGGAGTGTTGAGTTTTCGGGGTTGGCCCTTGCCGTTTCCTTTCTGGTGGGGGTTGGAGGCTTTAGGTTGTTGTATAGTGGAGGTAGCAACGGAACTCCCGGCCTCGTCTGTTCTGCGCCTCTTTGTGACCGCGGTGGGCTCATCTGATTTTTGTGGGGAGGCGATCGTCGGGGTGTTGGCAGCGTTGGCAATTTTCGTCTTCTGTGGTTTGCTACTTCCCTGGACCAGCCCCTCTCCGGCGTCAGAAGAGTCGGAATCAGAACTATCATCTGAATCGGTATCGGACGTAGAGCTAGAATCCTCCGCCGACGTCGAGGACCCTGAGGAATCGGAGTCGCTATCGCTATTCTTGATGGAAGGGAGGGTTTGGCTTGACCCAGCCGGCGAGCGTGGCTTGGGCGTCAGGGAGGAGGCAGTTCCACCTTCCCCAATAACCACGGCCTTCGGGGTGGGACCCTCCTCCTCGGAGTCGGAGGAATCCGAATCTGAGCTCGACGAGTCTGTAGATACTATCGTGAGCAAAGGAATGCAACTCGAAGAAAATACCCACCTCTGGATTCGGATTTGGGTGAAACAGCGGCGGTTTTCTTGGCTTTGGTTGCCTTTGAAGTCGAGCCCGGTACTTTTTTTTTCACATCGCCGTCGTCTGAATCTGATGATTCGGAATCTGAACTCGAGCTTGAGTCTCCCTCTGACCTGGAGGAAGGCGGGGAGGGCTTTGACGCTGGAGTTTTGACCTTGGATTTGGCGCTGATCTTCGATTTTGGAGGGGAGATAACTTTCGCTTCGGAGTGCTTCTTGCTTTTAGGTTTCTGAGAGCTTGTGTCAGAGTCTGCGTCCGAGGATGAGCAGGTTTCGTGACTACGAGAGAGAGCACCACAAACCCGATTCGGAGCTGGGTTCCTCTGAACTCGAATCAGAATCGGAATCCTCCGAGGCTGCCTTGGGCGTGCGGATGTAAGCCAATTAAAAGATAGCGCAATTGACGAGAATCGTACAGTCAGAGTCGCTGCTAGAACCCGAGCTTTCCGAGCCAGCAGACTTGCTCCTATTGGAATTGGGTCGTGAGTTTGGAGCCCGGAATCGTAGGCCAGTACCATACATACGGGGCCTTGGCTTTCTTCCCTTGACCAGCTGTAAGCTTCTTCCACTGGTTTAGAATGACAGGGAGGGTGGGCCCATCCTTGTCACCGGCTTTGATCTCGATAACGCCCTTGACAGCTTTCTTCACCGCTTCTGCGGCCTTGAAGTGCGACCGTTCCGTCAAGAACGAGTGTATGAGAGAGTAAGTAGCTACGAAGTACCCTTCAGTCGACGCGGTTCGACGAACTCCACCAGGTCAAACGCACCTGCCAAATCGACATCTTCCACAGACATCTCTTCGACGTCCCCTAAAACGAACTCCGCTGCAAATTCTCGTACAGTGTGGCCAAAGTGGGACAATTTTCTTCGGGTCACGCGATGTCACAAGAGGCTTGATTGATGCGATGATCCGTCGCTCGGGCCGGAGCCAACCATGGGAAGGAGTTGATCCTCGATGTCTGCCGCCACTCCGACTCTCATCCCCAGAGGCGGACACTTTCCCGCGCTCCTGCCACCAGTCCCGAGCAGGGGGGAACCAAAGCCGCCGACATTTCGCGGCCGGTCCGATGGTAGGATCAACGCGGTCAGGGACCTCGCTAGGGAGATGGACGATCTCAGCGATGAAGAGGCTGAGGTCGAAGGATTGGTGAGCGGAATTTGATCCCTCCTCCCAGTCACGGCAACCGAATTCGTTCCTCCATCTAGAATAACGAGATCAGGAAACGAGGATTTTCTTGGCTTGTCCCAATCGGGAGGCTGTTCACCGACCAGGAGGAGAAAAACGACGTGTGTATTTAACTTTTGGCACGGAAACTCTCTTCTTACGATACTACAGGCAGACGAGGAGGAAGACGACGACGATGACGACGATGACACAGGCGGTGACGACGATGGGACCGACGAGACAGACGAAGACGTTGAAGACGATGAGGGGGAAGCGGACAACGACGAATCTGCGCGAGATCTCGACGCCAGCATTGAAGACATGGATGAGCAGACTGAATCATTATCCGGTGAGATGGAGAGTATGGAGGAGGACGAGGAAGAGGAAACATCTGAATGATCTGACCCCCTCCCGGTCACCTTCCCCCTGCGCGGTGCATAAGGCTGGAGGGTCAAACATCGGAGAAGTATCTTTTGCATGTTTGAGGGTGGTATCAGAGGTGCCCGATTTGTCTCGCGGGCTCCGCCCCGTAGAACGGGCAGCCATGCGAGGGGTAGGGGGAATCCGCAACAGTAACTATCGTACTTGTATCAATGCAGTCCGAAGGAAGTACAATGCAAACACGAGATTTGGAAGCCAGAGAATGTCTGGAGATCCCCGAAACTGGACAAAAACCGCTCCACGAATCGTGTACGAATCCCCGGCCGGCCACACTTGGATTCAAACCGAAGATGCCCTTCGCCCCACAACGCGGCCACGGTGCAAAACAAAACTCTCCAAGTGTCATGAGAATGTCACATTTCGAGGGTTTCGATGGCTGGGAAGCTACCTTTCCATGTAGGTACCAGATCGCTTGGCGCATCAGGCGAACTGAAACGTAAAAATCGATGCGATGAATCCACAGGACTTCGGGACGGCGTCTTGGACCGAGCGTTCAACCCGCTCGGGGGGATATCACATCGACCCAGCAACGATCAACGAATGAGTGAGTGAGTGGGTGAGCTGGCCGGTCGCGAGGTCGTAGGTTTCACCTGAAGGCAAGCTCAGGGAGGGAACATCAGTCTAACCCAGCTGGCCTTCCATAAACCACTGCAGTGTGGTATGGTAGGAAAAATCCAAGGCCGCGAGGCTCGGGAGTGTGGCATTAGGATGGGGGACCACAATGCAATTCAGGTAACGATGGAACTGGATATCAAGGTTCTGCGTTCCGCGCCATGAACCGCTCGATCCATACCGCTCGAGGCAGGCGCACGGACGGTGTGTAAATCCGGCCTTCGGAGTCCATAAGCGTTGAATGGGGTTGAACGCCGTTTGGCCCTCGTTGTGATGCGATACGTGTCCTTCGGTTACCACCCTTAGGCCCTGAGGTTTCCATTCAAACGTGATTTCGCCTACGTGGTAGGTTCGAGTTGTACATCTACATCCTTGAATGCACCGCCGGCCAGCTCGATAAAACACCAACCTGTCGCCTGTGCAGAGTTCAACGCGACTCGCATAGGATCAAGGAAACGTGGGGAGTACCGTCTTCCGCGATTTGAATATTTCCGCGACATATAGATCTTCCCTGTCCGCGATCAAGACCTGATTCGCCTTGGCCAGCCAGAGTGTTGCGTCAACGAGATATGAGAACGTTGGTCCGAGGCTTGGTTTCGCAGTTGTGCCTGAGAATGCTGACGCGTGGTTGGATCCCCCTCCGGCCATCAGGGTGGAGGTGTTCGTGATCTGCGATCGGAGGGGTAAATCGAGCGGAGTTGAATGGATATTCAACATACAATACAAGTGAGGTAGTGGCTGTGGCAAATTGTGCGGAGGTGGCGGATAAGAGTTGTCATAATGGCGTGTCCTAAGTGCGGCCACCAGTGAGCGATATGTTCGCGATTGCGCCGGCTTTACACTACCTTCCGCAGTAACCGCACTGAGGTTTGGCCCAAGGATAGGCGCAATGTTGTCAATAACAAGGCAGCCGATATTCGTGTACTACAATAGATTGACCAAACGCAAAGAGAAGCGAGCTGGTTTCAACTACTCACCACCGTGGCGTTCAATATTTCGAAAAGCGAATCGATATCAAATGCGAGCCCGACCTCTAACCGCCGAAGGGCGGTTGGTGTGCCCTGGTTGCAGGCGCTCGTCGTCAACGTCGTTATTATTCAGGCGCCCTGGTCGGAACACGGACCTCACGCGGTCCCATCGATCGGAGGACGGTGTCTGCTTTCGTGGGAGAAAAGTCCCCTGTCGTATCGATCCACAATGCGGCCGTGTTCGGATAAGAGGCCAAATGATTGCACGCGACCTGCAGAGCAAGTGTCTTGGGATTCGCAAGGCAAAAACGCTTGAGTCGGAAAATGAAGCACGGTAAAAAGAGAGGGCATACGGCGGCTCCACTCCCGTGTCGTCCAGAGATCTCAACGACGGATTCCCGTAGGGTGTCCCCGAGGAGATTATCGAGGTTGTCAACGCCAGTAGTGATGCCGGGTTTCGGATGTGGGCGTTCCCCAACCTCACGAGCGACGAAACCGGGCACAGCACACCGAATCATCACAGCCTTCACATGCCGTTCGAATTCGGATAATGACATTAAGTCTGGAGGCAGCTTTCTCCAGACCTCCAGAGTAGTCGCAGAGAAAAAGAGATCTGCATCTGAGACAATCCCGAGGGTTCGTAGAGCGTCAACGAGAGTGGTGGGCAAAAGTTCTTGCGACAGGGACGACAGCCGCATGGTGGCGGGAAAGCCGTGCCCGATGGGGGCACGTGCCGGGTAGATCTGATATCAGCGCCTGGGTCTGGCGCCCGGTTGGGCTCAGTTACTTATATGCGCTTTGGTCGAGGCAGCGGGACACACCGCTCGGGCATCTGTCCCCCCTCCTAACCCTGCATCCCTCTCCCCAGTTTGCCTGCCGCCGACATGCATGGATCCCCTGCTGAGGAAACGTAGGTCGGAATCTCTGCCCCAAAACACGCTACTTGACGATCGTTCGGTGCTCTAGGCTCGGTTATGTGCTGATTGGTGTATTCTTCTCGCTTTGGCTTTCTGGGATCATTTCCTCCCAGACATTGGGTTTTTACACCAACTATCCCAAGTAGGTGCATACGTATCGGGGTTCATTAAAACGAGTTTTGACGAACGCTCCCCGTTCAGCGATCCCAAGTGGCTGAAGGTATTCGTAGGTCACGAAGGGTTCCTGACCGGAACTACTTGCTCATTGTGGGCTCCAGGTCGGGTTTCTCGTTCTTGTAGATGTGGCGCAGACCGTCATGGGGGTTTCGATAATTTGGGATATATTAATCAGGCATTTCAGTGGGTCCCATCTGACAATACCTCGCACATCATCCTCTGACGCCATTACCATATAGACGACCAAAACGCCGTCAAGGAATCCACACGGGGTACGTCCCCTCCCCCCACAAAGTACATCAACATGGCGCTCACTCACAGAACCCCCAGTGTTCCAGCTCTGTGCGTTTAAATTTGCACTACAACGTCGAGCGACCTGGCAGTCGATCTCACTAACAGATCGGGTTTATCGTTCAATCACACAGATCCTGTGCCCGTGGTGAGTTTCAACCCCCCGGCTTCGGCTTCGGCTTCCGTCTCCGTATCGTTTATGAGGCCATCACCAATGTGACCTTACGCACGACAGGGGTTGATTTCGAGCAGCGTTCAGATATTCTTCGCGTGGAGGATAAAGGCCCTCTCGGGGCACCTTGTTGCGTTCGCTTTAATCGTGGCTCTTGCCATTCCCCAGTTCGGTGCGTCTGTCTTTGGCCGTTTCGACCATCTCGGTCGCTAACGCGAGGTTTTCCTCGTTTCTCAGCTGGTGGGATTGCGTACACTGTCTTGACCATCAAGGTCGGGTACTTTGAGGAATTCTGGAACTTCAACAGTGTGATTATCGGGTGGATCGCTTCCTCGATAGTTTGTGACATCGTCATCACCGCCACTCTCACGATGATTTTGGTACGTTCGGTCTTGTGACCCGTGCCCGTATACCGCTGCTAACGGTGACGCCTGGTGATTTTTGTGTTGCAGCGGCAGCAGCGCATAAATCAAAATCTGGGCGCAGCAGCCGATTTGGTTCGCAAGATCAAAAAGAGTGAGTTTATGTCTAGGTTTCTCGTCAATCCAAACGACCCGAAAACTAACCACGAATGTACGATAACCACAGTGGGCATTCATAATGGTCTCGTGACCGTCATTTGGTCGATAGGTCTTCTCATAGCGCTAGCTGCAGCGGTCTGTTTTCCCCTTGTATTCACTTCCGAGTGTCCGTGTTGACTCTTCCTCACAGAAACAAGGAGCGTAAGTTTTATATCTCGCCATCAGTCCATTCGGGGGCCTGGCTGATCGCATCGCAAGTCACTATATGTTCTTCTACCCACTAGCGTACGTGTGTTCCGTTTTCCGTTTCCCAGTGACCAGGATTTGACAGCTGGTTTTATCCCTTCAGAAAGGTGTACCTAATCACGATGCTAGCCTCACTCAACTCACGGCCGGTAGTCCGCCCTGAACTTGATCCAAGAATACACTCGGTGCTACTCCAACGAAATAGCTCTCCACGGTTTAGCAGTCTTGACATACCGGTTCGTGGTCCCCCCCTCCCTGTTGAACTTGAAGCTGTTCGTTTAACACTTTTCTTCCCCCTCGTCAGAGGGGTTCCATTTGTCAAGGGGAAAAAATCGGGGTATGTGGATTATACCACTTAACTGAATATCGTTAATCGCTATTTCATGTAGGCGCCCCTCCCTCGGACTCCAGGCCATACACGAACGGCCAGCAGGACTGTGGAATACCTACCCTCACCTCCGGCCCAAGGAGAGGATGAACACCCACTTCACGGTCCAAGAGGCCGACGCCGGAGTGACGAGTCTATCGGCGAAAGGGACCTACTTGTGGGATTGACAGAAGTTAGAACTGACCGACAGTCCTATACTACCCCAGGATAGCGCCACCTCGTTTGGTCGGCCCCGTGGTCCCCGAGGACTAACCCCTCCGGGTTTTGTTTGAGGAAACACGCCTGAATAACTAGCAAGAGGCCTTCTCATCTTGGAGAGATTTCGCAGTATGCATTCATCTGTGCATTTCGTTTGTCCGTATGTTATGTATTATCCCACATTGTGTCAGAATAGTCCTCTAGTGTTTTATCACCTCTAATCGCAGCCGAACCGAAAAGTGTCCACAACATCAGCACGAGGTGGATCTGCAGATTGAGATA
>Ga0307516_10005600_pt1 | contig 14952 bp, 3 predicted proteins | sample 19_EM_MG_FD_203310 | JGI IMG/M metagenome (GOLD analysis project Ga0307516, IMG submission 203310) | Populus trichocarpa ectomycorrhiza microbial communities from riparian zone in the Pacific Northwest, United States - 19_EM | ecosystem: Host-associated > Plants > Roots > Unclassified | place...
AGAGGAACTACAGGTCCCCACAATGTCTGATCGACTGAATGCAATGTTTAACCATGTTGATGCCTTCATTGTTTTACCAGGTGGTCTGGGCACATTGGAAGAGATCTTTTATATTTTCTCTTGGGCCCAACTGCACATTCACCATAAACCCATATGTATGTTAAATGTTAATAGTTTTTATGATAATTTGTTGTCTTTTCTTGATCAAGTTATGGAACATGAATTTCTAACATCTTCGGCATGATAAATCATAATCTCTGCTGCTACTGCTGAACAATTGATTGACCAACTACAATCTTTCATCCCTGTAATTGATCCCTCCATGAGTCGCATAAATTGGTCAACTAAGGAAAGCCGTGAAAAGCTTAGATTGGATTTGAGCCTTCGTTTGTAAATCCTTGTGTCTTTTGGTTTTATTAATAGCATATTATTTTGTTTTGTTATTTCTTATATTTGTTTAAGTGTGTTTCAGATTTGTCAGTGTTCGTTGTTTCAGGTGATGTCTTTTATACTATCTTTCTACCTTATGACATTGAGGACAATGTCTCATTCTGGTTGGGGAGAGAGGGTAGTAGTTGACTTTAAAAAAAACCTAACTTGCTAACTATTTTTGCTATTAATAAAACCATTTGACAAAATTGTTATTTGGATGTCAGAGTAAGGATAAATTTTATTGACTCTTGAAACGCATCTTAGTAAATATTCTTATCAAGGTCTATCAAAATACTTCTTGAAATATTCAGATTTACAAACTCTCGCATTGTTAACACTTGATTTAACAAGTATTCTTAAACCTTCATTTTCACACACACTTTAATGTATGATTGTGGGTTGCACAATGGATTATTACATTATTTATGTTCTTTTGTTAAAGGTAACAACTAAGGGAAATGGATTGTATATAATTTGCAAAAAAAAAAAAACAAATTGATAATATTGATGATAATAAAAACGTAGATAAGTTTGGTTTCGTAGCCTCCCTAACCTAAGCAATTAAGCCCGAAGGGGTGTTTTAACACCTAATACCCTAAAGTCAACTGACTTGGGAGCTATTGGCTCAAAGCTTGTTACATGGGTTAAGGAGAAAAGCTTAAAGGAATCAAACATTGCACTATCTATGTATCAGTATCTGCAACCCGAGTTACTAAGCTCGTAGGGGTGTCTCAACACCTAATGCCCTAAGACCAACTGGTCTGGGAGTCATTAGCCTAAAGCTCATTACATGGGTTAAAGATGCATTGTGTTTTTAAGTTATATGTATATATATTAAAAAAAATAAAAAGAAAATAATCTCAACCCAAGGAAGTTAACGTTAAATATTAGAACAGAATATTGTTTTCTTCCAATAAAAGTCCTATCATCTATGTTTTCATACATTAAGCACATAAAAAGGAAGGTTTATTAATATTTTGTTTAAGAGGTATTAAGCAGATATATAAATTTAATGAGAGTTTGTTTATCTGGATAGATTAAAGGAAGTTGAATGATGAATGCCTTGCTTTGTAGAACTTGCAAATTGGTTTTCTATTTTAACGCTTTGATTACTAGGGACTAGTAATAAGCTGGTTGGGGGTGTGATTGGTACTTAAAAGTGTATTTTTATCAAAGTTTTATATCATCATTTTGCACTCAAAGTATCAATAACTCCTTAACTAAAGCATGTTTTATAATAACAAGTCTGATACTATAAAATAGATTTAATTTATGGTAAATGCTCATTTTAAATGCAGGTCTATCGCATAAATCAAAGGATTGATTGATGAGTTTAACTACTGAAATTGAGAAGACAAAGAGAGGGTTAAGCTTAGAAAAAGAGATGCTGGTTCAGTCCAAACTAGAACACTGTTCAGTCATTGGGTCAAATCTGGAGCTGTAGATCTTGGATTTTAATTTGGTTTATATAGCTAGAAAGCTAAGACATAGACCTAAAACATATATGCGGAGTCCAAGACTCAATTCTACTGTGTGGAAGTCCAAATCTTAGCAACAACGGAGAAGTCAGAATCTGTCCTGCAACCCAGACACTGTTCAGTGTTCGGCCCATATCTCAAGTTCTAGAAGTCCAAATGCACCGATTCTTTTTTTTTGTTGGAAAGATTAGACAATTTCCTGGAACTTTCACAGAAAATCTGTTCAAATTATGACGTTAGCAATGACGTTTTGTTCAGACAAGAAGATAAGGATTGTCACTAAGTCAATATGTGGCCACCCACTCAACAATTAGTCATCAAATCAATAGTTTCAAATTTTTGCCTATAAAATGAGGCATTTGTCATGCATTTAGGTATTTTGGTTTTCAGATCAAGATCATGCTCTTGCTCTCTCTTTTTATATTTGTAATGCTTAAGTTTTGTTTTTATTAATCTCTTTTTTATGCTTTTCATTTCCTTTCCTTTACTTAGTTAACTTATATCTTATTTATGTTCTTATTTTGTTTATTTATGTTTCTCTCTTTCATTATGTTTAGCTAAGTTTATTATGTCAAGATGAAAAGGTTACACTAATGGTGTAAGAATAAGTATAGTATAAACTCAACATGGACTTTAATATTTGATACTAACATGTTTTGTATTTGTTATCTTGTTCACTTTTAATACTTTGCTTGTTAAATGGTTAATCTAGATTTATGTTTTATAACCCTTGGTATAACAAATACTTGGCACTTTCATAGCCCAACCGTATGGTATAACCGACACATGTGTTATGAAAGGAACTTGATTTGTTGTTAACATAAGTTATAATCATGAATACCTGACAACATTTACAAGTATTAGCATTATTCGAATAAGATAGCTAATGTAATCATGTTAACAATTTATAATCCGATTGGAACCTTCTTTGTGTGTGGTTTCTAGTTGAGTAATCAGAGTTTATACTATACTTGTTTAAAATACCATTAGTGGATCCTCTAACCTTGACAATTATTTTTATCACTGTTTAATCCTTAAATCAATCTTACCTCTCAAAGTCATTATTATTATTATTATTATTATTATTATTATTATTATTATTATTTATAAGTTATATAGTTAACCTCCTTGTGGTTTGACCCCGGTCTTGCCGGGTTATTTATTACTTCGACACTCCTGCACTTGGGAGAAGACATCAACTCTTTGGTCGTGTCACATACCCTTTAACCAAAAATCTCTTTAGCAAAAAGATTGCAAGTCAAATAGGGTCTTAACCCCTTAACCTAATTTTAACCCGACTAGGTCGACCCGATCAAATTGACCCGACCGGGTTGACCCGAAATTTTTTGTTCGACCATAAATCAAATAAAAAATCGTGGTTTAACCCAAAAACAACCTAAAAACAAAACCAAAGTAAAAAATAGATCAAAACGCCAAAAAATCAAATCAAACCACGAAGAACACAAAAACTCAAAAACATATATACTTGAAATCATGTCAGGATCAATAATCTAGCATCCATTCATTTCGATTATCACTTAAATGTCACAATTTTGTCAAAATGAGTTTCGGTTCAAAATCAAAATCTTAGGATTAAATTCCATCAAAAACTTGTTATTAATGCAAATAAACCTTAGATTATTTAATAATCAAGCATAAAGAAGGGTTATATGCAATGAAATGGACCGAAACTAGTTTGAATCAAGGGTCTAAGACAATGTTTTTTTCTATGAACACAAAGAACATGCCTAGACCCGACCCGACAACATGAAACCCAAATTAGACCAGATACAATCAAACAAAAGGCATATACATGTTGGAAATCATGTAAGAATCAATAATCTAGCATCCATTCATTTTGATTAGCACTTAAATATCATGATTTTTCAAAATAGCTTTCAGTTCAAAACCAAAATCTTAGGATTAAATTCCATCAAAAACTTGTTATTGATGCAAATAAACCCTAGATTATTTACCAATCAGGCATAAAGAAGGGTTATGTGCAAAGAAATGGACCAAAATTAATTCGAATCAAGGGTTTAAGACAATGTTCTTTACAAGAACACGAGGAACATGCCTATAAACCTAGTAATAAACCCAGCATTATCAACCCCTAAAAAATTAGCATTTTTGACCTCTAAAACATGTTTTCTTTATCCCAATAAATCACACTGCCATAAATAAACATGTGTAAATCACAAAGATTAACAAATAACATTAAAATCGAGCATAAGTTACTAGATCGAAAAGCTACCAACTTAAAACAGGCTACTTGTTCATGCAATATAGATTTAAAATTGGTTTACTAAACTCATTTTGGTCATGAATAAACCTAGCAAACCCAAAATGAACATCCTTGCTTTAATATGCATTGCTTAAGTTAAACAAAGACTAAAACAATATTATATATAAAAAAACAACTTAAACAATAATCTTATTATATCAAAAACATCAGAAAACTTCAAAAGAACTTCAGTGAATAAAAAAAACACAGCAACAAAAAGGTGAATACAACATCAATTGTTGAGCATTCCAAACCTCTTTTCTCTACTTATAAGCATAAATATAAAATAAAAACAAATAAAAAAACCTCAAGTAGGCCATAAGAACTTATTTTGGATAAGAAATTATACTTAAAACAACTACTCTCTCTTTTGCTTTTCTTTGGAAATTTTATCTCTCACCAATTTACTATCCTTTCAAAACTTAGAAAATATTTTATGTTAGGCTCTTGTACATTTACACTTAGGTTTCTTATGAATATTCATATGAAACCTAAGTGTTTATAGGGTTTTGCTATGGTTTGGGAGGTCTTGAATCCATTTCTAACCTCTTGATCTTGAGGTAAATGTTGTAAAACCTTGATAAGAATCCATTTAGGAGTCTTTGTGTATGAACACACGAAAAAATGGTTGGTTCTTGCACAATTGTGTTTCAGTCATAACTAACTGAGTTGCTTACTTTTGAGGTCTTGTTGGAGCAATTATGTTTCATTATCACTGAGACCACCTGAAGTTGGTAAAGGGAATTCAAAACTTTCATTTGGATCCAACCTTGCACAATTTGGAAGTTTGTAGCTCAACATTTATTTATTTGAAGTTGCCACATTGATTAGCCAAAACCATCAAAACAAAGCTCAGTCGACCAAACGACATGTCACTCACCTTCTCTTCATTAAGTCTGAATGACACGTTATTTAGGGTTTTTAATTTGGGATTGAAAAAGTTCAATTAAGTCCCTACTCTTCCAATTGCTTCTAATTGCACCCATAAGCCTCCAAACTTTTCATTTCATACAATTTCACCCCTTCCAAACTCAATTGTCTAACCCAAAATTGATAGCCTTTTTCATTTATCATTGATTTTGAATTTATGCATTTTGACCATCAATTGACCAATAAATTTTTAATTTCTTCAATTTGGCCCTTGATTTGGTCAATTTCAGCCCCTATATTCTCTTGCCTTTTTTTAATTTCATCCTTGGTTTTGAATTTTTTCAATCAAGTCTCTAATTGTCCATCAAACTCAAAATTTATGCAATTAAGCCCCTAATTTGACTCTCAGACTTTAATATCTTCCAATTAAAGCCTAAGTTAACTTCAAAAAATCATTTTTTCATGCAATTAAACCCTCAATAAATTCAATTAAACCTTGAAAAATCCAATTGAGTCCTTAAACATTCAATTTTGAATTACCCTCCTTAAGTTGAATTTTCTTTGACAATAAAACCTTCATTAAAAAAAAATACACTGTCAAATATTTTAATTTTGTATATTTTGATCTTCCTCAACCAATCTTTGGTAATTTCTTGGGCGTTTTGGTATATTCTTATCATTGATATATATTTTTATTTTCTTCCAACATTTTTTTTCAATTTTTTTTATTCTCTTTTCTTTTTTTTTAATTTTTTTATTTATGTGGAGCCTCAAAATAGATAACAACAATAATTATTGATTTGCTTTGCCAATAAATTAAAGTGACGGATGTATTATAAAGATGAAATTAATTTTATAACTTTGATTCAATTTAGTGTTGTTTTTTAATCTTTTATGTTTGTAGTAAGGTTTTACAATATTTATCTTGTTTGTAGTAAACTTTGTATCTCTCTATATTTTTCTTTTCACAAAACTAAATCATGTAATTTTTGTGTTTACAACTCAATGCATGGTAGATTAGAAGAAAAAATATGTATCTTGTTAAATTAGTTTTGGCCCCTCCGAGAGAAAAATATTCTAGCTCCTCTCATTGATGCACTGTACCAATCGACGACATTGGTATGTGCTAGCTCTCTTAGGTTTTTTTTTTTATATAACTTTATTTTGATTTTGATTTTAATATGCTTTGCAGAAGAAGAAAAAGCAGTCCAGTAGGTTCAGCGGGTAAACATGTAAAGCTGCAGCTTGTCAAGTTCGCAAGTGGAGAACCACTAGCAGTAGGGTGGAAATCAACCATTCTTGTAAGGTGGCAATCAACTGGAGTTTGGAGGTACGTGCACATTTATAACTCATCCTTAAAGTTTCACTATCTCTTCTTGTATTTTGTAAATTAGCTCCCTTTTGATTCTCCCTCAATTCAAGAACAAAACTTGAAGTGTCACCGACACTGTATTGATAAAAAACAAATGCGGGCTGTTTTTGTCTCTCTCACACTCTCTTTGTTGGGTGTGAGGAGAAAAAATGGAGGAATTTATTGGTTTTGCAGATGAAAAGCATTTAGTTTTGTGGTTGAAATTTGAGAATTCATTTAAATTATCATCTGCTGGCTTCTTTTGCTGATGTTGCTTAATTGCTTTTTCCTTTGAAGATTTGTGTGATTGTTTCTACTTTTAACATTTGGTAAGATAATCCTGTGCTTTCTCAAAGGAAAATACCGTGCATTTTCTTTTGAAATTTTCCTTTCCACCTTTTGCATTCAACGTCATATATTTTTTGGTGGGCAAAAAAGAAAGAAGAAATGGAAAGGAGTTAATGATTTGCTATTCCCAGTGTCAAAGAATCATCTCAACCCAATAGCTTAAGCTATTAGGTGAGGTCCCAGGATATGATTTATATTATTCTCCAACATACCCCCTCAAGTGAAAGTCTTTTGGGCTTGAAACTTGCACAGGCCCACATTATCTTGTGCTTAATTTTTTTTATCAAATAAATGGGGATGGTGAGATTCGAACTCGTGACCGCTTGGTCATCAAGGCTCTGATACCATGTTAAAGAACCATCTCAACCCAATAGCTTAAGCTATTAGGTGAGGTCCTAAGATATGATTTATATTATTCTCCAACACCCAGTATAGCTAAATGAAGTGTTAGAGAATAATATAAATCATATCCTGAAAACTCACCTAACAGCTTAAGCTATTGGGTTGAGATGGTTCTTTGACATGGTATCAGAGCCTTGATGACCAAGCGGTCACGAGTTCGAATCTCATCATCCCTATTTATTTGATAAAAATTAAACACAAGGTAATGTAAGTCTGTGCAAGTTTCAAGTCCAAAAGGCTTTCACTTGAGGGGGGTGTTAGAGAATAATATAAATCATATCCTAGGACCTCACCTAATAGTTTAAGCTATTGGGTTGAGATGGTTCTTTGACATGAAGTGTCAATTGTTTGGATGCTGAATGGAGGGAAGCCTAAAGCTCCATCTGAAAAAGTTTTAGTTAGAGATTATATTGAGAATCGATCCATGGGTTCCAAACAATTTGAATTTTTGTCGTATTCTATTACATATACAGGGTAGTAGTACTGCTTTATTTAACAATTTCATGAAGAATTTCGGGACTCAGGCTCCTGTTATGCAGGGGCAAGATTTTTAATTTCATTTATTGGTTGTGACCTGTACAAGGTTTTGGCAAGTGTTAGATCTTTGCTTATTGTAAATTTCTGTTGTGGGGTTATGCTGGTGGTAGTCCTTTTGCAAGGCCATGTTTGTTTCTTGTTTTATCAGTTTTTTCCTTTTTTGGTTGTTATTTTTCTTATAAAAAAAGAAGAAGAAAGAAGAGGTATTGGTGTCGAGAGCTCTTCACATGTCTGAAAAAAGTTGCAACTTGATCTGCCCTGAAGAACTGATAACAGATTATTTATATTTTTGGTTGATGATTTTGTGATATTGGTGTTGAGAGGTTTTTTTGGAGGTATTCTGGATTATTGGCTTCAAACTGAGCAACCTAGATGAACAAATCTCAGTCTTTCGATTGCTTCGAAGGGATATTCCATGTTAGGACATCTCGGTAATTAATGAAAATTTATGAACAGGTTTGTTAATTATTAATTAATAAAAATTTATAAACATAAATAATTATATTGTATAAATTTTTATTTAAATAATATATTTTAAAATTCTTGAACTAAATTAAAAATAAAAAATTTCTTGTAATTTTACAATACATTTTCCATATCGTTGTCAATCCCAACCATGAAACCAAAGGTCCCCAACAATTCTTGAATTCAAGAGATTAATGTGTCAAGATACAGCCTTAAACCTCTTACATCAAATGATACAAGATTCGGCTACTAGTCTAAGGAAGCACAACATGCAAACAAGGTGCATAAGCTTTGATTCCATCGGGGCATCTGTTTCCCCATAATTTACAAAAAGAACAAAAACTACAAGATTAGGGACCGAAAGGAGAGTTGAAAGCATCAACAAGTCTGTCCTCGAGAAGGAACATTCAATGCCCAACTTTGCTGCTCCATTTCCCTGATTCTTTCCTTTTCCTTCAGCTCGTATGATCAGAAACCAAGAAAATACAGGTCTCAAGTTAAGATGTTACATTGTACATTGAAAAACTGATGGAAGGACAGCACCTTCTCTCCCTCTCTTGAAAATTGTAGCAGATACCATCATGGAAGTTCTGAGAAAGGATTCAGCCCATGGTACAACAGTATTAAGTGCCAGCTTCATTAGGTGCTATTATGTTCCATTGGTGAGGCACAGGGAGCTAGAGTTTTTGCAGGTAGATGGATCCCACCCCCTCTGACAGACACAGAAGGCCCTTTGACTGTGCTTGCTCTGCTCAAAAGATTTGCGTCAAGAAATACAACTGCTACTGTGATGTCATCATGGAAATGCCGACGGACACCACGGTCAATTTTCTTCAGGTCTGAGTATCTCATTTCTCTTTTCTTAGCAGCTTCTTGCAATGCAGCTTTTATAAGCCTTCGGGCAATTCCCTGCATTAAGAGAAGCAGGCTACCATTGGGTTACAATTTTTGCCTTCAAAATTTCTTATGTGGCACTTAAAGACACTACTGTTGTCACTTATCAGAAATCATTCAGTTCACAACAAAGGATTATTCACTCCTCAAGTTGTATTTCAATTCCAAAATTCTACAATACATGCAGTGCACAATAGCAAGCTCATGCATAAACTGTGCCAAAATTCCTATAAATTAAAGTGCATCAATCTAGCCAAGAATAATGGGGTCATCAAATAATCAAATACAACTTCTATAAATCAAAATACCATAAAAAAATAGAGAAAAGTAATCAAGTAATTGGAAAGACAACAGAATATAGCATAACAGTATACAAACCATATAAAATTAATGGCCAGAATTATAGATTACTATCTAACAGACAATTTAAAAATGCTCTTGCATAAATTTTATTCGACAATCTCTAGTAATTAAAAAAGACCAATGCAATTAGCATGAAATTAAATTCAGCCAAGAAGCGTGTATATTGGATCACATGGAAAAGCAGTAGCCACATAAAACAAAATAAGTTCCATAAAATCATTTTTTGGCAGAAAAGGGAAGGAAAATTCATTGCTAGTCAAAATGAACTTTTTTTTATCTCCAGTTTATTTGACGAAACCTTATATCTAATTTAACTAAATAAAAGCTTCCATGGTCTTGAACAGATTTCTTACACTGTGGGGATGATTTTGAACTATATCAACAGCTTCTTGATTGCTAAGGTGCTCCCACAGCCCATCAGAAGCAAATATGAGAAATTGATCATGAGGTTGGAGTCTATGCACAGAAATTGAAGGGTCAGAGCTTAAAATTGGCCTCTTAAAAGGTTCATGAAGGCGGAACTTAGCATACAACGGCTCTCTGTTGAATTCAGCCTTCTTTAGATACACATCACCAATAGATCTAGAAATCTGCAATATAATAAGTCACAATATAATACCATGTCAAGATCCACATTATGACTGAATTATAATAAGTCACAATATAATAAGTCACAATATATTTCATCACCATACTGAAAATGCAAACCAAACCATTATTTAAGTGAGAGCAATCCGACAATGATGACACCAAAAGTTCTTATTTTCAGTATGATCTACACGGTATATATTATATTGTACTTTATTAAAAGTCAGGTCCAGCATTCATGGAACCCTAAAAACTTACTTGGAAATCAATGTCTCAATATAAAAACTACTTCAATGTCATTGTGTTTTCTGCAGTACCATCACTCAATCTGCTTTGTTCTTAAACCAAGCATCAAGGCACTAACATGTCTGGAAGCTCTGCACCTGCTCAGAACCTAAAATCAAAAGCACGTAATTTTTTTCCTTTCCATCATGCGGATACAATGATAAACATAGAACTCCATCCCACCCAAAACCTCCATTATTTTACAGCTGTGCTAGCCTGGCTATGATTTAACAAATGTTAAGCTTGCAATTTGCCATGGAAGGGCAAGAACGCAATCAATCAACTGCAAAAACCAAAAACTATATCTCCCCAAGATTTTTGGGCAAAGCATGAACCTCCTTCAGAGTCATCAGCTTGTCAGATAATTCTGTCATCAAAACTTAACATGCTCCAAATGCTGGCAAATGTTCCATCCATTTATCCCAAATATGATCGGGCACCATGAATTCTAAATAAGAGAACATTAACTCCACAATCCTGTAAGCCTTCTGAGAATACAAAAGATTAAAACAGGCATTTGATGCTTCACAACCACATTTAAAAAGGGCAGCTGAAACACATTCCAGTCTATTCTAATGCTTCATAGCATTCATGTAATCAAGTCTTGCTTCAAATTTAAAACACGAAACAGCAAGGAAAATGAAATTATAAAGACTAGCCATTCAAAACATTTACCAGAATACCTAGGCAAGGAATTTACCTGTATCAGACCTTTCACACGCCATACATTATGCTTTAAAACCACAATTTGCGAGTCATCAGGATGCCAAGAATGCATCTCCTGTCTGACAGACTCTATTGCTACATTATGCTCTGATGACAGCTGGATGGAAATAACCTCACCAGTTGCCTTGACATGCCTCCCAAGGACAGCTCGGGAATCACCAAGGTTGGCAATGTAGAGGATACCACCACAGATCACGCCCACCAGGCAGCAAGATCCAACAGCCGCAATTTGAGGCTTCATAGACCACTGCTTGGCAACAAGAGAAAAAAATCCCTCTTCAGTTGCTTGATATGCTTTCCGAATCACATCAACAGACATGGATTGTTGCTCGGAGGTTAATCCTTCAAGATTAAGCCCATCATAAGAAAGAAGATAAGACTCCCAACCTCAGCTAACACAATTAAAACATGAATACTAACAGCTACTGATTAATAAAGGCTTATATTTACCTTTAAGACATCAATTGAAATTCCAAAATAACATAACCAAACGTTAATCCAGTTTATATACTCAAGAGATTTTCCATGCCAAAAGATCACAGGGGTTAGGTTTTCTTACTCTTTAGATGCTGGAAGAGATAATCATTGATATAACGTGATGTCTCCGGCCCACCATGACCATCATATATTCCCACAAACGTGCCATAAGGACCAGACCCAAGAGAGCTCAATGGACCTGACTCAATCTGACTTTGATCCTCAAGTAAATTATTGGCCTGCACAACTGCCATAGAGAATTCACCATTCATATGCTGCCCTTTGTCTTTGTACCAAAGCAGCCCATCTTGCCGGCCTGCTGCTTCCAAACCAGTGTGGATGCAAGGGTCCGAGGACGGCAGCCAGCAGGCCCTCAAAAAGTTTATCAACCTTGATAACATCCCTCATCTCACCAGGGCCAGCCTCCAATTCCTCCACATCCAAATTGGATGCAATAACACTCCTTCCAATAAATCTCACCAGTCTCCAGCCTGCACACCGAACAATTCATGCAGCAAACTATAACAAGACCAAAAATTATAAGTAAAAACATATGCAGAACTAATACTGAAAATAAATCCTATCAAAACACGGATCAAAAGAATTCAACTTCCATCCTAAATTTCAAAATCAAGGTTTAGAATCAAAAACCTTCGTTCAGCTGTTCTTAAACAGCAAAAATACCTTGACCCTTATTCTAATAAGGGCCCAAAAAACCATATAACAACAGAAACAACATGAAGTTCAACCATGAAATGAAAAGGGTCAAATCTAATTCTACATTCCACACATTATAGTTAAACCTTTTCACAGATTTAGCTACATAGACAAACAAAATTAAGCAACTTTCAAGAACCCAACAAAGTAAAAGAATTAAGAAAAGAAAGAAAAAAGGTAATCAGTAACATGAACTACAAAGCAAACATAAAAATAAGTGCCAAAACAACAACAATAACAGTAAACTCACAGTAAAAATCTCTATACAGTATCTGGTCAGCTACTGAATTGAACAAGATGAAAAGGATGGAGATCTAAAGTAAACAAAACAATACATGTGGGTTAGATCTATAGATCCATCAAAACTACAAAGATAAACAAGAGGGGTCGCTCGTTTTTTCTACTGAAAACACTAAAGTTTCGATCTTCTTGAGTTCTTTTGTGAGAGAATTGAAAGTATCAGTAACAGAAAGGTGGTTTTCTTTTTTTCTTTTCCTCTTTCAATTTCAGTGACGGAAGATTGAATTTGAAAGAAGTGAAAAAAACTTCACTTTGTTTGGTCTTTTCTGAATAGGCAAAAGCCTCTCTATAAAAGTAAGAGAAAACCGAACAAATTGATTGCTATAAAAGCCATCAACGCATATGGGCAACCATGGGCTCCACATTATTATTAGAAAGAAATGAAGGGAGTATTTGTTTTTTTAGGTTGGAACATATTTTTTCTAAATTTTGAATTTTTTTAATTTTAATTTTTTAAAAATATAAATTAATTTAAAAAACAATTTTTATCATAATTTCAAATATACTTCTTTCATGCAACACTTTATATTGAATATTTCTTACAATTTAGTTTTAAAACTATGCTTTCGTGCATTTTTTTATGTCTAAATTAATTATCAATTTATCAAAAAAACATTAAGGAGGGTCATAATTGAGACATGGAGGACCAAAGTGTGAAAAAAAAAATTGGATGGTGGTTTCAAGAATTGGTTGAAAAGTTCACTTTAGTCCTCTTACTTTTTAAATAATAACATTTCAGTCTCTTAAATATTTCAAAAATTCAATTGTAATACAAAAATTTATTTTTCTTGATTTTCAATTCCTTATTTGAGTGAGAAGAGAGAAAGTGGTACGAATTTAATAGATAAGAGAGAAAATATTGGTTGACATCGATTTCAATCACAAAAATTATCGATTTTAGTGTCAATGGGTTCCATTTGATAATGAGAATTTATCCTAGAACTTCTTCCCCCCTCACCTTGCTTGGGATTATAGATCTAAGCTCGAGACATTTCTTAGTTTTTTGGTCAATTTCAGTTTTTTGGCTCTTTTTAGGGGTTATTTGAGGTCATTGATAGGTTTGTTATATAAGGTGTTTTCTAGCTGTTTTTAAGTCAAAATGGGTTGAAATTTAGTTTTTAAGGTTGCGGTTGCTTTTCAAAGTGCTTTTTACTTAGAAATGTATCAAATTAATATTTTTTTATTTTTTTAAAATCATGTTTTAAATCAACGCATCAAAATTATCTAAAAACACCAAAAAAATATTAATTTGAAGTAAAGAAAAAAATAAAATAAAAATTTATTTTTTTTGAAAAGCGCTTTTGAAACGCAAAAACAACAGGGTAAAAGAAATCCTTAAGCTCGATTTTCCATCAACTTTATGGTCACATGAAACTAGACTAGCAGACAATGTGTAGCCTGTTTATTTTTTGAAAAAAAAAGGGACGACTCCTTAATAAACAAAAAAAAAATCAACCCAAGTGTGTATGCCTAGACTAGTGCTCTGTTGTGGAGTGTGGTTGCGGTTTCTTTTCAAAGTATTTTTTACTCAAAAATATATCAAAATAATATTTTTTAAAAAAAATTATTTTTGACATCAGCGCATCAAAATGATCTAAAAACACAAAAAATATATTAATTTGAATCAAAGAAAAAAAATTCAATTTTTTTCAAAAGCACTTTTGAAACGCAAAAAAATGATGTGTATGGTGTTTTCTAGGTGTTTTAATATATGTGTTTATAATGATGTGTAGGGTGTTTTCTAGGTGTTTTAAATAAAAAAATATGTTGAAAATTAAGTTTTTCTATAAAATAAAAAACCTTCAGCCCGATTTTATAACGACTTTCTAGTCACTTGAAACTGGACCACCTAATGATCATTTGCATGCTTATTTTTTTAAAAGAAATATAAGGCAATCAACAAGTCATTCACCCCTTAATAAACAAAAAAAAAGTCACTCAGTCTAGGCCTATATTTTAGGGTTGACTTTTTTTTTCATTTGTTTTTTTTCTTGCAATTTCATCATTTATTGGCTTTTTTATTTTAATAAAATTTTAGCTAATTCTTATGATGTTTGTTTTTAATAAAACATGATTTAATTTTTACTTAATCTACAAATAAGATTTCAACATTTTTTTCTTATGCTATGATGCATTCTTTATATGTAGCCTTGTTTAAATTTTTTTCACTTTAATTTTTTTAAATTGCTTTCCTTCCTTCACATGTTTTGTTTTATTGTTGTTTTATTAAATAAAACATATATTCTAAGAAACAATTTTATTTAATAAAATCGAGTTTATGGCCGATGTTTCGAGAGCAGATATTTATATTCATATCTATCTCTCAACTTTCTAATTCGGTCTTTTGTTAAATATCAATAATGTTTACTTGGCTTTCACATAAAATTATAAAAAACATTTCCAAATATATACAACCTTGTATAATCATTTTTCTT
>Ga0307516_10005601_pt1 | contig 14952 bp, 20 predicted proteins | sample 19_EM_MG_FD_203310 | JGI IMG/M metagenome (GOLD analysis project Ga0307516, IMG submission 203310) | Populus trichocarpa ectomycorrhiza microbial communities from riparian zone in the Pacific Northwest, United States - 19_EM | ecosystem: Host-associated > Plants > Roots > Unclassified | place...
ATGTTACAGTTACATTCAAAATGTACATGAAATGTATCTGGTGGGAACATGCCAGGGAAATGGGTCCTGTCCCTTCAATGTTCCTGACATGTTCCCACCCATTTCCAGAGGCCCTCGCCCCCAGTGTCATCTTCAACGCAATCAGGCTGCAACTGGTCGGGGGTCCACATACCGTCATACTTCCACCATGCACCCGACTGATCGGAAAGTCACACGGTGAAGTGCTTCCTGCCACCGTATATGATCACCTGGAGGGTGTACACTCGGTGTTGACCCGGGATGTCGAAGACCAGGTGTGCTGAAGGAGAAACAGGGGAGTCGGGATCAGGTTCAATCCACAACCATGACATTGAATTTGGGACGGAGAGTGACTGCACCTCCAACTGCCCGGAGCATGTGGAACAGTGTACATTGTGGGGCTCCAGCAATGCGCGTTGAACGTAACAAGTCACTGCCACGTCTAACGGAAGGCGTGGGGCAGTGTCATTTTCATCGAGATATTTGGCAAGGAGTTCGTTTGACCCGAGAAGTGCGAATGAGCAGTGGACATTTACTGAAGAGTCGTATGTACTTCACCATACCCCCGCGTCTGTTGAACGTTGATTAATGAGGTGTAATCCTGCTCCTTCCACGAGGTTTAGGCTGGTTAGTCTGTGAATCCTCTCAAGTCAAAGATTACTGAGACGGAGGGAGGAGATCCTCCCCCAACATGTCCCGCTCGTCCCGGCGGGCTCCATTATGGAGGGTCCGGGGCAGACACTTGTCCTCGAGCTGTGCCTGAATGTACTCAAAGGCCTTCCAACAGGGCCGCAAGGTCCAGTACCATTCTCCACAGTTACAAAGAAAGGACATCCTGGTGGTCGATTACGCGAGGAGGACCGAAACCGGTTCAACCGGCGTAGAAACCCACTTTTTCTTCCGTGCACTATACTTACACACCAACTGTTCGAGCCTGCGGGATGAGAGGGGGGTTCAAAGGTGTAAAACTTTCAGCATCGTGATCCATTTCGGATTTTAGCAACAAGCTCATCCGATTTCCATCAGGAAAACCGCGTGTTGCTTTCCGCGCTTTTTGTGCTAGCGCTTGATCGATGAGAAAGCAGAATAAGCAGGTCATCGAAAAGCAGCCATTGACATTGACAAGCGGACCCAAAACTAGCAAGCACGGAAAGCAAAAGCACCAAAAGCAAGCACCCAGCTCCGACTAGTATATTGTCTCGAAAGCATGGTAGTCTATATACTTATTTACATAGAATTGTTGGAAGTTGTTCAATGTTGTATGGTAAGCATTCTTACACGCGATTTGCTGCTTCCTATAGACGGGGATTAGATGCACACCCCGCACGACGGAATCAAGGTGAACAACAGCAGCAACACGCCGTTGGCGGTTTGCTGTATATTCGGGCTTAACGACCCACATCCCAACAGTCGCGTCCGGAGCATTCCCAACTGTCTCGTGCCATTCAACTAGAGCACAGGGGATGATTTTCTCGTCGTGCTTGATGGAGAAAAACGCACGGACACGCGCCACTTGCATCGAATGGAATCCGTCGTCTTCCGGACCAACCTGGACCAGGACGCAATCATACCGGGGGACCGAGCATTCGCCACGGTTCCAAGCAGGGGTTGCACGAATCCGCTCCCGGTGCATGCCGCCGATCCCTGATACATCGCTCGGCGCATAGTATGTGGCGACGGCCGAGTGATAGACGGAGATCCTGCCGGAAAATGTTGGACATAGGTCGAGGGTGATATCCGAGCCAGGGATCTCGTTGTCTGGATACTTCTGATCGAATAAAAAACGGCGGATGAGGGTAGCCACATTGTGTTTAACGAGTGCCGTTAGGCCATCCGCGTTATTGGGTGATTTGGGCGCTATAGCAGGCAATAGTGAATGACAATCCCGTGGTTCTGAAATGAACGTATTCACCTTTCCTCCGTGCGAGAACAACATGATTGAGGACCTGTGGTCCATTGACCGGACCACAATCATCATCTTCGTTCATAACGCCGCCCAGTTCGTCACCATTGGGTCCAGTCCCGGGTTCCGGAGCGGCAAGCCCAACCTCTCCCAATGCCGACATGTAACAATCATTTTGCATCATCCCGCAATGTTCGAAAGCCCTTCGGATAGCGGCAAGCTTACTGAGGCGTTGGTTTGTAAGTAGAATTTGACCCAGTGCCTTGAGGCGACTGGACCTGCGCCAAGGTTTCTTGACAGCGCGGATGTGCATCGACTCCGTGATCGACGAGCACAGGCCATTTGGAGCGCCAAATGCAATGATATGTTCAATGTAATGCTTGAGCGCGTGCTGCCGTGGGAGAGAAAACCCTTTTGGACCATGTTCTCGGACACCGGTCTTCTGGAAGATGGGCCGGTAGTGGTGGAAGCGGTCCAAGGCATGTTGAATGTCCTGCAGTGTCGTCTGAGTAATTGTTGGGCGCCGGACAAGATAACAGAAGTCCAGGAATGCGGATATAGCGCGAACCATGTCTTGCGGAACGTGTCCCTCAATTGCCGGGAGCCATACCTGCCGGAGACGATCAGGGGGGTAACATTCTTGATAGGGGTAAATTGCATACCTTCATGAGCGCTTTTGAATCGTTTCCGGTCCATTGATTGAAGCCCCATCCTTTCTTAAACCGACAGAGACCGGGGTATAATGGTACAACGGCGATCCTACGGGATGCGGTAAGTTTCGGCCGCCGAACAGTCAGACCAGAAGGTACTACCGGCGATCAATGTCCGACATAACTCTTGCTGCAGCGGACTTCCCGTGCTTCTTCTTGAGGTATTCTTCAACCCACGCAACAAGATGATCCTTGAAGGTTCCCTTGATTACTTGATGAAGAAGGTCGCACGAGAGTAGTTCATGAATATCAGCACGAGGGAAGTTACTCGTGAATGGCTGAATAGAGAGTCAAGGACTTGTGTCAGATGTGAACATTTGGACTGACCGTGACATTGGCGATGATACCATACTCATCCCACAACTGTGTGGAGTGGAACGAGGAGCACAAGTGCTCAGTCCACTTTTTAGATCGAGGGGAGGAATCTCCATCAAGATCTTGAGAGCGCGCGGTGCACCTGAAATGTGATGAGCGCGATGCAGGCACGGTTGGATCGCTACTAACTTTGGGCACCACCCAGACACAATACCCGAAAGCAGAACTTGTTCCGGGTAGTCTGCGATATATGGACCCAAGGAGTATATGACACGTCGGAAGTGGCCATCTGGACAAAGGACCACCTCCGGTGTCTCCATTGCAGTGCGAATAGGCTCGAGGATCGTTGTCAATGACGAGTGAAAAAGCTGCCGGCGAAAATTACGGAAAGCGACACTTTTGTCATCTTCACGATCACCTACACGGCGTTGAGCGACGAGAGCGGCGGGAGGGGTGTTGAGTGAACATACATTTCGGAATTGCCAAGAACCCAATCACAATCACACCATCTTCGTGCGCCCGCCGAACGCGATTGCTAATGTTCCCGACCGACAAGTATAGTGGGTAATAGTCGTTCTGCCCCGTTGCGACGGACACTGTAGTTTTGTCGCTCCCCAATAGGAGTGTGACTAGCATTGAGCCGTGTGTTTTTTCGTCCTCAGAAATCATGTCCTGTCTGGAAGTGAAACATGTGAAAGAAAGAGTGTGCGCAATGAGACATACCGCTTGTTTCCAACAGAAAGTCCCCGACATGAAGTTCCCCCACTTCCGCTCGTCGTTCTCATACTCACGGTACGGGACGTAATCGAAGTCTCCGTCAAATTTGCGGTTACTGAGAAGCATCCGAACCACTTGACTTGGGTCACGGTAGAATACTTGATGTGAGTCGTCCATCCAGCCCGGAACTTTGCCTTTAGGACGGGGGCCATCGTATCCAACCTTGAATGAGTACCAGGGAGCATCTCCTTCTTCGATTGCATCAATTGTGTCGTGTAGGTCCTTGCTGTCGGCGAAAGGAGCGGTGCCACCCTCGAGAGTGGTACGGGCAGCCCATATTTGCATCAGTTCGTCAACCTGTCCACGAGACATTTCTGTTCGTGTAAAGAGCAAATCCGCAAGCTCGAATTCATCCCGGGAATTGAACGGGGCCCAGTCTCCTGGAGCTCTGCCTTGGGCGGCGGAGCTTGGTGGGCTACCTTCAGGCAGGAAATTTCCTTCTGAATCACACGGACGTGCTGCAGTCATGATATGAATGAGGTGGTATGGAACGGCTGGGGCGGGGGGCTCACCATTGAGAAACGGGTGCCGTTCGGTTCGTGATGTCCTCGAGGTACTACGAGGGCGAGCATCAGTACGGTGACTGGAATTTTGGTGTTGCGTGAGCCCAGCGGGTGAGAAGAATCGCCTGGAGCACTTGCTGCAAGAATAACGGGGGGCCTTGACGTTGCGGCGAGGTAGCGGCATCTGAGGGAGTTGGTGTGACAAGTCAAAATGGGACATTCCACCCGGAATTTTCAAAGTAAACTCCGCCCCGGCTAGACTTGCTCCCACACGCGTCTCACCCTTCACCTTCTCCAACTTCCTCCAACGCCTCCTGCTCCAATTCATGCCTCCAGTTACACGTGGGACTCGTGCAAAGAAGACCATAGTATCTGAGGGGGCCGCACGGCCGTTGCTGAAAATAAAGCTGACCCCCAGACAAGTCCGTGCTGCCATTCAACTCTCTGCAGCGGAAGAGGGGGAAGCAGCGGCCATCGAGAAGGCAGCAGCCATTGAAGCCGAACTCCGCCAGACTCGAGAGGCAGAACTCCAGAGTGCCCTCACAGTAGCACCCCGGCGAATGTCTACCACAGATACACCGCCATTGCCTGCGAGTGACACGGGGGACCAGTCTCATGGTTACACCAATGTTGTGGGGGAGGAGGAAGGCATGTCGGGCGAACAAATCCCACTGGTATATCAATGAAACGGTCTGATTCAGAATAACAACTAACAACTCACATCAGTTTTATCATGATGGCGACGAAGATCATTTCCCACCGGTAACAAAGGAGCAAGACTCCGGCTGGGAAAGCGAAGGAGAATGGGCGGGTTTCAGCAACAATGAGACAATCCCAATATCCGACGACGACGCGGAAACCGATGCGATCGACGTACCTCCCAAAAGCGCGCCCAAACTGGCAAATCAGGCAAAGGTGAAGGCTAGTTCGAAGAAGCCGTTCTTCATAAGGGATCTCGTCAAAACACAAATCCAGGCGGATAGTCAATCGACTCTTGGCTCGAAAAAACGGAAACTCGCAGATGATGGCGATAGGTGCGTTGGATACCACTCAAATCCCCAGCCGCAAACACTGATCGGATGAAAGGCCGGCAGCAAAGCGGGTTGTCTCGAAGTCCAAGGGTGAGGGTGGCAATGAATTGATAACAATCCGACCGGGTTTCCTGGAGGACGATGATGCCGACACCATCCAACACGAAAGAATGGCAGCCAAGGAGCAGAAAGGGAAGCCAGCACCCAAGGTAAGTCATTTCTGTCATACAGTGGTCTGATCTGACGCACCTCAGTCTCTCGTGAAGGTTACTCACGAGCGCGCGCCTCTACCAAGAGCCGAGGAGAAACGGAAGAAAAGTAACATTGCAACCTGTTATCTGAAGGACTTCGATACAAAGTTTGTTCCGGAACTTATTAGGCTCATCTCGCAAGATAGGAATCCGTGGCAACCCACCTTCAACGCGGAGCTGGCAATCGAGGGAATCCGGGGCCGGGTCTACCCGAACATCACGGAAACGTTCAACGGGAGAGATCCGCTATCAGCACCGGTGAGTGGGGATGATAGCCTGTTTCTCATTGCTTGGGAATGACACGCATACAGGCCTTCGCTAAAGTCATGAACTGGCGGGCTGCAATTGGTAGGCGAGCAATTGCAATTGTAGGGGCTTACTTTGGGGACAAAGAGCTATTTAGTACGGCGGAAGACATCAAAGAACACGTTGAATGACTACTTCCAGCCAAGGACACGGACGAAGGTGAAGAGGTCAATGAAGGTGAGGGAGCTGGGGACGATGGGTCCGAGGAGGAGGCCAGCGGCAATATTGAAGGTGCGGTTCATCGGCGGAAGAGGAAGTTCATTGGTGCACCATTTTTATGGGAGAATGGTTTGATTGGCCCGAGTGCCGGTATAAAGGTACGCAACGTGCTCGGTCCGGTTCTCTCGCGTACGGTTGAGCTTACCCTCGTCACCCTTTGTAGCCCTCGGGATATCTTTTAAGCCAACTTGTCCTCGGGGCGTTTGCGATCCATTTCGAAACAACCGGGATTAACACCGATCCAATCTCGTACAAAGGCAAACCACCAGTTGGTGCTCTGGCCCTCACACTCACGGCGGTGAGTACCCTTGTGGATTGGTATCACTTCTTCATCTTATCAGCAGTCTAGCTCGAGCGAGCAATTTCATGCTGGGTGAGCGGTAAGGAGGTGCCGCCAAGCTCGTTCTCTCAAATGCAGTGCGGACCAACAACTCAAGCATACATCGACGCACTCGTCCAAGTGAGACAAGGTTATTGGGAGGACATTCTTGCTTCAACCCGACAGTACACGTCACACCGGAAGCAAGACACCGCAAAACCAAAGCAGAAGGGATTGAACACTCGCGCCCGGGTTCCTGCCGGTAAGTACAAACTGCAGCGCCTGTACACTCAATCCTCATCGCACTTCCTAGGCCTGTGAATGGTTCCCGCAATCTGTGCATAGCCTGACCCAATATTGGCCTAGCATCAACATTTCCACAACGCTCAACCGGTTATTAATTCGACACGCCGTAACTTAGTATCTCGTATTCTTTTGATAGACCCCACACCCGCTTGTTTCCTGCAGGTTTTGGACGCTATTTCTCTACCATAAGCCCTAATAGATTGGCTCTGCTTTTCCGTGCTTTTCATATGCTTGACCAAGCACGGAAAGCATCTGGGATAGAATTTGGGTTCAAATGCTTTCCGAAAATCGACCCTGCTCCATGATCCGTGCTTGCGGCGCTTTTCTCCGCTTATTCCGGCTTTTCCGGCTTTTTCAAGCAGAAAAAGCAAATATTCAGTTTTCCTGATGCTCCGCAGGCAGCTGCTCGCGCTTTATATAAGTTTAGCGCTTTAGCCACTGTCGACTGGTGTGCGAAAGTTTGAGGCGTCTGATGCCAGCAATTCATGATTCTTCAAGCTTCAAGCCTCAACCAAGGCCTATCCATTCTGACCTTGACCACAGCTCCACACCGAACCCATGTCAACAGGAGATCTGGTACATCCAATTCCCGACATCCTTCAGCCAATCGACCAACGAGCACGCCTTTTAGGACCTCAGTGATTTCACTCCGGAAGAGCTCTCAAAGCTGCGCTTCGCCGTCGAGAGGCGTCGTGCTGCGCTACTGCTTCATCATCAAGTGGTCCAGCAGTGGATAGCAGAGAGAGTAGGTGAGTACTCCACACGCGCCCAAAGGATGGATTGACACATTCACTGGGCTTGTATTCTAGATCTCATCGTCCAATCCAACAACTTCAGGATAACATTCCCAGACATTCCCTCCGACAACCGGGGGACGAAACGCCAGAATAAGAAACGCCGGACGGGGAAACACTGGGACGAAATCATTGCCGACCTCAAGCACCAGATCACGACGGCCACCGAATCCGTCTTGAACCGAACTGAGGAGGGGTTAGAGGCGGCACGGCAGGACTACGTACGTTCACATACACAATGCACTGGAGGCTTTAACCCTCATACATGCAGGACAAGGCAATGGAATGGGTCGGAAAGCACGACCAAGATGGACAACCCTGGCCAGAGCTTGCAACGTTCTTAGAAGTCATTGAATGCCGAACGCGAGCTGTGGCCGCTCGCCAAGAGTTCAGTGAGGATGACGATGACCTCCCTGACCCTCCCTCAGCTACCCCACCTGTTCCAGCTCGCTGCAGCGAGGGGCTCCGGCCCAAAAGGTTCGGGGCGGACCTTGCTCTCGAGCTTTGCTTCAACAGCCTCGAACGCCTTTCAGGGATGGAAGAGTACCACCGAGTAGTAGAGGATGCGGACTACCTTTCCTCCACCTCTCAAAGAGCCCCAATACTCTTGTTGGTTGATTATGCGAGGAGGGCAGGACTGATTCCACCGGCATAGATACCCATGTCAGGGAAATTTCCGGTGATTTCTATGCAATTTCAGGATATCTAGTGCATGACGTTACATGTGTACCGCAGATTCCGTCTTCACCCATCGTAAATACTTAGAGTCCAAATGACTCAAGATCTCAGTCGAGGACCTCCTCAAGAGCACGCATGGAGCGGATGAGACCAGCCGTACTAAATTTACTGCTGAAGAATTCTAGGAACATAAGTCAGCCCCAGCTCCTTGCTCAATCTCTGACAATTAACCCGATTGCTCTCCGACGAACCCAACCAACTGCCAACCTCAATTTTCGTCCCATTGCCGAGTCCATCCACAACCCGGCTCCCCCCAGAGCCCCGCGAGCCTCACACGATACAGCGTCATACGCCATACGCCGTTGAGGCGGGTCACCAATGAGACTTCGAATCACCAAACTCTCCCAAGGCCTCGGCGGGATCGAACAACTCATCCGCATCTCGTCGAGTTCCTCCGCGAAGGTGAGTTCGGTTTTCAATTCCACATACGCGGCGAGAATTAGGGTGCTAAGTGATATAGGAATGAATCGCCCTGGAGAGGATGCATTTCCGGCCCAAAGCCTTCCCAGAGGCGCAGGGAAACGGATGGCGGTACATGTGTAGAGCTTGAGCCGTCCACTCGTGGTCTATGGAGTGATATGTATTGCCCGTGCCTGTGGAATTCGAATGAAATTCGCGGGGAGGTTGAACAAGCAGGGGAGGCGCGTACCTCCGGAACGGAGCCAAGTTGATCGACGAGGCTTGGGCTGAACCCGAAAAGATGCAGGACCTAGCGAATCTGTCCGGTACAGACACTACTAGAATCAACGACCGTAATCAATGTCGCCGTGGGTCCTCAGAAGTCAAATACGCGGTCTGAGGCTCATTTGCGTACTGCTGATCGACCTGTGTGCACCCGGGCCGTAACTTTCAAACGCAAGGATCACTGAGACGGAGGGAGTAATGTACGTGCCTCTTTTTTCGACACAAAAAACACGCTGGTGTTCTTCCAGCCGCGCGTGGAATTCGAGTCGAGCTACACGGGTACGGTATTCAGATCTAGACATCAGAGGGCTTAGTCACGGTGCATCAGCAGGTGTCCCAGAGAAGGCGAGGGTGGGACGAGTTGGAATATCCAAGACATGATTCTCAGATCTACCCGTGCCACCTCCGGAAGGACTTAGCTTAACGAGGCAAACTGTATCTAGTGTTTCGGGGAGGAGACCGCGGGAATCCCCACTACTACGTCGCCGCAGAACCGGGGTCAGGGTTTGAACAGGCTCGGGGGGCACTCTAAATCCTCCGGACCGACGGGTTTGGACAATGCATGGCTCAGGGTGAGCTTGAGTTGTTCCGGTCTTGGCTTTTGATGGCCTTCGGGCCGAAGCGGGTCCCGATAAGTGGTTTCCTTTCGTTCACGTAAAAGCTCTTGGTGACGAGTGATGAAATCGATGAACTGCGCCGCTTGATTTACATATCGCAGCCAACGTGGTCGATACTGTTCACTTGGGCGCGAGTTTCGCTGCGAGTCCCTAGGACGATAGCTTGACAGAGGTCGACATGGTGTGGGAAGGCTCTGCGCAAGGCCGAGTGGGAAGCTGATCGGATCGATCTGCATTACTCGGGTGTCAGGGACGCTGAGTATACTTAGACACCCAGGGAAGGCATGTTAAGACCGGGCTCACCGCGTGGGTCCGACCACCACCTCTTCTCCACTGGTAACCATCTGACAGACTTTGTTGGGATGCGCTCCGGAGGCTTATAATCAGACCACATATACCTCCGGCTTGTTGCATTAACGCTGCTCAGTCAGCCGCACCTCATCCCGCCCCTCCACTCGCTCTCGTGAGTCCTGGCGTAATATTCGATGACCAACTGACCACCGGTCGCCGTAACTTACTTAACCCTTTTGTCCTAGCATTCCATTTCCCCCCTCCGCTTTCACCGCCATCCGTACTTTCTCGCCCCAGTGGCTCTATATGCTCCGCCAGCCACAGCACAATGCCTCCTATGTTCGAAATCCGCCTCAAAGGTGCTCTGGTTACATGTGTTGGATTCTTGGCTAGCTCTTTGGGCGTGTTTGCCGTGCGTTGCCTCCAAATTTCTTTTCTACGATCCACCCTGACACCTGAGTGGTCTGTAGAGCGTACTTTCTGTTATCGTCTCACCTCTATTCTCCCTATTCTTAACACCAAAACCCATCTTTATCGGAGATGGGAAGACAAGCCCCACACCAAGGCTGCCACATCCATCTCAGAAAATCCGCCCTCGCCTAGTGCGCCAGCCATCGTCCGACCGACCTTCGTCTAACTCATTGAATACCCTCTCGAGCGACAGCATACCCAACACCATTTACTCTAATCGGGCCACTGACAACGGTTTCCGACGGAGCCCACCCCCCAACAGAACAAAGACCTATAATGACACCTCCAATGCCTCCGAACCACCTCAACCTTCGGCTCCTGGCCCGAAGCCGATGTCAGGGTCCCCATCTTCCTCACAACCCGGATCCCCGAGGGACGGTCTCCGGACGTACTTGGGCATGCGGAAACGTTCAACCCTCCACGATGAGACCACTCTCGTGGAAAGCCCAACATCCGGGGACGGTGACCTCGATCGGGCCGAGATAATCATCTCTCCTCCCACCCCTTCGTCGTCCGTTTTCCTGCACTCAGCTCCAGGGCCTTCCGAAGGGCGCTTTGGTGATGTCAGCACGACTGGTAAGCCAGCTGCCAGATTTGTAAAGAGTCACTCGAAACGACACAGTCTGTCGCTCGCATGTCCTCGTAAGTCATCGCACATCGGTCATCCGATCACGGTGGAAATGCTGATTACGCGTCCGGCAGGCAAACGAAGGTCGGGCAAACGGTCATCAAACACACCCACACCAAAGTCCGCATCACCTGTGACAACTCCCGTGGTCGAGTCGAAATGGCGCATCGCCACACGTGGATCGCAGCGTAAGAAGCGAAAATCGTTACGAATCGACCCACCTCCCCGGAGCGCTGCATCCCCTGTGCTGATTGAGAACGGGGTCGATGTGGGCGGTGAAATGGTTTACGAGGAACCTGTCGGCATCACTCGACCACCGGTACTTCGGTCACCACTCACTCCAGCTAAGCAGGGTCCAGTTAGGACTCGGCCATACGAAGCGCCTTATTTCTTCCCTACTCCGGGGAGCCCGGAAGCATTCGGTTACGTCGACCGAGTTCGCGAGGAGCGGAGATCGGTGCTCGCCTACCCCGATGCGATGCTAACAAGGAATAAGAAGGACTTGAAAAAGAAGTCCTCCACGATCTCCAGTTTCGAAAAGGAGGGGGCAATGGGTATCCAGAAACCCCGCGGTGAAGGTGGTCATGATCAGGTCACCGAAGGAAATGCTGGGAAACAACCAAAGAGTTCTGGGAAGGGATCTTGGGATAGGGATTCCAACCTCCCTTCCTCCGCCCCCATTGACGAATTTGGCACCCAAGCTGGAGCTCCCACGAAACGTAAATCGAGCACTCTGCCCCAGTTTCCACCCTCTCCCGACACCGTGTCGACGCCGAGCACGCCGTCCCGCCCTCAGGTACAACGGCAAGGGAGTCTGGGGATCATGAGGATTCTGGGGAAACATTGATATCGCCTGTTCACGCATCCATCACCCCTGGTTGTCCGATCGTCATTCCAGCATCCACACCGCATCACATTCGTCTTCGAGAACATCGCATCTTCCAATTCGCCCCTTCGTCTTGCTATCTTGTCAAATCAATACCTTTGTATCATCTCCCCAACTTCCCGCACACTCCGCCCCTTCCCATTCTCTCATCCAGTTTAGTCTTCGGTTCGTCCTCCCCCCCACTCGTTTGTCTTATCGTCTCCGCGTCTTCTTGACGAATCAGGGCGTTTCAGATACCACCCCTGCGCCCGTCTAACTATTCTCGGTCTTATCTTCAGGGCGTTCGTGTTGGGCAACGCTCCTGCATGTATGCTTTCGTCATTTTTGGGTCATCTGCACACGGTTTTTTGTCGGTACAATACACACAAACTACATTTCCAACACAACATCTAGATACGCAATCAATCCCATGCTGCCGCACGGTGTATGAGGTCATGGTATGGAACCGTGTGATGAGGCAGGGAATCTGGATGTGGTGCATCGCAGGGTTTCCCAGGGTTGCTACGTCTCCCGAAGTAGCCCCGAGACTCGTGACAGCCAAATTTGGCAATTGTGGTGTAACATCTCCTGTGTTGTCGGGATCAGGTCGCTTCGTGACGCGTGACGAGTCAGGGCAACTCGCCCAGAAGTCGCGCCAATCGTGCCGAGTCCGCAACGTGGACCATCCCCATCAAGCGACACTTGTTTCCCACACTTGCTACATCTCTCTAACCAGGCAGCGAAAGGCAAGGTGAAATAAAGCCAAGCGTCGTTACTAGCACTGGAAGAACCAAGGGTTGACCTCCGCGCGTGGTACAGTTGGTCTGCCAAGTAACAAAGAACCGAGGTCATGTTAGGCTGGTCATATATTCTTATCATAAGTAGTACATCAGGGAACAGCAAGACATTGACAAAGAGGACGAAATGAGGCGAGTGAGATTGAGGTAGGATACTACGGGAAGGGGAGAGGGATCAGAGGTCTACGAACCGAACGAAAACAGGTAGACTCACAAGGCGACTCAGGCACCGAAACCGTAGAGAGTTCTGCCCGACCTCTTCAAGGCGTAGACGACATCAAGGGCCGTGACGGTCTTGCGCTTGGCGTGCTCAGTGTAGGTAACAGAGTCGCGAATGACCTAACGAGGGAAAGACAGAGGTTAGAGGGAGTACGCGGGACGGAGGTTGTAAATGACGACATACGTTCTCCAAGAAGATCTTGAGGACACCACGGGTCTCTTCGTAAATCAAACCAGAGATACGCTTGACACCACCACGGCGAGCAAGACGGCGGATGGCAGGTTTGGTAATACCTGAGGGAATAAGTGTTAGAACGCATCGCCTAATGAAAAGTCACGTCGCGACGCGTCCGAGTGGCACGTGCATACGCGCCGGAAACGACGACATCCACGCGATTTTTCGACTCACCCTGGATGTTATCACGCAGAATCTTACGGTGACGCTTGGCACCGCCCTTTCCGAGACCCTAAAGAGACCAGTCGGTCGTAAGCCAACGTGAACAAGTTCCCAGCGCGGAAAATCTCACCTTTCCACCTTTACCGCGGCCAGACATGTTCAGCTAGTTGGAGTTTGGAGGTTCGTTTGATTTGGTGGATTGTGTGGATGGTGGTGGTAAGAGAGCAAGAGCGAGTTGCTCGTTGCCGCATGCGGTTCATATATATAAATGGAAACTGTCACGTGATGAGGCGGACTTGGCCACTGATCGTCCGCCGGGAACAACGAACGGAACATTCGTGCCGTGGTCTTCCTCTGTTTTTACACACTGAACCGATCCCATGGCAGAACCACCGGGTTTCCTTACCGCTCTTTTCGGGGTGGACATCAGGACCAAAGAGGGGCGGCCCCAGGTTACGTTGACGTTTGCGCAATCTCTGGATGCGAAGATCGCAGGAGTTGGCGGGAAACAGCTGATACTAAGTGGTAGAGAGAGTATGATAATGACACACTGGTGAGCAAGAGACTTCGGGAAAGGGTTAGACGAGTGGGACGGGGACGATGACGTTTAACGCCGGGCGCCTCTGATTTTAGGATGCGAACCATGCACGATGGGATCCTTGTTGGAGTTGGGACTGCGCTGAATGACGATCCACAGCTGAACGGTAAGGGGCTAGACCATTCTGCATCTGGCGCGGAACGTTCACCACATGAGGTTTGCACGCGCAGCACGCCACCTGCCTGCTGGAGTGGCGCAGTCACTCCCGATACCGATTGTGATGGATCGGAGGTGCCGACTGGCGGTTGACTGCAAGTTGATCAAAAACCATTCAGCGGGCAGAGGGAGACAACCATGGGTGATCTACTCTAGGACGGATGATGGTGAAGTTCTGGCGAGGAGGGAGAGACTAAAATCTGCAGGGGTACGGACAATCGAAAGCGACGGCAATGGTAAGTGACCGCGCTTGTGTCAAGTATTACGAGCTGGACTAACTAAAGAAATTCCCAGCGGTGGCCGGAGTGTTGCACACGTTACACTCGTTGGGTATCCGGAGTCTGATGGTCGAGGGGGGTGCCCAGATCATCGATGCGTTCGCTGCCAGTGGCCTGGTGGATCGTCTGGTGGTGACAGTTGCCCCCGTGGTCGTTGGTTCTCAGGGGATTGGATACTCGCTCGACCCTGCCGCTCTAGCCGGTCTCTCGTTCCAAGCGAGCGAGGGAATGGGGATAGATCACGTAATCAGCTTCTTGTCCAAATAAGGCAATCTTCCCTGGAGCTGATCACGCTTTCCGTTACCCGGGCGTCTTTCCTCATCCTCAGCCACAGCCATGGGTGACCGACAGGGAGGACGGCATAGGCGCAAGTTATATAAACCCCCGCCGCCCTCTGCTGGGTTCCCCTTCCCCCAAACCCCCCTCCTCGACGACGAAGCCGCTTCCTCAACCGACATTGCGAGGATCAGCGCGTACATGAATCACATATATCGCCCCGGTCCTCCCCTCCCAGAAAAACCCAGGAAGCTCGCCCTCTCCCAGCCTTTCATCAGGTCTCCATCTCCAGAACAGATCCCTTTTAATCCTTCCCAGGTCACCGTCGCACCCAACCAACCGCCTCCTCCGCCTTTTCATCCCGCAACTTTGGATGGATTCGCAGGGTATGGCTACGGCGCGCACAACGCGTTGTACGATTCGTACATGAGGACGGCTGGCGACCCCACCCACGTGCCTGACCATTCGCTCTCCTGTCCGAATAG
>Ga0307516_10005602_pt1 | contig 14951 bp, 13 predicted proteins | sample 19_EM_MG_FD_203310 | JGI IMG/M metagenome (GOLD analysis project Ga0307516, IMG submission 203310) | Populus trichocarpa ectomycorrhiza microbial communities from riparian zone in the Pacific Northwest, United States - 19_EM | ecosystem: Host-associated > Plants > Roots > Unclassified | place...
TTCTTTATTCTGATGCACGGTCAAGAAAAAAGTCTTCAAGCAATCGCTAGCTCAGTCACGTGTCCAATCCCCGCATCGAATCTTCTAGTTTCCAAACGACCCCACTTCCGCAGTTAGCTCAAACTTCCACGGCTGCTGCTTCCGCCAGCTTTGCCGCCACCTCCTCCTCATTCTCATCTTTCACCCACCATCCAATGTCGTCTGCAAATGATAGGCCCTGGACATCCAGTACTGCTCTCTCCACCTCGTCAAAGATGCCATACAGGTAGGTGACAAACAGAATAGGGGCCACTGGTGACCCCTGTGGGATCCCGGTGTCGATCGGGCTGATGTCCCTGGCCTCGCCATCCAGCACGAGTTTGACCTTTCAACCTGTCATGAAGTGGTGCGTCCATCGGATGAGATCTGGCTCCAGCTCCAGTGCTTCCATGCGCTTGTCAAGGAGCGCCTTGTTGACATTGTTAAACGCCAACTTGACATCCATGAATAATGCTCCCGCTATCTTCTTTTCTCCCCACACCTGCTGGGTTCGGTTCTTGAGCACCGCGACTGCATCGATGTATGACCTTCGCTTGTGGCAGCCATACTGTCCTTCATGCAGCCCCTTCTTTCATTCCAGGTGGTCGGCGATCAGGTGGCCTGCCATCCGTTCCACTAGCTTGCTGAAGACATCCAAGAGGCAGATCACCCGATAGGCCTGTACCTTCGAGTAGTCGGGCTTTCCGGGCTTTGGAGTAACGATTCCTTTGGCTGTTTTCCAGAGTTCGGGGTGATGGCCCAGCCGGATGCACGCTCTGACTAGCTGTACGATCCGCTGTCGGTCCCATTCCCAGATGACTTTGAGGATTCCCGCAGAGATATGGTCATCTCCCAGGGCTGACGAATTGGCCACCTTTCCAAGTAGCTCCCCCACCACTTCTTCATTAACCCGTTCAAAGGCTCTTTCCCCTTCCTTTGGTGTGTAGTTGCTCAGTGGTGCCTTGGGGAAGTGGGCAGCCAGCAGGGCTTTCTCTCGCTCGTAACGCCCTTCTACAATGTTGCCATCCTCATCAACCAGAGCCTGCCAGGCCTTGTCGATTCTGGGCATCATGTACCGCGTCGCTGTCCATACATCATTTCCTTTGCCTTCTTGTAGGAACCGGTTCCAGCACTCACGCTTGGCCCGCCGGATAGCTCTCCGGAAGTTGCATCTTGCTTCTTTGAAGCGGCTGATGCCAGCTGGGCGGTGTCTGAATTCTCTCCTGACTGTTCCCAGCTCATGCCGCAGCTGCTTGACGTCCTCTGACCACCAACGCTTTGACCTTGAGCACCACCTCTTCTTCCTTGCCAGCTGATCCAGTGTTCCTGTCATCGCCTCTTTCAATCCAACTGCTGCTTTGTCCACCTCTTCCACTGTGCTGTCTTCGTTGAGGAGCAGGGTCTGGCTGGCTGCCTGTAGGTAAACCTCCCTTGCTTCCGCCCTCTTTCTCTCCGCTGCCTCCCACGCTTCTCCAGTTTTACCCCCTGTCGTCCACCCACTGATATCCCACCCAGTAGTATCCTTGCTGACTCCTCCTACTGCCCCTTACCCAAGCACCTCCCAGACAATGACCTCATGGTCTAATCCGGTGGTGTCTTTCTCCCTGGCGATGCTCCAATTTAGTTCCATGTTTGGTGAGGACAAGGTTAGGTCGATAATGGAGTGATTGGGGCCGCCCAGCCTTGTTGCTTCTTCGGTGTTCCACACCACTAATACCTCCTCTTCGATATGCTTTTCCCAGAAGACCGCGTTCTTCTGTCCTGTCACTCTTCCATTCCACACTGTACTGTGGGCATTCATATCCCCAGCAATTATCACTCGGGCTGAATTGGCAATAGCGCCCCAGTCGGCGCGTTGCGCTGGTCTTCCCCCATCTCTCCATTGGTCGTACACATTGGCACTGGTGATTGTCGGCATGCCCGGTGGTGTGACCTCGATTACCTACATGTGATTTCTGCTGTTCCTCGTCATATCCTTCATTTCAGTCACCCTGCAACGTGATGCCCAGTTGACTGCTATCCAGCACTTTGCTGGCTCACCTGCTTCCCCCCTTATAAACGTGAAACTGGGCTGCGATCTGGTGCTGTCTTTCTCCCTCTCTCCTCTTGGCTCTTGTATCAGAACAAGGTCCGCTCCCATTCTGACCGCTGACTGCAACACCGCCTCTATGACCTGGCCCCCCCTAGCACAGTTATGCTGCAGTGCCAGCAGCTTTCGTGTTTCTAGTGGGTTTGCCATCAGACAGCTATAGGTGGGGCGGTGCCACTTGGTTCCATTCCAGTTACCGTTACCTCCATTGGGTCTTCAGTCCAGTCTGGAGAAGTCTCCACATGCGCGTCTCCTGGGACCCAGTTCAGCAAGGCTGGTCCGCCAGCGCTGGGAGCTGCACTTAGCAGTGCTGGCTGGCCGATGCCCCAGGCACCAGCCAGGCACAGCGTAGAAGCACGTCTTCCTTGGGCGATCTCAATAGCAGCACGCTTCGTCCGGCACCTGGCATCCTGGGCGGGGTGCCCTCCCCTGCAGTTGGGGCACTTCATCTCCGTGTGGGGGCACATCTTTCTGACCTTCCCACAGGTTGCCACCTCGCACCGGTGCTCCTCAGTCCTGTGGGTGCCAGCGCAGATGGTGCACGTTGCAGTGGCCCGCTGGCAGCGAAACTCTGAATGGCCCCACTGTCCGCACATGCTGTACAGGGTATCCGCCTTATCGGGAATGTAGGGGAGGGCGCGGAACTTGTTGCCTGCCACCCACATCTCCACCAACAGCTTCTGGGCTACCACCTTGCCCGGCACCTTGAAGACCACAGATGCCGTATTCTTTGGGAGGCGGCCGGCTTGGTAGTGCCGCTCAATGGTGCTGACTGACCGCATCCACTTCATCGAGAGTGGGGGGACTACAACTCCCGGGTTTTCCACCTCGATCTGCTCCCTGAGATCTGCCAGCCCGCTAGGGTGGTGGTACCGGTCGTATGGCACCAATATCTTCAACTCCACCCACGTCTCATTGACAATGACATTGATGATCGTCCTGTCGGCTTTTCTGGCCACCTCCAAGATCTCCTTCTTGAAGCACAGCAGCATCGCCGCTGATGCCCCAAAGCGGGAGGTTGTCGATAGTCTCCCCTGCACCGAGATCCTGAAAGCTTCAGTCCGGACATGGGCTGGTGCCACCCTGCTCAGCGCAATGTTGACGAAAGCTGCAGTACTTGCTGCCACCACTGTGTCGATCTGCGGCACACCTGCTGCTCTCTCGAAGACAATTCCTCGCTCGTCGCGCGGAATCGAGTGCTTGATCGGTTCCAACCCTTTTGGTTCCCGCTCTGCCTTTCCGTTTCGGCCCATCCGCTTGTTGTCCGCCTGTGGCAGGGCTACCGCTGTGGCCACCCTCTGCGTCCAACTGGTCTGCTGTTGCTGCTGCTGCTGCTGCTGCTGCTGCTGCTGCTGCTGCTGCTGCTGCTGCTGCTGTGGCGCCCGCGGTTGCGCCTGCTGCTGCTGGTGTTGTTGCTGTTGCTGCTGTTGCTGCTGCAGTGGGGCCGAGCGGGCGCAATCCCATTCCTCTTCCCACCTGCTCTCCAGCACTCATATTTCTGCCATGTGTGCGATCCTCTGTCCGGCTGCCACCTCCCCCAGGGTGTTGGTTTCACCTGCGAGAGCCTGAATAGGCCTCGCTGCTCTGCTATACGTTTCCCCCTCTTTCTGGCTCAGCTCTCCTGCCTCCCATTTCTTCATGGCTGCCATCTTTTCCTCCTGCTTCTTTGCAACCTCCTGCTTTGTCTTCTCCTCTGCCTTCTTGTCTGCTTCTTCCCTCTCGGGTCGTTTCAGGATTGACCAGATCAGTGCTACCGTCTCCTCTGCTCTGCCTGCCCTTGCCTCGTCGACTGCCATCTGCCTCCTTGCTTGGCGCGCCGTCCGCCTCAAGGCAGGCGGTACGGCCAAATGCACCGCTTTGCCCTTTTCCTTCTCCTTACCCTTCTTCTTGCTGGGTCCCGGTGACATCCCCTGGGTTGGCACGGCCGCCCCCAGCTCCGGCGCATGCCTAGAGGCGAAGAGCCCCTCCCGTTTCACCCCCTCCATGCTGTCTCCTTGCTCCGTCTCATCTGCCCAGGCAGGCGTTGCTACGACTCCTGCTATTGGCTGGGGCGCCACTGGAGCTGTCGTCAAGCTCGGCCCCTCGGTTGGTACCAGGTGTACTCCCCAGTGTGCCCAGCCCTCTTCCGCAACATTGTCTGCGAGGTTGTCCACGGCCCGCTTGACCTCCCCAATGTCTCTTCTCCTCGCCTCCAGCAGCCGTGCCAGGTCTTTCCACTGCTCTATCTCCCACTGCCCCTTCTGGGTCAGCTCCGTCTCGATGCCATCTATAGCGAGCAGCTTCACTGCCAGCCTCTTCTCCCTCTGCTCCGCATCCGCCAGGAGCCCCGCTGCCATCCTCACTTCCCTCTCATTCTCCTCAGCAGCCAGCGATCCTATTCCCTCCATCATCTGTGCCTCTAGTGCAGCCACCTTCTCCTCCATCTTCTTCTCCACCCTGGCTACAGCTGCCAGGATCTGCTCCAGTGCCGACGCTGCTGCAAATCCAATCAGTGTCGGGCGTTCTAGCACCGGCCGGCGGAGTCTGTTGGGCCTTGGGGTGCCCATTGCCATTCTCTTGCTGCCCTTGGTCGGCGTGACCAGTACTGGGGTCGGCGTGGTACGTCCTTTCGGCACCGCTGGTGCTGTGCTCCCCCACCTGATGGGGGTGGGAGATGGGATCCTCGACCTCTCAGAGTCCACCACCCCCTCCATCTCCACTTCATTTGCCACCGCTTCCGCCCAGTCAACCGCCCCCACATCCAATTTTCCAACCCCCTCCCCGAAACTCTTAGCAGAGTTCAGGGTCTCCACCATTTCCACCTCCTGTGCACTGCTTGCGGCTGCTGCGAGGGAGCGGACGAGTGCTCCTCCCATGGCTGACTTTCCAGGTGTGTCAAAAATGTCATTGTCTCCGCGCCGGAAAAAGTCCTGTGTGCTCTGCTGTTGCCCCGCGCTGGAGGTGGTACGCTTGAAGTTTGGCCTTCCACGGCCCTTTCCTTCCCACTCTTCCTCCACCTCCATCCCCACCACGCTGCTCTCGAGCTCGCTGAGCTCGCTTCCACTGTCTTCCACCATCTTCTCTTCCCTGTAGCTTCCTGTGTCTCCCCCGAGCTTCCTCAGAAGGGAGCCCTCACTCAGGCCGGCGCTGGCAGCCACCATCGGGGCTGCCCCGCTCGGCAGGGTCACTTCGCCGAACATCGTGGAGTCCGTGAAGTCTTAGCGGTCACAAAATTTGGTGGGTCAGTTAAAAGTCTTGCCGTTTTCTGGCATTGAGTTTCGTCCCGGGTCGATGGTGACTTCCCACTCTTGTTGTTCTTGGATGATGACGGGGGGTGGTGGCGGCTGGCTGTGTCCGGGGATAGGTTCTGTACTGGCTGTGGGTTCGAGGAGGCTGATGTGGAAGACTGGGTGGATTCTGACCATGGGCAGTAGGTTTAGCTTATATGCTCTGGAGGCTATCTTCTCGAGGATGGTATACGGGCCTATCTGTTTGTGGTACAGCTTGTTCAAGGGTCGGGTTGTTCGGATGTGTTTTCGTCGCAGTCAGACCTGGTCGCCTGGGTTTAACACTGGGTCCGGATGTCATGCTTTGTTGGCCTGCTCTGTTTGAGCCATTTGCGCTTCTTTGATTTCTGCTCTGAGGTCCTCATGCAGCTTCCTTAATGCCTCAATGTATTCTGATACTTCTGGTGTTTCGTCGTTCCTGGTGCCGAGGTCTGGCAGAAATCACAGGTGGTATCCATAGTTGGCGAAGAAGGGGGTCATTTTTGTGGTTCCGGTTTGTATGTTGTTGGAGCCGAATTCAGCAATTGGTAGTAGTCTTTCCCAGTCATCCTGTTGATAGTTGCAGTATGTCCGGAGATACTGCTCCAGGGTGGCATTGGCCCTTTCCATTTGTCCGTCTGTTTGCGCCTGGAAGGCTCTACTTAAGTTGCGTCATATCCTAAGTGCTTTCGTCAATCGTTTCCAGAAGTCAGAGGTGTATACGGACCCTCTGTCTGATACAATGTCACTGGGTAGTCCATGGGGTCTAATTACTTGCCGGAGGAAGTGATCTGCCAGGTCTTCGGGGTTCATGGTGCTGTGGCATGCGACAAAATGTCCCATTTTGGTTAGCCGGTCGATTATTACCCACAACACGTCTTTCCCATTGCTTATCGGCAGTGCTGTGATGAAGTCCATTGATATCATGTCCCATCGTCGGTGCGGTAGTTCGAATGGCTTTAGCTGTCCAAATGGGGTGTGTCGGATTGGCTTGATGCGATGACAGGTGTCACAGTTGTCGATATATCTGTGGATGTACTTTCGTTGCCCTGGCCAGTATAAATTTTGGCTAACGAGTTCCAGGGTTCTTGCTCGGCCTGGGTGTCCAGCGGCTTGCGCATCATGGTGGTCTCTTACTATGCAAAGTTGCAGGGTGTCGTTGTTAGAGATCCATATGAGGCCATCGTACATTAGCAACCCGCTGTTTTCCTCGTATAACCCTAGCGCGATCTTCCCATCGCGGGTGGTCCCGTTCGTCTTTTCCCTCCGTATTTCTTGGATCTCTTTATCTGCGGCACTTAGTGTCCGGATTTCATTCAGGAGTTCCTTGTCTATCTCAAGGCTGATGGTTTCTGTTGTATTAGCCCGGAGCGCTTCAAAAGTGTCTTCGGGCAACAGGATTCGGCCATGGTTCTGCCGATATTTCATATCCCCTTCCCAGGGTGAGTCTTCTGACTCTCTAGAGATGATGTCCGGTTTACCAGCTAACTTCCCGGGTTGATATCTGATTGTGAAGTTGTAGTTGGCTAATCGCTTGCCCCTCCGGGTTTGCCGTAGGTTGAGGTCATTCTTTGTTTTCCAATATTCGAGGTTCTTGTGGTCCATCAGAATCGTGATTTTGGGTCCTGTTGTCTTGCAGTAGCTATCCCATTTGCGCTGTACGTCCACAATCGCCAGTAGCTCCTTGTCATGGATATCGTAGTTGCGCTCCGGATCCTTAAGTGTCCTTGAGTAGTATGCTATCGGATGCAAGATTCCCTTTTTGTCGGGCTATGAACATATTCCCCCTATGGTGTAATCCGAGGCATCTGTTTCGATGGTGACGGGTCGTTCCGGATCGAAGTGTTGCAGTATTGGTTCCGTGATCATTGCTTCTTTGAGTGTTTCAAACGCCTCCTGCTGTTTGTCACCCCATTCCCATGCCTTTTCTTTCCTTGTGAGGGAAGACAGGGGTGTCGTGATTTTACTGTAGTCTCTGATAAAACGCCAATAGAAGTTGGCGAACCCTAAGAAGCTCTGGACTCCTTTCACATTCGTTGGTTCTTTCCATTCCTTGATTGTTCGGATCTTCTCTTCGTCCATTCGCAGTCCCTTTGGTGATGACATATCTTAAGTATTCTGTTTCCCTTGTATAGAATTCGCATTTGGATGCTTTCAGTTTGAGCCCGGCCTTCTCAACTCGCCTTAAGATTGTCCGGCGTGCTTCTGGTGGTCTTCCAGATTTTGGGCGAAAATGAGGATGTCGTCCAGATATGCCACGCAAAAGATATCCAGGTATTCGCTCAGAATCTCATTCATCCATCGTTGGAACGACGCTGGTACATTGGTCAACCCAAAAGGCATGACGCAGTACTCGTACAGTCCGTACCAGGTTCGCAAGGCTGTTTTCCATTCGTCTCCTGCTGCGATTTGCAGGTTGTAATAGGTGTCTCGGATATCGAGTTTAGTGTAGATGGTGGCACTGGATAGTTGATCCAGGGACTCTCCGATCAATGGTAGTGGCGTCCGGTCTTTGATCGTGATTTCATTCAATTGTCGGTAATATACGCACAAGCGTAGTCCTCCATCCGTCTTTTTTACGAAGTGGATCGGCCCTCTGGCCACGGAAGTGGAGGCGCGGATCCATCCTCGTTTTTCGTTGATATCCAAGTATTCCATGAGAGCCTTCATTTTCTCGTCGTTCAGGGGTCGCAAGGGCTCATACAGTGGCGTTTTCCCCTTCTCTAGTGGAATATGATAGTCCTGGGTGCGGTGGGGCGGAGGTGCTGTAGGCTCTTTTTCGGTGAATACTTTGAGAAATTTGTGATATTCCAGAGGGATTGGATTCCTGTTGGTTTTGGAGCATCAGGAAAAAATTGAAAATTTATCCCTGCACGTCGGTAACCCCTGTCTGCGTCCAATGCTCCAGTAGCTTCCCTAGCTCCGGTAAGCTTCCCAAGCTCCAGTAAGCTTCTCAAGCTCCGGTAAGACTGGTCATACTCCCGTAAGGTTTTCTATGTATTGGCAACTGGTAGAGTTGGTATCGCGACTCCCATGAATCGTCAGTGCACGTGTACATACCTAATCTCCTATTGTCACAATCCGATGGTTTTGTTTTCCGGACGCAGACATTCGCAAATTCACAATGTTCGAATTATTTTTTCTCCCGTCATTTCATCGCCTATGGTCACGCTTGAAACTCACAAAATGAAGGGTACTGATCCTCTTTACTGAATTGCCAAAGATATTGAAAAAAATCATTCAATATTTGTATTACTCGTATGCTAATTGGTTCATCAACTCCTGCTCTCAGTGCCCTCCCAGCGCTTCGAATACTTTTGTAAATGGTCACCGCAATCACACACACCGCGTAGGTTATGCACCCATTGACTGAGGTGTCTCACGGATGAGCTCCCGGCGACTCATGCCATTAGATCGCGCCTTCAGGATTGCCGCAGTCGGGGGAGTCTGTTGAAATGACCAGGCTGCGTTGCAATTGCCAGCAGTGATGCCAACTCAGAGAGTCATCCTCCCAGCTCCTCGAGCGTATTCGCAAATCCTGTCCTCTGTTCTGGAGAGGCACGTTCTTGATCCGTGTCCGCGAACCTCTAATCATCCTTCCCCGCTAGTTCGCACCTTCGGAATTGCCGCCATCGGGGGTGTTTGTTGAAATGACTCGGTTTACAGCGTTGCCTTTGCCAGCTGAGCCGCTGTCACGGCGCAGGTCCCGGCGCTCGATTTGGGTTTGGTTGTTTGATTTCGTTGTTGATGCCGGCACCTCACTCTGGATGTCTCGATCTTGGAAAGAGTGTCGTCACCTAGCTCCAGATGTCTCGATCTTGGAAAGGGTGTCGGTTCCGGGCCCCGGTTGCATAAGAGAAGGCTGTATGAGTTGCATGGTTATGGGCACAAATGTGAGTATGAGTACATATGTGAGTTGCGCGGGTATGAGTAGGAGGACGTATGGGAGTTGCGAGAACTGTGTATATAAGGAGGGCTGTCTCCCGTGTTTTGTCTTCTTCTTCTCTTCATACAACCTCTTGTATTCTATTCGGAATATCAACCTCGTCTCCGTTTCCTCCATTTCCTCCGTTTCCACTGTATCTCCGTATCGGCGACGCTCGTCTAGTGCCGCCCGTCTCTGTCCGACACGTCTCTCCGACGCTGTCTGTCTCTCTGTTCGACACGTCCGTCTGACGTTGTCCGTTCTTGTCCGACACGTCCGTCCGACGCTGTCCGTCTCTTTGTCCGACACGTCCGTCCAACACTGTCCGTCTCCCTGTCCGACACGTCCGTCTGACATTGTCCGTTCTTGTCCGACACGTCCATCTGATGCTGTCCGTCCCTCTGTCCGACACGTCCATCCGGCGCTGTCGGTCTCTGTCTCCCGTTCCCATTCCCGTCCCCGATCCATTCCTGTTCCCGTTCCCGTTCCCCCCCCTGCTTCCGCTCCCTCTCTCACTTGCGTCACCAGAACTCACTCGAGTAGCTTGGAGAACTGCCACCATTACAGCCGCCAACTCAGAGAGTCGTCCTCCCAGCTCCTTGAATGCATTCGCAAATCCTCACCACTGTCCCGGAGAGGCACGTTCTTGATCCGTGTCCGCGAACCTCTAATCATCCTTCGCCACTTGATCGCACCTTTGAAATTGCCGCCATCGGGGGTGTTTGTTGAAATGACTCGGTTTACAGCGTTGCCTTTGCCAGCTGAGCCGCCAACTCAGAGAGTCGTCCTCACAGCTCTTCGAACGCATTCGCAAATCCTCACTGCTGTCCTGGAGAGGAACATTCTTAATCCGTATCCGCGAACCTCTAATCATCCTTCGCCACTAGATCTCGCCTTCAGAATTGCCGCTGTCTGGGGTGTTTGTTGAAATAACTCGGTCTACAGCGTTGCCTTTGCCAGCTGAGCCACCAACTCAGAGAGTCGACCTCCCATCTCCTCGAACACATTCGCAAATCCTCACCGCTGTCCCGGAGAGGCACGTTCTTGATCTGTGTCCGCGAACCTGTAATCATCCTTCGCCACTAGATTGCGCCTTCGGAAATGCCGCCGTCGGGGGTGTTTGTTGAAACGACTCGGTTTACAGCGTTGCCTTTGCCAGCTGAGCCGCCAACTCAGAGAGTCGTCCTCCCAGCTCCTCAAGCGTATTCGCAAATCCTCACCGCTGTCCCGGAGAGGCACGTTCTTCATCCTTCTCCGCGAATCTCTAATCATCCTTCGCCACTAGATCGCGCCTTCGGAATTGCCGCCATCGGGGGTGTTTGTTGAAATGACTCGGTTTACAGCGTTGCCTTTGCCAGCTGAGCCGCCAACCCAGAGAGTCGTCCTCCGAACTCCTCGAGCGTATTCGAAAATCATCACCGCTGTCCCGGAGAGACACGTTCTTGATCCGTGTCTGTGAACCTCTAATCATCCTTCGCCACTAGATCGTACCTTCGGAATTGCCGCCGTTGGGGGTGTTTGTTGAAATGACTCGGTTTACAGTGTTGCCTTTGTCAGCTGAGCCGCCAACTCAGAGTGTCGTTCTCCCAGCTCCTCAAGCACATTCGCAAATCCTCACCGCTGTCCCAGAGAGGCACATTCTTGATCCGTGTCCGCGAACCTCTAATCATCCTTCGCCACTAGAGCGCACCTTCGGGGTTGCCTGCCATCGGTGGTGTTTGTTGAAATGACCAGGTTGCGTTGCCTTTGCCAGCTGAGGGGCCAACTCCGAGAGTCATCCTCACAGCTCTTCGAATGCATTCGCAATCCTCACTGCTGTCCCGCAGAGGCACGTTCCTGATCCGTGTCCGCGAACCTCTAATCATACTTCGCCACTAGGTCGCGTCTTCGGAGTTGCCACCGTCGGGGGTGTTTGTTGAAATGACTCAGTTTACAGCATTGACTTTGCCAGCTGAGCTGCCAACTCAGGGAGTAGTCCTCCCAGCTCCTCAAGCGCATTCGCAAATCCTCACCACTGTCCTGTAGAGGCACGTTGTTGATCCGTGTCCGCGAACATCTAATCATCCTTTGCCAGTAGATCGCGCCTTTGGAATTGCCGCCGTCGGGGGTGTTTGTTGAAATGACTCGGTTTACAGCATTGCCTTTGCCAGCTGAGCCACCAACTCAGCGAGTCATCCTCACTGCTCTTCAAACGCATTCGCAAATCCTCACTGCTGTTCTGAAGAGGCACGTTCTTGATCCGTGTCCACGAACCTCTAATCATCTTTCGCCACTAGATCGCACCTTCGGAATTGCCGCTTTCGGGGGTGTTTGTTGAAATGACTCGGTTTACAGCGTTGCCTCTGCCAGCTGAGCCGCCAACTCAGAGAGTTGTCCTCCCATCTCCTCGAGTGCATTCGCAAATCGTCACCACTGTCCCGGAGAGGCATGTTCTTGATCCGTGTCCGCGAACCTCTAATCTTCCTTCGCCACTAGATCACACCTTCAGAATTGCCGCTGTCGGGGATGTTTGTGAAATGACTCGGTTTACAGCGTTGCCTTTGCCAGCTGAGCCGCCAACTCCGAGAGTCGTCATCACAGCTCTTCGAACTTATTCGCAAATCCTCAGCACTGTCCCGGAGAGTCACGTTCTTGATCCATGTCCGTGAACCTCTAATCATCCTTCGCCACTAGATCGCACCTTCGGAATTGTTGCCGTTGGGGGTGTTTGTTGAAATGACTCGGTGTACAGCGTTGCCTTTGCCAGCTGAGCTGCCAACTCACAGAGTCGTCCTCCCAGCTCCTTGAGTGCATTCGCAAATCCTCACCACTGTCACGGCGACACACATTCTTGATCTGTCTCCGCGAATCTCTAATCATCCTTCGCCACTAGAGCACGCCTTTGGGATTGCCCGCCATCGCGGGTGTTTGTTGAAATGACCAGGTTGCGTTGCCTTTGCCAGGTGAGGCGTCAACTCCGAGAGTCATCCTCACAGCTCTTCGAACACATTCGCAAATCCTCACCGCTGTCCCGGAGAGGGACGTTCTTGATCTGTGTCCGCAAACCTCTAATCATCCTGCGCCACTAGATCGTGCCTTTGGAATTGCGGCTGTCGAGGGTGTTTTTTGAAATGACTTGGTTTACAGTGTTGCCTTTGCCAGCTGAGCCGCCAACTCAGACAGTCATCCTCCCACCTCCTGGAAGGCATTCGCAAATCCTCACCGCTGTCCCGGAGAGGCACGTCCTTGATCCGTGTCCACAAACCTCTAATCATCCTTCGCCACTAGATCGCGCCTTTAGAATTGCCGCCGTCGCGGGTTTTTGTTGAAATTACACGGTTTACAGCGTTGCGTTTGCCAGCTGAGGGGCCAACACAGAGAGTCGTCCTCCCAGCTCCTTGAGCATATTCGCAAATCCTCACCGCTGTCAAGCGCTCACACCTCCTGCTCCGAATCTCACTCGTAGACGATCCATCTGTTGACTGAGTTGAACCTCGGAGTAGCTGATCTGTATCCCTGAACCTATCTCCCCCTTTGCCTCTAGATCGGCCCTTCCGGATTGCCATTGTCGGGAGCCTGTGTTTTGCTGTCCTGGCTGCGGTGCCCTTGCTACTGCTGTACTCCCCACTTTGGAGGTTGCATTTCCTTGGAGACTGAGTGACAAACTGAAAGCATGGTTGCTGCGAAGACGTGCATAGTACCTGGAGGATTGGGTGAGTAATCATAGAAGTGGAGAAACTCACTGCTGTAGGAATAATTCAAATATCAACAGGATTATACTGGTAAGGAAGTCGTCAGTCATCGTGCTAAACAGCCATGGTGAGATCGTAATGCTTGATTTGCCAATTGAGTCTCACCACTGCGATATTTCGCTGCTGTCAGACTCGGAGTCGGAATCCTCCATAACCGCCTGACCAGCGGTTTCCTCAATTGCTTCATCTTCATTCATCGAATCCTCATCCATTTGATCTTCATCCATTGTAACCTCATCCCACGTTTCAATGTCGATGTGTGAATTGACAAGCCATGCGCAGTTAATCGTACTGTCAGGGTCAAATGGTATAAGATGTGCCGCTCCATCAATCTCGGAAGCATGCAGGAGTCGGTATTCAGTCCCTGGTGTTGCTTGCACAACCTTTGCCATCCCAGAAGCCCTTTCGACAGCACCCCCTGTAGCTATGGTTGTAATCTGAACAAATGCCAACTGAAGGTCCGGTATTGCCTTGCCGTCGTTGATTATTGAAAACTTCAATAGCGTGATTAGTCGGACCGGCAGGCGGCCTTTCAGCGCTTTCCACGGAAGTGGTGGTACTGGCGACTCTGAGGGTTGCCGGCTCATCACCCTGGACTGTCTGCAAGCTCGCCACCAAACCCAGTCATGGCGCGGCGGACCCCCATGCCAGTGAGTCTCCAATGTGCATCAGAGTATTTGCTTCTCCCAGATAGCCGTTCCATACTTTAGGACGTGAACTGCAATGGATTTGTATACCACTATTGGCACCATATCGAGCTCCTCATCCTCCACGGAAATACCCTCTTCGTCGAGAAAACGATAGGTGGCAATCTCTATGTTATTCTGTAGCTCGGGATTGCAAATTGAGGCCAAGAATACACCAAAGACATATTTATGCGGCCCTGTAGGACTTTTAAGAACATGGGGAGGCCGTAGGTGAGAGATATTCGGAGAAGTTAGGTCTCAACTCCCAGGGTTAACATTTAACTTACGGACATCAAAGGCCTCAATCCTAGCGTTGGACTCCAGGATCTTTGAGTAAAAGTCACCAGTTTTATTGGAACCCCGATACCCTTTCTTCACCTCACTTTTGTGTAAGAGCTCCGTGGCAGATGTGGAGTGCTGCTCGAGGCTGCCAAACATCTCAATCGACTCCCTGAAATGGCTGGTAACGTGGATCTTTGGGAAGTTGAAATGAGTATGTCTCTGGTAAATTTGAGCCCGCTCAGTGGTGAACTCGCGGTCGTAGGAGCTCGAAATTTTTTGGCGGTCGCAGCGGTGTGTCTTCTTCAACTCCAAGTCTCTTGCCTTGACGCTCTTGGCTTTAGCTGCTTTGACTAACATGCGGATTTTTTTCGATGCCCGATGTTCCAGAAACACATCCTTGTTGTCGTGAAAGCAACTCAGGGAGGCTTCCATGGAGTCGAGGGAGATGGCATCATGCGCCGGGTATTGGCAGTACATGTAGAACTCGCAAAGTTCGCAAGCGCACAAAATAACTTTTTCGAATGCGGAACGCTCGGAGTTGGACGGACGACGTAGAGAGTTGGCTAGACAACCCTCCAGAAAGCGACTCATCTTTTTATACTCACCACCCATCCATTGAACAATTTCCTCGAAAGATTTTTTGGGTTGTGTCATACTCAGGTATGGTGGAATCGCCATCCATAAAGAGTTGAACAGAGCGAGCCGATGGTGCAATTTGAGAAAACTCATGATCCAAAGTAGCTAGTGCTTGAGTATTCCTACCTGTATGGTGTGTAGCAAGTCGGGTTTCGGTAGTTCAGTGCATCAGGAAAAAAAAATCTCCGTTCCAACGGAGACCGGCATTAGAGGCGTTGAGAGCGTTGGGAAAAATCTTAGATTCCAATTTGGCGTTGATAGGCAGTTGGCATGCCGGTAACAGCCAACACGTAGCTTCTCCATCCAAACGCTGCGCCAGGCGTGGCATCTACTATCCAC
>Ga0307516_10005603_pt1 | contig 14950 bp, 12 predicted proteins | sample 19_EM_MG_FD_203310 | JGI IMG/M metagenome (GOLD analysis project Ga0307516, IMG submission 203310) | Populus trichocarpa ectomycorrhiza microbial communities from riparian zone in the Pacific Northwest, United States - 19_EM | ecosystem: Host-associated > Plants > Roots > Unclassified | place...
TTGTTTCTTGAAGAGATAATAAGTGCCTTTAGGTTTGTAAACCCGACCACTTGCATCTTGTTGCAAATGTAAGTTAGGCTTCTTACAATACAACTGAATATCCAACCTAGCCTTTACATTGTCCTTGCTTCTATCAGGACAATCCATTACTGTATAAAAAATATTGTTAAAGAAATTTTTTTCAATGTGCATGACATCAAGATTATGACAAATCAAATTTGTATGCCAATATGGAAGCTCCCAGAAAATGCTTTTCTTCACCCAATTGTGTTTAACACTAAAGCCTGGAATTTTGTCATTGTGAGATGAACTTCTAATATGCCTCTTCGTAAAATTAGACACTTCAAATAACATTTTTGAACCAAATCGACGAGGTAAAGAAGGGAGCCATTCTGTTACTACTTTCAAAAACTTGTCTGATTGATATCTATATGGTTGATCCATAGGTAGGAATCGTTGATGACAGTAAAAAAAGGTTATTTTCCCTCATGCTTTGATCTAAAGGCTTTGTTATGCTCTATACAATAAAGACAAGATAACTTGCCATGAGTACTCTAACCCAATAACATACCATAAGTTGGAAAATCACTAATGGTCCACATCAAAGCTGCCTTTAATTGAAAATTTTCCTTCCTATATATATTATAGGTATTAACACCATAAAGCCATAACTTTTTCAACTCATCAATTAATGGTCGTAGGAAAACATCAAGCTTTTTCCCCGGATTCTTCGGCCCAGGAATAATCATTGACAAAAACATGAATGGTCAGGTCATACACTTCCAAGGAGGTAAATTATAAACAGTCACAATTATTGGCCAACAAGAATAGACATTTGAAGACATGTTAAATGGACTAAAACCATCAGTACATAATCCTAACCGAATATTTTATGGATCTGATGCAAAGTCTTGATGGTCTTGATTAAACTTCTTTCATGCCTCCCCGTCAGATGGATGCACCATAACTCCATCATCTGACCTATGAAAATGATGCCATGTCATATCTTTGGCATGATGTGGAGACATGAATAGCCTATGAAGTCTTGGTGTCAAGGGAAAGTATCGAAGTTGTTTCTCTGACTTATTAGAACTTTTACTAGTGGGATTTCTAGGTTTGTATCGTAAACTTTCACAAAAATCACAATTTGTTTTCATTGCATCTACCTTATAGTACAACATATAATAATTAGGACACACATCATATTTATCATAACCAAGTCCAAGTGGCCGCATAAATTTCTTGGCATCATAGAAATTTGAAACCAAATTTCCATTATCAAGCATGTAACTTTTTGTAAATTCAGTAAATTTGTTAAAGGCAGTCTGAGTTAAATTTAGAGTTGACTTCATATTAAGCAATTGTACACAAGTAGATAATTTAGATTGCTTGGTACACCCATCCCATAAAGACTCCTCTGCAGCTTTAAGTAATTTATAAAATTTATCTGCCTCTAGATTCGGAAGTTCCTCTGCTACCATAAGACTAGAAACTCTATCATTAGAGTATGCATCACCAACCCCCATTGCATGCAGAACCATATTCCTATATGAATTTTCTTCAAAAACACCATTCACAACATGACTGCACCCAACTGATGAAGGTCCAGCAATTATTGGTTCTGAAACATAAGGCTCTCCATGTACAATCCAATTTTCATAATCAAGTAAAAATCCTCTTGAAAACAGGTGCTTTTAAACATCTTCTTCCATTAAAAACTTTTGATTTTTGCACCTAACACAAGGACATCTAATTTTACCTCCAGATACATTTTCATCAATTGAAAATGCAAAATTGATAAATCTTCGTACACCCGCAATAAATTCCTGACAAATATGACCATCCCTACGACGGCGATACATCCATGATCGATCGTCCATATTAATCTAATTAACATAATTAAAACAAAAAAAATAGAATATTATTTAATATATTTCTTAATCTATATTTAAAACTTTATATAATAAATTATCAAAATAACTTCATTAATAACTAGCTAATAAGTTATAAATGAAAAACTCTTATAATACATCTTTTATTGCTAAATGTTTTTACGTTCTCTAATTGAGAGATCATAAGATGTGATTTAATTTAACATTAATTAAAATATTACTGAATTTGAGAAAAATCCAGTGTAAGCATTGTTAATAAAATTATCAATTGAGATATTTTTTTATTTGAGATGAAACACCGATATATTATTTATTTTAAATTTGTTAATTGTTGGTGGATGAAGATCTATGGATATAATGAATGTTTGTATTAAAATTTTAAATTATTTAAATTATATATAAAGTTTTACTAAAAACTATTAATTTATGTGTGCGTATGATTTTGGAGTTTCATATATACCTAGTTGTTAACTTCTCATCTCATGCACTGCTCCCATATAGATTTTATACAGGAGGCTTATCCAAGAAGTTGTGTATGCGATTGCTTGCTTCTAGAAAATAAGGTTCCATTTACGGTGTAAAATAATGAGAGTTATTAGCAATATAATGTGACTATATGTTGGCAGTGAAATATACTATATTTTATTGACCAACATTACTGTACGAAGAAATAATAAAACATGTCAAATTGCCGTAATGAATCTTTCAATGCCATCCAAATTATTCCTACACAATACACATCAATCCTGCCACCTCATGAACTAAAGAGAACTAATGCAGAGGTTACTTTATATATATATATATATTATACTCAAGTGTAACCAATAACAGGTTTGATTTAGCTTAGTGTTTTACAGCTAATCCGGTGAGGTGTAGTTGATTTGCATTTTATTTTAATTATAATTTTGAAAGTGTTTGCTCGACTAAGTTTTTAGTAATCTAATTAAACCAAAAAAAACTTGATACAAACCTAATTGGATGACACCAATGAAATGAAAAAAATGAATTGAAACATCCATAAATGGACGAAGCTCACTCAAAAATGCATTCTCTACTACAATAAAGTATCATGTCACTAACAATAATACATCTAAATATTTTGTAATTGAAATGACTAAATTTAATAATAATGTTGTTACATATAAAATATAACATAAGCGAATGTAATTGAAAAAAAAAAGATATGAGAGAATATAATTGACTTTAAGCGGAAGTAAAATTAAATAGAAAAGGATTTTTATTATTATCATTAAATGTATCTAGATCTTTTGTAATTCCAAAATTAATAAAAAGTAAGTTGCATTGACAAACTTAGAGGAGCAATATGCACAACCCAAAAACTTGACAACTCCAAATACAAATAAGTAATGTGATGATGGGTTCAACAATCTGAAATTAAAAAAAAAATGAGTAAGAATAATAGTGTTAATAAATATGTTATATAATCCTTTTCTTTCCTTGAAATGAAGTTTTTAAGCCTACACTTAAGCAGATAAATAAACATCTGGCCATTTTAGGTTACTGAAAAACAAACCGAAAATTTCATCAAAAACCAGTTAAAAATATGTTAACTCTATTGGAAGTACCAAACACAGATCTAGAAATTTAACACTAGAAATGACGAAAATCACTCAAAGGGCTACAAAAATAAAGCAATCATAAATGTAGAAGTTTCTTTGAATTTCTTGATCATTTGAATCTTTTTGTGTTCGAAGAAATACAAATATTTATCATCAATCCCTACTTTTAACATAATGGGTTGGCAGTGATTTCAAACCAAAACCCTAAACTACTATAATAAAGCCCGCTATACCACTATTATTCTCTATATGTAAACAATGTCTGTAAGCCTACATTTATCTTTATTGCATGTAACTGTACAATTGAATTCCTAATTTCCTTTACTTTCTGCAACATTCTCCATGCTCTGTTATGCATGCTCTGCAACACAAAGCTCAACCCCCCCTCTCTGTATATTTGTTTTTCATACCTCACCCAATTAATAAATTTAAAATGAAATACATTACATTAATAATTAAAAATATTAGCATGTGATAACAGTCATATTTAACAAATAATTTGCAAAAAATCGAACAAAATTATTCTTCTCATCAATAAAATTAGTTAATAAAGAAAAATATTATCTCTAAATTATAAATAAAATCTCTCAAATATGGATTTTTAATTATACCTGTCTTAATTTGTTGTACTGTATTCCTTGCAAGATGAAATTTGTTCTTTGCAAGTGGATTCCTTGGGAGCATAGCACAGAAGAAGTTAAAGAAAGTAAAAGTGGGGTTATTGGAAGAGGACGTTTTGAAATTACATGTTCATGGAGAACAATTTAAGAGAAAGTGACAGAAGATGCGGTGGGTTTCTGGAAAAAGAAGAAAGGGATAGATCGATGGGGTTAGGGTTCTTTATTTGGAGAATGAAAGTTGTCTGATTTTGAGTTGGAGTAATTGTCTCCTCCCATGTGAGGTCACACGGTTTTCTTTTGTTTTTGTTTTTTTTTTTTTTGCAAGATATACTTGTACCAATTAATTATTGACACGTTATTATTATTATTATTATATATAAGTCAAAAAAAATTTTCTCTTTTTATCAGCACAGTGACTGTAAACCGTGTGCCACAGTATTAGCAACGGATAATTCATTGTTGATTTTTAATATATTAATTTATTTTTTAGCAACTAATTTTCTGTTGCTAAATCCATTGCTAATATTAAAAAATTAATATATATGTAATCCGTTACTAATCAGTTGCTAAATTTGCATCTGAAATATTCCATTGCTAATTTTAGATGCTATTGACCCTTTTTTTAGTAGTGCTTTTGAAGGTGATTTATAGTTACTTACGCGTCTCATTGGCTGTCACACGATTTCCATATTTGGATAGTGGTTTAAATTTATTGCTTTGGTGAAGCGCAATGTTTCTTCAAGATGGTGGGTAAGAACTAAATATTGAATTAGAAATGTGAAGATTTTGGAAATCATAAAAAGAGAATACAAAAATATTTACAAAACTCTCTTTTTGTCCTGTATATTTGTGTGCCTCTTACCATTGCAGATTTAGCAAATCAAGCAAGTCAATTTCAGGAAATGGTCAATTAAATAAATCCATTAGAAAAGTAATAATGCGAACCTCGTAATTAGGTGAATATGCAACTCACAACAAGATTGACAATGAAAAAAAGTAGAAATAAATTTGATAGAAGTGTGAAACAATGAATCATGTCCCAAGACACTAGTATTATTGGAATAAGAACCCTCACTCTATGAATATTAATTTGTGAACGAGAAGTTGAAGAAGATGTCACAAAGCCAGTTAATATTTGATAAGTCAGTTTAGTTCATTAAATAACCAAAAAATACGAGAATCTCTCTCACACAAGCTGAATAAATTTGGTAGCAATAGTATTATCAAGTCTGAATATTATGTCCTTATAAAGAGTATTTAAACTCTTGAAAATAAAAACCCTAATGGACCTACCCTTGCGAGCTAAAATTAATATTCTTATAAAATTAACCCAAAACCTATACTAATAAACCCGAAAGTATGGACCTAAACAAGTCTTGGGCCATAGCTGCAAAACAAAGAAGCCTGTAGATATGGAGGAGGCAAAATGAAATGTGCTTAACTGAAAAACAGAAAAGTGACTGCTAATGTTACAAAGTGGGTATCTTATAAGCCCATCAACCATATTTCTTAGGAACATGACTACTACAAGGTTTGGAAGATGTTGGAAAAAAATATTTGCTAAAAAAAGTGTACAAATTAAGACTTTTGCGATCAGACATCATGTGAATTTACATCCTACATTGTTGGTGGATTTGGTCAAGTTAGGATAGAAAATCAAGGTATGGTTAGTGTTATGGGCATTAGAGATATTTGGTTAGAAACCATTACTGGGTGCAAGTTGCAACTCAAAGATGTTGGGCATATGCCCAATATACATATGCACCTAATTATTACAGGTATACTTGATGAAGAAGGCTATCATAACTAGTTTAGGAATAGTAAATGGAAGCTCTCCAAAAGTTCTTTAATTATTGCTAAAAAAAATATGGGTCTTTATATATCACAAGCTAATGTGATTAAGAGGGAGGTGAATGCAATTAAAGATGCCTTCATCGATTTACAACATAAGCGGCTTAGAAACTTAAATGAGAAAGGTCATGGCATCCTTTCCAAGAAAAACTACCTTCCCTTAAAAGGTATGAATTTGAACACTTGCACTCATTATTTAGCTAACAAACAATATAGAGTAACATTTTAAATATCACCTTAATATAGAAGATCACATGTTCTTGATTTCATTCATATTAATGTTTGTTTTATGACTAATAAGTCTCTTAGAGGTTCTTTATAATTTGTTATTTTTATTGATGATCATTCCCGGATAATTTAGGCTAAATATTTAAAATCCAAAGATCAGGTGCGTGATGTTTTTAAGGATTTTCATGCCAAAGTTAAAAGGAAAACTAGTAGAAAGTTGAAATGTATTTAAGCTAACAATGGTAGTTAATACGGTCCTTTTAAAAACTACTATAAGAAAAATGGTATTAAGTTGGAGAAGATGGTTCAAAAGACTCCATAACAAAATAGAGTGGTTGAGAGAATGAACATAACCATTGTTGAAAGAATTTGATATAAGCTCTAAATTATTTTGGAGACTAAAGTTTCCTTGATAAACCTTTCTCCATCAGCTCCTCTTGACTTTGATGTTTCTCTTGACTTTGATGTTTTAGAGAGAGTATGGAAATGAAAAGATGTTTCAAAAAAGTGTTCGATATGCAGGCCATTTATACATGTTTCTAGAGATGAAATGTCTAAGATTGAAAGTAAGACAAATCAATGTGTTTTCCTGGGTTAAAAAATGATGAGTTTGGTTGTAGGTTAGGTAAAAAAAAAAAAAGTTGTTAGAAGTAGAGATCTTGTCTTTGAATATCAAACAATTGAAGACTTTGAACAAAAAGAAAAAATAGTGTCCGCTAATTTTATTTCTGCTAATGCGGATCAAAGACCTTTTCACAGTTACCCTTAATGCCTTTGTAAAGCAAGTTAGTGAAGCTTTGTAAGATTGAAAGTAAGACAAAGCAATGTAAGAAAAGATGAAATTCTTGCATAAGAACCACACTTTCAAGTTAGTGAAGCTTTGTAAAGGTAGGAGAGCACTGAAATGGATGTTTAGGTTAAAAATTAAAGAAAATTGCTTATAGCTAAGGCACAAGGCAAAATGGTTGTGTAAGGTTTCAGTAAAAAAGAGAAAGAATTGATTTTGAAGAAATTTTTTCACTTGTGGTCAAGTACTCTTTAAAAATAGAGTGTTTATAGGATATGGGTGTCTTTGTGATGACCTCTTTAAAATGAATGTTATGACTATTGTAAACACAAATGAGAAAAAGAATAATAATAATAATGCATATTCTTCATACCAGCTTAAGTCTTGTGATATGTGTGGCATGACATGTCAAGTTATGTGAATTATAATTTTAAATAAAAATTAATAAATCTTGATTTATTACCTAGCATGATTTTTTAGAGAAATCATGGTCGGTCGTCGAAATCACTAAAATATAATACTGACTTAATTATCACAAACAAAATAATTTTGTAGTATGATCATGAAAACCAGGTTGAACCCAAGGGAAATTTCGTTTAATCTTCCTACAATATACTGAAATGAGAAAGAACGGGGGATTTGAATGAAAAATTCAAGAAACAATAATTTCAAAAGTAATAAATTGATATGTCATTAAATCAGTTCAAGGGTCCACACATCCATTTCTATAATTATGTTGATCATCGAAGTAAAATAAATATTCTTTCACATCAAACAAATAAATTTGATATCCTTTAAAGTTGAGGAAAATCGATGAGATTAGAGTATATTAATTAGAAAAAGCTCTCTAATCAATTTCTTATCATTTAGCAAATGTAATATTGAAAGCAATTTTCATTCAGTCGACAGTAGTCTAGGAATAAAATTTGTGCATTTATTCTAATCAAACGTTTAAAAGCTTGACAATTTAACTTGATTTATTCTTCCCTAACAAATCAAGATGAGAGTTGCAGCAATTATGAATTGAAAGAAACTAGAAACCATACATGTCATCTCAAAACAATTCAATAAGGTTGAATAATAATCAATAGCATAATTCTAAACAAGAAAAAATAAATACTTGAATCTGAAAGAATTACAATGATAACGTTACTTCTCACAACTTGCTAATAGAGATGTTGTGTATCCCTCTTGAACCAAATTCAGGTGTTTATTTCATAGTTGCTGGAAAATTGACAAATGCAGAGAAGAAAGGAATGTTCGTCGAACCCTATTTCAGTTGTATTCTACTCTATTTATCCTCTCACTTGGCAACGAAATTTCTTCAGGACTATTAGGCTAATTAGAAGTCTTCATGATACTTAATTTGTTACTTCTTTATCTGGTCCTTAAAGTTGGATAAATCTCTTAAAATTTGTGTTGAAAACTGACTCTGTTGGTATCATAACTGTACTATAATTCCAACTCTGCTGCAACTTAGACTTTGTTTCTAACTTGGTTTCTTGCAATATCTGATCATCCCAGCTGTATTCATTCAATCATTGCATGTTAGAGGCTTGATTTGAATCTTTCTTGGGTCCTAAGGCCCACTGTTTTTATGCCAGACTCTTAGTCGTAATGGAATGCTCGGTACCGTTAGTTTCCTGATCAGATCAGGAGACCCATCTCATCCTTCAGATTATGTCCAGAGTTTGGCCTTGAAAACGATTTTATCTGACTTTGAGTCCTTAATGAAAGTTGTAGTCTTGGATGTATATATGAATTTTGGCTTTTAAATCTCCTGATTTTGATATCAAAAGCTCAAGATATTCTTATTTGAATATCTAGTGTGAAAGCAATGAATCCTACCGCAAGTAGAATTCTGGCCTGAGTTTGCAGGTTTGATTAGAGATCCAAATGAGATCAAAGTTTTGCTCATAATACCTTCCTGGAAAGCTTGACATGTATACTTCGACTTAGATTAAGCCCACGTTCTCATTCAAGAACTCTAACTTGGCAAAACACCTGTCACAAGAAGTTAGGTCCAAAACATAAAATGCAGAATTTCTTATCTTTAGCAATTAATTCACAAAGTCTCTTAGGCATGCCAAACTCATAAAAATAACTTCCAATAAACTCAATTAAGCTTAAAATACATTAAAAAACATAGAGTAAAAGGAGTAAATAACTTCCATTTATTGTTGGTTTTTCTTAGACTTGCTCTTATACTTATTCTTTCTACTCTAAAGCTTAAGTTTGGTGTTTGTGGAGAGATATTGAGTATAATTTCTATAATTGTTTAGTTTGTATGCTAGGAATATTTATCCTATATGTTTTGTAAGTTTATATTTTTTTTAGTATGCATGCTAGTTTTTTGTTGTGATTGCAAGATTACTAAATTTTTTTATATTTTTGTATGATTATTGTAAAAGTCGATAAATATTTAGGTAAAAAGTCGACCTATACTAAGCAAGATTTAAGTGGATCAAGTTGGCCTACTCTAGGGAGGATTTGGGAGGGGGGAAATCAGTTCTAGATTAACCAAAAGAGGAATAAGAATAAGGTAAACAAACCCCCCCCCACATCCCCATTACATTTATGAGTGATATAAATGTAAGGGGGGGAAAGAGATGACTCTTCCTCTCCCCCGAAACCGGCAGCAGCTATTGCTATAGCACACACTCCTTCCCAAGGAGAAAACTAAACCCAACTAGCTTGCATACCAACCTCCTTGAGTATTGAGTGAGAGGTAAGTTAGGAAAATGAGAGAAAACCTAAAACATGGAAGAAAAAGGAGCCTAGACCTCTCCTCCATAATCAACAGCAACCATTGTTGCAACACACACTCCTTCTTAAGGAGAAAACTGAACCCAACCAGCTTGCATGCCGACTTTCTTGAGTGTTGAGTGATAGGTGAGTTAGAAAAATAAGAGAAAAACCAAAAACATGAAAGAAAAAGGAGCCTAGAGGGCCGGCTGGAACAGATAGAAAGAAAAAGAAACTACTAAAACCTTTCCTAAGACTACTCAATATACATAGTAAAGAGAGATGGAGAAATAAAGAAAACTGCCCTAATAACCTATTGGGTTTGCCTTATTTTGGCATCCATGATTGCAATTTTTTTTTCTTTTTTTTTTTTTTGTGTGGAATGTCTCCACGCTGGGTTGCCTCTCTAAATTGTCTTTCTTCATTGTCTTTGGCTAGACAGAGTTTTCTACGTGTCATGCATCCTTGTATATTGGATCAACCAATTTTACTTCCTTCTCAGTAGTGTCTTCAAAATTCTCAACGAAAAGGCTCAAGTCTGTGGCCATTCACCTTGAAAACTTTTTTAGTTAAAATGCTTTGGATATCAATAGCACCATGAGAAAAAACATTTAAAACAACAAATGGTCTAATCCATCTTGATCGTAATTTTCCAGGCATGAATTTCAATCTAGAGTTGAAAAGTAATACTTTATGTGCAACAAAAAATTGTTTGCGCTGTAAAAACTTATCATGAAGAGATTTGGTTCGCTCTCTATATAGCCTTGCATTGTCATATGCTTCCAATCGAATTTCTTCAAGTTCTTGTAGCTGTAACTTTCATTCTTCTCCCGCCTTTTTAGCATCAAGATTGCATTGTTTCACTGCCCAGAAGGCACGATGTTCAATTTCCACTAGTAAATGACATAACTTAGTGAAAACCAACCTATATAGTGACATTCTATTTGGAGTTTTGTATGTTATACAGTATGCCCAAAGTGCATCCTTTAAATGCAGGCTCCAATCCTTTCGGTTGGGGTTCACCATCTTTTCCAAGATGTGCTTTATTTCTCGGTTTGAAACCTCAGTTTGTCCGTTGGTTTGTGGGTGGAAAGTTGTGGCTACTCGATGTACTCTATATTTTCGCATCAATGCTTCAACAGTTCGGTTTCAAAAATAGGGACCTTAATCACTTATCATTGCTCTTGGAATTCCAAACCTACTGAAAATGTTAGATTTGAGAAATCCTACAACAACCTTAGAATCATTAATACTGGTAGCTTTATTTTGTTTTTCTTTGCCTTATTCAAATCATTAGGTAACATTCCAATAACTATGAAATTTACCATATCAGCAAACCAAGGTTCCTTACCTTGCAGATGCAGTAGCTGCTCATCGGGGAATGTTTCGACAATGGGCAATGGTTCTTCCTCACATACAATTCTACACAAATGATCTACCATAAAATTTTCAGCTCCTCTTCAATCCTTGATTTCCAAATCAAACTCTTGCAACAAAAGAATCCATCAGAAAAAACAATCACTTTAGATCCTAATAAATATGATCTAAACTTGTCTACGACAAATACAATAGCTAAAAGCTCCTTTTTAGTGGTTGAATAGTTGTATTGAGCAAAGTTTAGTGTCCTTCACGCATAGCAAATGACATGACTTTTCTTTTTCTTTATTGGCTAAGTACAACTCCTACAACATAATTACTAGCATCGCATATGATCTCAAAAGGCATATCCTAATTTGGTGGTTGTATAATCGGCGTTGAAATGAACAATGTCTTCAATTTTGTCAAATGTTATTTGACAATCTTCCTTGAAGTCAAATGATACATCCTTTTGCAATAACCTTGACAATGGTTGTGTAGTTTTTTTAAAATCTTTGATGAACCAACCTCCTATAAAAATCTGCATGGCCAAGAAAATTACGAATGTCCTTAACATTAGTAGGATATAGTAAGATTGTAATCAAATCAACCTTGGCCTTATCAACCTCAATACCCCTAGTTGAAACTACATGACCAAAAACAATTCCTTATTGGACCATGAAATGATATTTTTCATAATTTAGAACCAAGTTGGTGTTAATGCATCGTTTCAAAACTTGGTCAAATTATCTAAACATTAATCGAAAGAATTGTCATAAACAGTAAAGTCATCCATAAAAATTTCATTGCAATTTCCAATTAAGTCATAAAAAATGCTCATCATGCATCTCTAAAACGTACTAAGAGCATTATACAATCTAAAACGCATATGTCTGTAAGTGAAGGTCCTAAATGGATAGGTGAAAATTGTTTTTTCCTAATGTTCGCGAGCTATAACAATTTGATAATAACTAGAAAACCCATCTAAGAAATAGAAAAATGACTTACCTGCCAGTATTTCTAGCATTTCATTAATGAAAAGAATTGCGAAATGATCTTTTCTTGTGGTAACATTTAATTTCCTGAAATTTATGCACATTCTCCACCCATTCTGAACTCTTATGGGAACAAGTTTATTTTGTTCATTGGGAACAAGAGTCAAACTTGTCTTCTTAGGAACTACATGTACTAGACTAACCCATTGACTATCGGATATGAGATAGATGATTCCTTGGTCAAGTAGCTTCAGAATTTCCTTCATTACCACTTCCTTCATGGTTGGGTTCAGCTTACGTTGAGGCTCTCTCACGGGTTTGGCATCATCTTTTAGTAAGATTGTATACATGAAGATTGCAAGATTTATGCCTTTTATATCAGCTAAGGTTCATCCGGTAGCTGTTTTACATTCTCTTAAAACTCTCAACAATTTTTCTTTTCTTGTTGTCGTGAGATCATTTGCAATGATCACCGATAATGTCTCACTTTCTCCTAAGTACTTATACTTCAAATGCTTGGGCAAAGACTTCAATTCCAACTTTGGAGCTTGTTCAACATAAGGTGAAACCCTTTCAAGAGAATTCGGTAGTTACAAAGGAGAGTTTACTAACCTGTTTGGCATTTGAGATAGTGAATGCAAAGACATAACTGCTTCTTTTATGTCTTCATTATTCTCTAGCCTTGCATCCCTATCTGTCTTGCTTTGCTATAATACAAAGTTCAACTCATCTTGCAAAAACAATTGTTCAAAATCATTTTGCACAATGGGGTCAATTACATCAATATGAAAAACAGATTCAGAGTCATCAGGATATTTCATAGCATAAAAAATATTAAATGTTACTATTTCCCCATCAAAATCACAAGATAAAATTCATTTATACACATTGATCTTAGTTCTTGTTGTTTTCATAAATTGTCTGCTTAACAATATATGAGTTAAGTTTAACGCAAATGATCATCCATATCTATAATATAAAATTCCATAGGAAAAATCAATTCATTTATTCTAATTAAAACATCCTCAACAACACCTTTTGGGTATGAATTAGACCTATCTACCAATTGAATTATTACCTTTGTTTCTTTTAAAGGTCCTAGATTTAAAACCTTATAAATTGAAAGTGGCATAACATTGATCAAAGCTCCTAAATCAAGTATAACTCTTTATACCCTATGATTTCCAATTACAGATGGTATAGTGAACATACATGGGTCTTTGTATTTTTAGGCAGTTTTCTTTATATGACTGCAAACACGTTCTCTCCAACTCTTATTTTCTTATCAATGTTCAACTTCTTTTTATTGGTGCACAATTCCTTAAGAAATTTTGCATATTATGGAATTTGTTTGATCGCATCCAATAGTGTAATGTTAACTTCAACCTTTCAAAAGGTTTAAAAAATATCATGTTCTGACTCTTCCTTCTTTGCCTTCTTTAATCTACCAGGAAATGGAGGTGCAACCAGATTCTTATTAATAGGAAAGATGGACTTACCACTTAACTCTGTTCTCGGTGCATCCAAGATTGTTGATTCTATTTCCAGCTTGTTCTTCTTGGTTGCTGTTGATTCTGGTGTTGAAGATGGCAACATATTTGCTGTTGATTCTGGTGTTGCAGCTGGCAGGGTAGTTTGCACCACAGTAGCTGCTGAATCTGGCTCTGTTCGTAGTGCATCCAAAATTATTTGTTCTATTTCCAGCTTGTTATTTCTGATAGCTACTGAATCTAGTGTTGCAGCTGACAATATGACCTGCACCATAATAGTTGCTAATCCTGGCATTGCAGCTAGCTGGGTAGTCTGTACCATAGTAGCTGCTGAATCTGGGGTTGCAACTAGTGGTATATTTCCTGATGAATCTGGTTTGCAACTAGCAGCATATTTGTTACTGATTCTAGCGTTGGGACTAGCAGCATGGTCTGTACTTCCTTTCCACTTTTAAGAGTAATAGCACTTGCGTTTTCTCTTTGATTAATTTCAGCTTAAGATGACAGCTTCCTTTTATTTGCCTCAATGCTTCTTACATGCGATGCAAGTTGTGAAATTTGAGTCTCCAAATTCTGAATGCTAGCTCTTGTTTCTTGTTGGAGCATCTACATATTAGTGGCTAAAAATTTCACAATTTTTTCTAAATACATACCTGAATTTGATGTTCGAGGAGGAAAAGTTGGATTGCCATTGGCATATGACCGAAATGGTTGCTGGTTTGAGGGCTGACCATATTTAAGGTTTGGGTGATCTATCCAACTAGGGGTGTAATGGTTTGAATATGGTTCATATTTCCTTAGTTTACTGCCAAACCCACTTATCGCATTCACCTTAAGGGGTTGTATCTTTTTAAAGTTGTGGGCACATATTAGTAGAATGTTTTGGGACTGCATAAATGCCATACATTTTGGATTGCCTAACTTGTCCCAACACTACTTGTCTCACAAGAGAAGTTAGTTCTGAAAGTTATGTCTCAATATTAGAATGCATCACCTCATTTACCTTGCTTGTACAAGAGTCTTTTCTACAAGTGCACCACCACATATAGCATCTATCATGCTTCAGTCCATGGGAAATAATCCTTCATGAAATTATTGCAACAATAATTGGTTAGAAATTTGGTGATGTGGGCAACTTGCGCATAACTGATCAAAACATTCCCAGTATTCATATAACGTTTCCCCATTGTTTTGGTGAATTCCACTAATTTATTTACAAATTGTTCCAGCCCGTGATGCTGGAAAGAATTTTTCCAACTTTTTCTTCAAATCATTCCATGTTAGTATTGATCCTGAAGGAAGTTAATAAAGTCAGTCCTTCACCTTGTTTGCCAAAGACGTCAATGAATTCTGAGTTAGCTGTAAACCACGTACGCTGAAGATTTTAGCTTCAGCTGTGCAACTGT
>Ga0307516_10005604_pt1 | contig 14949 bp, 12 predicted proteins | sample 19_EM_MG_FD_203310 | JGI IMG/M metagenome (GOLD analysis project Ga0307516, IMG submission 203310) | Populus trichocarpa ectomycorrhiza microbial communities from riparian zone in the Pacific Northwest, United States - 19_EM | ecosystem: Host-associated > Plants > Roots > Unclassified | place...
GGAAGCCCGCCGCGGCGTCGGCCATCGCCCGGTTGACCTCGTTGCGGCTGACCGGCCGGTCGGTGAATCCGGTCAGCTCGGCGAGCGAGCCGATCGGGGTCGGCACGCAGTAGTAGCTGTACCGCACGTTGCCGAGCTGCGGCAGCGCGACGCTCAGCAGGTCACCGGCGACGTGGTTGTGCGGGATGATGCTGTCGTGCAGCGCCCGGCCCAGCCGCGGGTCGTCGCGGGAGGAGCCGGTCATGGCGTCCTGCGCCCGCTGCCAGCCCTGGATCGCCAGCACCACCGAGGTGTGCACCGAGCGCAGCCCGAAGCGCTCCAGCAGGACCTTGGCCATCACCGCGAGCGCGTTCACGCCGCAGGAGGCGGGCGAGATGATGTCGTGCCGGGCGGCGTCGTACCGCTGGTGGTTGACGCCGAAGACCAGCACCGCGTCCGGGTCGTCCGCCGACGCGCTGATGACGACCTTGCGGGCGCCGCCGCCGATGATGTGCTCGCGGGCGCTCGCGCCGCTGCGGAATCGGCCGGTGGCCTCGATGACCACGTCGACCCCGGCTTCCGCCCAGGGGATGCGACCCGGCTGCGGCTCGTTGAACGCCCAGATCGGCTGACTGTTGACAATGAGCCGGCCGGGCGCGGCGGTCACCGTTCCGGGGAATCTTCCGCGCACACTGTCGCGTTTGAGACCGTACGCCAAACGGTCGACCGGGGCGATGTCGTTAATGGCAGCGACGGTGATTCCCCGGTCCACTGAAGCACCGACAATACGCATCAGACTGCGGCCGATCCGACCGAAACCGTTGATGCCGATCGCGATACTCACCAAGGACTCCTATGGGCGGACTGGTCGACGGACATACCAATGGCGCGACCTGCCGGGACTATACCCAGCGAGCACCCGCCGTTACACTCCAGACACTATGAGTGTGCAAGTTGCACGTCAACCCGGGGCGGGCCACGGGGAAACTCACAAGTCGGGCACCCCGAAACGGTGCGGCGGAGGCGCCGCGAGCTCCTCGGCTCCTCCTTTCTGGACAGTGCCGATCACCTGCTATTATGCTGACCTGCGGTGACACCGGGGAGAGCCCGCCCGGCGAAACTGAGCGGTCGGCACCGGCCGGGCGGCCGAGGCAGCCCGGCCAGCGGCCCGATCACCCGGTGTAAATCCCCACATCGGATCGTTCCCGGCGAATCGGTGCCGGTGCGCGGAGCACGTCGCTATGCTGGACGCCGCAGACCCGGCGGCGTATCGTCGAGCATTTTCGCCCGATTCCGATCATCCGCCCTTTCGATGGTCGACGGCCTTTTCGACCATTAAAACCCCTGCTCAGCGGCGCCGATGACAAACGATTCCAAGCGGTCGGATTGCTCCACCGGGCGTCGCGCCCGGAAGGCCTCGCGACCACTTCGGGAAACGATTGTTCGGCTGATCTCGGGCGCCGGCGATCCCCGGCCCCGCCGCGGACCGGCACGATCCGAAGCCGGTCAGTTGCCACCGCCGCAGCCGCCGCCGCAGCCGCCGCTGCTGCCGAGGCCGTCCCCGGAGAACCCATCGCCGGTGGGCGGGGGACGCCGGAGACTCCACGTGCCGGTGGGGGCCTTGCCGGATCCGCCGAGATGCTGCAGGCAGATGGTGCCCTTGAGCTCGTAGCAGATGCCACGGCCACCGCAGTCGGCCAGATAATGCCGCCCGCCCGCGACGGCGAGTTCCTGGTCCACGCGGAAGAGCACCGGCAGCGGCCCCGCGCCGCCCGGCTCATCCTGCTGCGCGTACCGGAAGGTGGCCTGCAGTGCGCCGGGCCGATTCCCGGCCGTGCCGCCGGCGGTCATGGCCGGCTCCGGCATCCGCTGCGGGACCCGCCCGAGCGCCGCATCGCAGAACTCCGCGTACTCCCGGGTGTGCAACACGAACTCGCGCCAGAGGTCGTCGACGATCACGGAAGGCATGGCGAGCCGCGCCCGGGGATGCCGGACGCCGAGCCGGAACCATTGCCGGGCGGCGGCCTCGACGGACCGGACGCCGTCGCTGGTCAACTCGCTGTGCTGCTGAACGAATCGCTGCCGGACGCTGCCGGGGAACTGGTAGTCGTCAACGGCAGCGAGCCGCCGGCTGTGGTGCCGCACTCCGAAGGTGGCCATGCCCTCAGCGTGCGATCCCGGGACCGCAGCGTCAACGAAAAGCCCACTTCTGACACCACTGCCCCGGTTCGCCGCCCGCTCAGCCGACGGTGAGGTCGTCTCGACCGGCCGCTGCCGCCGCAGAATCTAACCAAGGTTCCTTCACCGAGGTCACTGCGCTGCGCAGCCGTCGCGAGGGGGCGTTGATGAACAACGACGAGGGCATAGGCACAAGGATCCGGCGGTACCGCCACTATCGCGGGCTGAGTCTGGATCAGGCGGCCGGGTTGGCCGGCATCAGCAAGCCGTATCTGTCCCGGTTGGAGCGGGGGGAACGCTCGGCCGACTCGCGATCCCTGCTGAACCGGATCTCGTCCGCATTACAGGTGCCGGTGCCGGATCTGACCGGTCAGCCGTACGCCGTGCGCGGCCGGGCGCTCACCGACACCCAGGCCGGGGTCAACGAGACCCGGCTCGCGCTGCTCGACCCGAGCGGGCCACCCCGGTCCGAGCAGGAGATCGCGTCCGTCGTCGACGGCCTCGACCTGCTGATGAATTCCTGCGACCTGGTCCGGCAGGCGCGGGTGATCCCGGACCTGGTGCGCTGGACCCAGCAGAGCGCCCTGACGCTGGGCACGACGGCGGCGTACGAGCGGGCCGCCGTCGCCTGCTACGCCGCGATGTTCCTGATGCGCAACCTCGGCGAATTCGACCTGGCCTGGATGGCCGCGGAGCAGATGCGGGCGGCCGCGGAGAAGATCGGCGACCCGGCGACGCTCGGCTTCGTGGCGTACGCGCAGGCACATGCTCTGGCGGCGGCAGGCGCACTGCGCCGGGCCCAGGCGGTGGCGCTGGCGGCGCAGGCGATGCACGCCGCCGGGACGGAGGAGCTGGCCGCACGCGGCTCCTGCCTGCTGGTGGCCGCCTCGACCAGCGCCACCCTGGGCGACGTCGACGACGCCCGAACCATGGTGACGGACGCGGGACAGCTCGCCGAACGGCTGGACAAACCGGCCCTGATCGCCCGGCACGCCTCCTTCGCCACCTGGAACGTGACCATGCACCGGGTGTCGATCGAGGTCGAGGGCGGCAACCCCGCGGCCGCCCTCGACGCGGCCCAACCGCTCACCGAGCAGCCGGTACACCACCACGAGCGGATGTCCTACCTGTGGGTGGACGTCGGCAGGGCCTTCAAACAGCTGGACCGCCGCCCGGAGGCGATCGAGGCGTTCCGGCGCGCCGAGCGATCCGCCCCGTTACGGGTCCGGCTCAGCCCCGTTGTTCGTAGCAACGTCCGCGAACTGCTCGACAAGAGTCACCGGCGGGCGGCGAGCGCCGGGCGCACTCTGCTGCAGCAGGCGCTGCCCACCACCTTCGGCCTGATCGCCGCGGGCTGGCTGGCCGGCCTCGACAGCGCCCGGCGCCGGCTGGCCGAGGTCGGCGAGCACCGCCTGGCTGCCCAACTCGGCGGCGCCGCCGGCACCCTCGCCGCCTACCACCCGGCCAGCGCCGCCTCCGCCCATCAACCAGCCGGCACCGCCGCCCACCAACCAGCCGGCGCCCCCTCCACCCACCAACCAGCCGGCACCGCCGCCCACCAACCAGCCGGCACCGCCCCCGCCCACCAACCAGCCGGCACCGCCGCCCACCAACCAGCCGGCGCCGCCTCCACCCATCGCCCGGCCGGAGGTGCGGACATCGGGCTTCGGTTGCTTGCTGCCTTCAGTGCCGAGGTCGGGCTGGCCGAGCCGGACCTGCCGTGGCACACCGAGCGGACCCGGATCGCCGACCTGGCCGGGGCGCTGGGCGCCGCCGCCGGGGCGATCGCGAAGGTCGCCCGGGACCTGACCCTGCTCGCCCAGACCGAGGTGGGTGAGGTGGCCGAGGGCGGCGACGGCGGCGGCTCGTCGACGCTGCCGCACAAGCACAACCCGATCGCCGCGATCAGCGCAGCCGCCGCGGCCACCCAGGCGCCCGGGCTGGTCGCCACGCTGCTCACCGCCATGGCCCACGAGCACCAGCGGGCCGCCGGCAACTGGCACGCCGAGTGGCAACCGCTGCGCGCCCTGCTGACCTCGACCGGCTCGGCCGCCCATCAGCTCCGCCGGTCGCTGCAGAACCTGCGCGTCGATGCCGGCCGGATGCGCGCCAACCTCGACCTCACCCACGGCGCACTGCTCGCCGAGCGGGTCGCCGGGGCGCTGCGCCCGGCCCTGGGCGCCGAGGCCCACGCGGTGGTCCGGGCGGCCCTCGCCCGCGGCGATCTGAGCGCGGATCCCGCGATCACCGCCCACCTCAGCCCGGCCCGCCTCGCCGAGTTGCTCGCCCCCGAGACCTACGTGGGCAGCGCCGACGCCCTGATCGACCGGGCACTGCGGGCGGCCGGGCGATGAGCGCCGCGACCAAGCGACTCGTGGGAGCCGCTTCCCGCAAAGGGGCCCGCCGGTTCCGTCCCCGACGACCTCCACACCACGTCCGACTGACGGAATTCCTTCCCGCATCTCGAACGCGACAGCCACACGTTGAGCACCCGCTCTCACAGTCCGGACCAAAACCTCACATACGGCCCATACTGCCACCGCCGCCCGCGACCTTGGTGACGAGGGGCTCGGAGGAGGCTCGCTCACGACCGATCTTGAGGGATTTCGGCGTGTTCGGCACCCAAACCCCTCAAGGTCGCCATCAACAGCCGCGATATGCGCGCTTTCCGCACGATTTCGCCTCGGGATGTGGGATCGGATGCTCAGGAAGTGGTAACCGTGCCCGGAATGCGGGACGAGGACTCGTCAGCTGGACCTGTGCCCCCATGGTGCAACGGTTCAGGTGCTCCCTTTCGGGTCCCGAGATGCCGATCGCCACGACCGCCACGACCGCGATGTACTCCAGTGCAGGAGGCGCTGTGACCTCGGCACTCCCGGCGCAAAGACTGGGCTACGCGCCGGACACTCATGAACAAGGCTCGGAGCGAGCCACACCGCCCACAATGGAACTTCCAGGCGGCCAGGCGGCGGCACAGGTGGAGGCATCGTCCGCAATGGAACTCCCAGGCGGTCAGAATCAAGCCGGGGCCACGCGAATGCCCGCCCGCCGAGGGATCCACGCGGTGAGCGTGGTGCCCGGATGGAGAGACCGTCGGAGGCAGGTCCGATGAGCGCGGTCGCGGTGCACCACCGCGTGGACGGCCCGCCGGACGCCCCCGCCCTGCTGCTGATCAACTCGCTCGGCGCGGATCTGAGCATGTGGGAGCCGCAGATTCCCGCGCTCACCGCGCGGTTCCGGGTGATCCGGTACGACGCGCGCGGTCACGGTCGTTCGCCCGTACCGCCGGGTCGTTATGCCCTTGCCGATCTCGGGCGCGACGCGCTCGGCCTGCTGGACCGGCTCGGGGTCGCGCGGGCCCACGTCTGCGGGCTGTCGCTGGGCGGGATGACCGCCATGTGGCTGGCCGCGCACGCCGCCGGCCGGGTCGACCGGCTGCTGCTGTTCTGCACGTCCGCGCTGCTCGGGCCGCCCTCCGGGTGGGTCGAGCGGGCGGCCCTGGTCCGGGCCGAGGGCACCGGCGCGGTCGCCGACGCCGTCGTCGCCCGCTGGGTCACCCCGGGCTTCGCGGCGGCACACCCCGGCGAGCTGCGTCGGCTGCGGGACATGGTCGCGGCCACCCCGCCGGCCGGGTACGCCGGAGCGTGCGCCGCCGTGGAACAGATGGACCTGCGGCCGGACCTGCCCGGGATCGTCGCGCCCACGCTGGTGGTCGCCGGTGTCGACGATCCGGCCACCCCGCCCGCGCACGGTGCCGCCATCGCCGCCGCGATCCCCGGCGCCCGGCTCGAGGTCGTCGCCGGGGCCGCGCACCTGGCCAGCTACGAACAGGCCGAGACCGCGAACCGACTCATCCTGGAGGCGCTCGATGGCTGACTACTACGAGGACGGCATGGCCGTGCGGCGCGAGGTGCTCGGCGACGCGCACGTCGACCGGGCGGTCGCGGCCACCAGCGCCTTCACCGCGCCGTTCCAGGATTTCATCACCCGGACCGCCTGGGGCCAGGTGTGGACCCGCGACGGCCTGGACCGGCGTACCCGGTCATGCGTCACCCTGGCCCTGCTCACCGCCCTGCAGTGCCACGACGAGCTGGCGATGCACGTGCACGCGGCCCGCCGCAACGGCCTGACCCCGGAGGAGATCGCCGAGGTTCTGCTGCACACCGCCGTGTACGCGGGCGTGCCCGCCGCCAACGCCGCCTTCAAGATCGCCGAGGCCGCCCTGGCCGACGGCGGATCCGCGGCGTGACACCGTGACGCGAGCGATGAGCGACGAGGCCCGCGAGCCGTACTTCGTGCAGTCCCTGGAACGCGGGCTCGCCGTCATCCGGGCCTTCGACGCCCACCACCGGGAGCTGACGCTCAGTGAGGTCGCCCGAATCTGCGACCTCACCCGGGCCGCCGCCCGGCGCTTCCTGCTCACCCTCACCGACCTCGGCTACGTGCGCACCGACGGGCGGCTGTTCTCGCTGACCCCGCGCGTGCTCGAACTGGGCTACGCGTTCCTGTCCAGCCTGTCGCTGCCCGAGGTGGCCGAGCCGCACCTGGAACAGCTCTCCGCCGAGGTGCACGAGTCGTCGTCGGTGTCGGTGCTGGACGGCGACCACATCGTCTACGTGGCCCGGGTGCCGACCCGGCGGATCATGGCCGTGGCGATCAACGTGGGCACCCGGTTCCCGGCGTACGCGACGTCGATGGGGCGGGTGCTGATCGCGAACCTGCCGGCCGACCGGGTGGCGGCGTATCTGGCCCAGGTGCGCATCGAGCGGCTCACCGACCGTACCGTCGGATCGGTCGACGACCTGCGTGCCGAGTTGGTGCGGGTCCGCGAGCAGGGCTACGCGATCGTGGACCAGGAGCTGGAGGAGGGGCTGCGGTCGATGGCCGCCCCGGTGTTCGACCGTTCCGGCGCCGTGACCGCCGCCGTCAACGTCTCCGTGCACGCCAGCCGCACCTCCGTGGCCGTGATGCGGGCCGAGCTGCTGCCGCCGCTGCTGGCCGCCGCCGAACGCATCACCGCCGACCTGCGCATCACGGCGCCGGCGCGTTGACCTCCTCCGCGGGGGCGGTGAGGCGCCGATCGGATCGGCAATCGTGCTCGCGGTAGTGTCAGCGACGTGCTTCAGGGCACCGGCGCGCTGGACCGCCGTTTCTCGCGGTACATCGCGGCGTCCGCGGTCGGGATCAGCCGGGAGTAGTCCTCGCCGGCGCGGCCCAGCGCGTAACCGACGCTGGCCCCGATGCGGTACACGCCCGTCGTGCCGCAGATCGGCTCGGCGACCGCCTCGCGCAGCCGCTCGGCGGTGGCGGGCAGCACCCCGGAGAGGTCCTCGCCGGACAGCACCGCGACGAACTCGTCGCCGCCGGTGCGCGCGAGCAGGTCGTCGGCGCGCAGGTGGTGCTGCAGCCGCTGGGCGACGATCCGCAGCACCTCGTCGCCCGCCTCGTGCCCGGCCTCGTCGTTGACCTTCTTGAAGCCGTTCAGGTCGACCACCAGCACCCCGACGTGCGGCGCGCCCAGCGCGGGCAGGGCGTCGATGCGGGCCTTGAGCAGGGCGCGGTTGGCCAGGCCGGTGAGGCTGTCGTGGGTGGCCGCATACTCCGCCTCGGCCTGGCTCTGTTCGAGCTGCGAGTGCAGCCGGGCGTGCTGGATGGCGATCGCGGCGTGCTCGGCGAAGAAGGCCAGGATCTCCTGCTGCTGCGCCTCCGGGCGGCGGCCGTCGTCGGGCAGGTCGACGCTGAGCACGCCCAGCCACTCGCCGGAGGGCGCCATCAGCGGCGCGAACAGGCAGTCCAGCGGGTGCCACAGCGCCGGGTCGTCGGGGGCCTCGATGTCGGGGACCCAGGCGTTGAGCGATTCCGGCACGCCGCGGTGGTGGTCGACGAAGTAGAGCGAGCCCCAGCGTTCGGCGCGGCGGAACAGCTCGCGCCAGTCCTCCGCCGAGCCGGTGCTGCCGAGCAACTCGCGGCGCAGGTCGTCGCTGCCGGCAACGGCCACAGTGGTGTAGTCGCCGTTCTCCTCGGCGAGGTTGACGGCGGCGAGGCCGAAGCCGGAGGCCTCCACGACCCCGCTCGCGACGGCGTCGAGGGTCTGGGTGAGGTCGAGGCTGGCGTGCACCCGCTTGGTCACCGCGTGCAGGGCACGCAGGGCCCGCAGATGCGGATCGGAGGCCGTCACCCGCGCTCCCTTCGCCACACCGTGATCAACCGACCGTAGGGCATCCGCCTACGGCTCGTGGACCCCGATCGCGGGCGGCTGCCCCGGCACACTGAGCCGTTTGGCCGCTCTGACCGTTCCGGCGAGCGTGTCGTGCACGGTCAACTCGGGGCGGGCCAGACCGAGCTGCACCTCGACGTCGAGGCGGCGCGGATACGCCGGGTCGGCGCCGACCGCCAGCGGGATCCCGCGGGTGACGTGCACGCCCAGCTCGTACAGGGCGATGGGCTGCACGCTGCCGCCGGGCGCGAACCAGAACAGCACCACGTCGGCGCGCCACAGGTGGGTGTGCTCCCAGGTGATCTGCTCGGCCGCGGCGTTCGGCAGCTCCGGGTCGTAGACCGCGCGGCGCGGATCGAGGACGGTCAGCCCGGGCGTGTCGCGCAGCATCGCCGCGGCCTCGGACTGCCAGTCCGGGCAGTTCGTGATGCCACCGGCGAGGAAGAGGGCCGGGCCCGGGCCGTCGTAGGACTGCGGAGCCTGCACGTATCGCACGGTTGCCACGGTATCCGCCGGCGCGTTGATGATCCGGGCGCCGGGCCGTGGACGGCGCGCTTCGCCTTCCGGCCGACGCTTGAGCTGGTCGCGCAGCTGGCCTTTGTGGAGCTGGAGGACCGGACGTTCGGCAGCCGCACCCGCTACCGGGGTCCGGACCGTTGAGCCGAGACACGTGCCCGCACGGCGCTGGTCGCCAGGGTGGTGTATCGCATGGTGAAGCCTCCGCCCAGCGCGTCGATGGCGGCACCGACCGCTTGGAGGATGTCGGCTGTCTTGTCGGGCGGCAGCCGGGTGAGGCCACCGGTGGTGGGAAGCAGCGCCAGCCACTGGTCGCGCGTGTAGGGCCGCTCCCAGTCGAATCGCCAGTGTTCGGGGGTGTCGAACCGCTCCGTCTCGCGGATCCTGTCGGCGACCGTCGCATACCCCGCCTGATAAACCTCCAGCGGAGGTCGAGCCGGTTGGTTGCTGAACGGTGAGTCCGGTGCCGCCCTGCGGAAGGCGGCGGCGAACGGCTCGGCCACCTCGGCGGGTGGCTCGAACACGTGCCCGAAGATCGCCAGCCGGCCGCCTGGGCGCAGCACCTGGGCCGCCTTGACCGCGCCGGTCACCGGATCGACCCAGTGCCACGACTGGGCGGCGATCACCGTGTCGAACGTCCGGCCGGCCGGCGCCCAGTCCTCGAAGGTCGCCACCTCGACCGGCACGCCGGCGGCTCGCGCGACATCGGCCATCCGGGCATCCGGCTCGACGCCGAGCACGGTGCAGCCGCCGGCCTGGAACTGGCGGGCCGCGATGCCGGTGCCACAGCCGACGTCGAGCACGTCCGGCCCCGGGCTCCCGGCGACGATCCGCGCCACCAGGGCGTCGGGGTAGCCGGGCCGGGCCCGGTCGTAGCGTTGCGCGTCCACACCGAACGACTCGGCCGTCTGCCGGGCCTGGTGCAGCTGGGCTGGGGACGCTCCTGGTTGCTCAGGCGGTAAGGTGGGCATGCGCCCACCTTAGTGGGCATGCGCCCACTAGGCAACCGGCGCCGGCTGGTTGACGTGTCGAGAGGATGTGTGAGTGCCGACAGGGGTGCATTTGCGCGATGTGCGGCAGCAGTTGTTCGACGCGGCCGAACGCGTACTGCTGCGGGCCGGGCCGTCCGGGCTGACCAGCCGGGCCGTCACCGACGAGGCGGGCTGCGCCAAGGGCGTTCTGCACCGGCACTTCGCCGACTTCGACGACTTCCTCACCGACCTCGTGCTCGACCGGGCCGCGCGGCTGGAGACCCAGGCCGGCGTGCTGCGCGAGTCCGCCGGCACCGACACGGTGGCCGGCAACCTCAGCGGCGCGCTGACCGTCCTGTTCGGACCGGTTCCGGTGGCGATCATCCCGCTCATCACCTTCCGGGACGAGCTGCGCGCGCGGCTGCGGCAGGCCCGGCCCGGAGGCGGCATCGCGATCCTCGCGCAGGCCACGACCGCGGTCTCGGCCTACCTGGCCGACGAGCGTGAGCTGGGCCGGATCGCGGCCGATGCCGACATCGACTCGCTCACGCTCTCCCTGGTCGGTGGCGGGCATCTCCTGTTCGCGGACCGCGACCCCGGCCCGCCGACCACGGCAACCGTCACCAGGTTTGTGACCACGGTGCTCGCCGACGTCATCCAGCGGCGTCTGCTCTAGCCCGGGTTTCGCTAGGGGCCGGGCTAGCGGCCGAGCACCCGGCCCATCCGCCGGGCGGCCTCCACCAGCAGGTCCGGGGAGAGCGCGGCGTAGCCGAGCACCAGGCCCGGCGGCCCGTCGAGCAGCCGGTGCCAGGACAGCGGGTGGGCGCGTACCCCGGCCTCCTCCAGCCGGCGCGCCAGCGCGGTGTCGTCGGCCTGTCCCGGCAGGGTGATCAGCAGGTGCAGTCCCGCGGCGACGCCCTCGACGCGGGCCTGCGGCAGATGCTCGCGCAGCCCGTAGAGGAGGGCGTCCCGGCGGCGGACCTGGCGGCGGCGGACGGTGCGCAGGTGCCGCTCGTAGTCGCCGCAGGCCAGCAGGTGGGCGAAGACCAGCTGCGGCAGCGCCGGGTTGCCGAGGTCGCTGGCGTGCTTGGCGGTGACCAGGTCGGCGTGCAGCGCGCGCGGCGCGATCAGCCAGCCCAGCCGCATGCCCGGCGCCAGGGACTTGGAGACGCTGCCGGCGTAGGCGACCCGGTCGGGCGCGGACGCCTGCAGGGCGGCCACCGGGGCCCGGTCGTAGCGGTGCTCGGCGTCGTAGTCGTCCTCGATGATCAGGCCGGGGAGGGCGAGCAGGGCCCGGCGGCGGGCCGGGCTCAGCACCACCCCGGTCGGGAACTGGTGTGCCGGGGTGAGCAGCACGGCCTCCAGCCCGGTCGCGGCCAGCAGGTCGACGCGCAACCCCTCGTCGTCGACCGGGACCGGCACCGGCCGCAGCCCCCAGTGCGCCAACTCGTCGCGGGTGCCGCGCGAGCCCGGATCCTCGATCGCCACCTCGGTGACGCCCCGCGACCGGACCGTCTGCGACAGCAGGGCGAGCGCCTGCGCGACGCCGCCGACGACGATGAGGTCGTCGGCGCCGGCCTGCACGCCGCGGGTCCGCGCCAGCCAGCCGGCCAGCTCGGCCCGCAGCCTCGGATTGCCCCGCGGGTCGCCGTAGCCCAGATCGGCGTTGGTCGCGGCGGCGAGCACCGCCCGCTCGGCGCGCAGCCAGGCGGCGCGGGGAAAGGCCGACAGATCCGGTACGCCGGGAGAAAGGTCGAGATCGACGCCGGCCGACGGCGGCAGCGGCAACCGCATGCCCGACGCCGCGCGCGGGTGAGCTCGCGACTGGGGCTGCGCCGCGAGCCCGGTCACCACGGTGCCCGCGCCGGTGCGCCCGCTGAGCAGCCCCTCGTCCGTCAACCGCTGGTACGCCTCGACGACCACGCCCCGGGACAGCCCGAGATCACCGGCGAGCACCCGGGTCGCCGGCAGCCGCGCCCCCGCGGCGAGCCGGCCGTCCCCGATCGCCGCCCGCAGCGCCTCGGCCAGCCAGGCCGTGACGCCCTTGGCCGGCGCCGCGCCGGGATGCAGTTCCAAAAAGTCGATTTGGTCCACTCCTCAGCCGCGGGATTGGTCCTTCTGGAAGGACCATACGCGGGTCAAGCATGGTCTGCGTGTCCCGATTCCTACCCCTCGCCGCCGGGTCCGCGGCCATGTCCTGCGTCGGCGGCAGCGTCGCCGTCTCCGCCGAGATCACCGACGCGCCGCTGTTCACCATCCAGTCCCTGCGCTACGCCCTGGCCTGCCTGCTGCTGCTCGGCTTCGCCCGGCTCGCCCGGTCGCGGCTGAGCCGCCCCCGCGGCACCGAGTGGCTCTGGCTGGCCGGGATCGCCACGACCGGCCTGGTGATCTTCAACCTGGCCCTGGTGCAGGGCGCCCGGCACGCCGAACCGGCGGTGCTCGGCGTGGCCGTGGCCTGCGTACCGGTGCTGCTCGCCGCGGCCGGCCCGCTGCTGGAGGGGCGCGGGCCGGCGCCGGCGGTCCTGGCCGGCGCCGTCGTGGTGACCCTCGGGGCGGGGCTGGTGCAGGGCCTGGGCCGCACGGACGGCACCGGGCTGGTCTGGGCGGTGGTGGCCTTCGGCTGCGAGGCCGCGTTCACCCTGCTCGCGGTGCCGGTCCTGGGCCGGCACGGTCCGGTCGGGGTGTCGGTGCACACCACCTGGCTGGCCGCGGCGATGCTGGCCGTGCTGGGCCTGCTCCACGAGGGGCCGGCGGCGGCAGCGCGGCTGACCGGCGCCGACCTGATCGCCGGGGCCTACCTGGCGATCGCGGTGACGGCGGTGGCCTTCGTGCTCTGGTACGCGTGCGTGTCCCGGGTCGGCGCCGGGCGCACCGGGCTGCTGACCGGCATCGCACCGATCGCGGCCGCCCTGACCGGCGTCGCCCTGGGCGGACCGGCGCCCCGGCCGCTCGTCTGGGCGGGCATCGCGGTCGTAGCCACGGGGCTGGCGATCGGCCTGCGCCCGGCCCGGGACACCGCACCGCCGCCCACACCCGCCCGGCGGGTGCCCGAACTGACGGCCACCGGCGGGAAACTCCCATGATGTTCCGGCACCACGACGACGTCTGGCGGGACTTCCCCGGCCTCGCCGCGGGCGCGCTGCTCGTCAGCGACTCGGTCACCGCGGTTTCCGCCCGCAGCGGCGCGAGCCGCAGCCCCAGCCGGCCAGCCCCGGCGCCGCTCGCCCCGGACCGCGCCGCGGAGGCGGTCGGCCGGCACCTCGAGGCCGCCCGGGAACGGCTCGCCGCCGGCCCGGAGGGCCAGTTCCCGGAGATCCAGGCGTGGCGGCGGGCGTTCACCGCCCTGGGCGTCAAGCCGACCCAGTACCGCTGCGCCTCCGAGTCCCTGCTGCGCCGCCTCCGGCGCGACGGCGACCTGCCCCGGGTGCACCCGCTGGTCGACGTCTGCAACGCCGTCTCGGCCGCGTACGCGGTGCCGGTCGCCGCGCTCGACGCCGGGAAGATCGACGGTGACCTCGAAGTGCGCTACGCGACCGGGGACGAGACCTACCTGACCTTCGGCGGCGAGCGCGAGCATCCCGCGCCGGGCGAGATCACGTTCGCCGACGCGGCGGGCAACGCGCACGCCCGCCGGTGGACCAACCGGCAGAGCGGCCTCTCCGCGGTCACTGTGGACACCACCACGGCACTGATCGTCACCGAGGCCCTGCACGAGGCCGCGGCCGCCGACATCGCCCGGGTGACCGCCGCGCTGGCCGGGGCGCTCGGGGCCCGGCGGGTGTCCGTTCTCACCCGGGAGGCGCCCCGATTCACGATATAGTCACCCACGTCGATGCTCTCTGCTGAAGGCAGGTCCGATGCGCCTGGTCACCGTGATCGCTGTCACCGCGGCCCTGCTGGCGGTCCCCCAGACCGCCACGGCCGCGACGAGTCGGGAATGCTACGACCGCGGCGCCCCGACCACCTACGAGGAGAGCCGGATCGAAACCCCGGCGCTGCCCGGCGGGACCAGGGTGCCCTACCACCTGGTCGAGGCGGGCGGCTTCACGCCGTACGCGAAAGGGCTGACCGACGCGCTCTGCCGGAGCCGGTCGATCGCGGAGGCGCGGCGGGCGCTGCAGCGCCGCGGCGCGCAGTTGTGGCAGGCGGCCGTGCAGCGCGCGCAGGGCAAGCTGCGGATGGGCACCATCGACCGGTACGACGACCGCCCGCTCTACTGGACCCGGCTGATGGGCACCCGCGACCTGCGGCAGTGGCGGCCCACGTTCCAGCTCACCGACGCGCAGCGCGCCAGCCTGCTCAAGACCTACGAGTATGCGGCCCGCGGCGTCTCGTCGACCCACTTCGGGCGCGCGGCCGGAAAGGTGCTGGTCAGCGGCTTCGACCCATACCAGCTGAACGGGGAGATCCGCCGCTCGAACCCGTCCGGGGCGTCCGCGCTGCAACTGGACGGGCTGCGATACACCGCCGGCGGCCGCGAGGTGCGGGTGCAGGCCGTGATGCTGCCGGTGACGTGGAGCGGCTTCAACGCGGGCATCGTCGAGGACGCCTTCGGCCCGCACCTGACGGCCCGCTCCCGCGACCGCGCCGACCTGATCATGACGATCAGCCAGGGCAACCGCGGCCTGATGAACATCGAACAATGGGCCGGGGCCTGGCGCGGCGGCTCGCTGGACAACAACAACGAGGGAGTGCCGCAGCCGGTGCCGCCGGCGCCCCGCTGGCCGCAACCGGAGCCGCAACCGGAGTTCATCGAGACGACCCTGCCGCACGCGGCGATGGTGGCGGCGGGAACAGGCCCCTGGCCGACGGCGCTGAACCCGCGGCTGTGCGAATGGCCGGCGGGCACCCGCCCGGACCCGGCGGCGGTGCGGTGCCACAACAACGGGCCGACGCCCGGCGCGCAGGCGCAATCCGGCGGAGGCGGCAACTACCTGTCGAACGAGAGCATGTACCGGTCCAACCGGTTGCGGCTGGCGCTGGGCGCCACGGACATTCCGGGCGGGCATCTGCACATCTCGGCGCTGGTCTACCCGGCCGATCCGCTGGTGATCATCGACGACGCGTTCGCGGCGGACCGCGCGGCGA
>Ga0307516_10005605_pt1 | contig 14948 bp, 9 predicted proteins | sample 19_EM_MG_FD_203310 | JGI IMG/M metagenome (GOLD analysis project Ga0307516, IMG submission 203310) | Populus trichocarpa ectomycorrhiza microbial communities from riparian zone in the Pacific Northwest, United States - 19_EM | ecosystem: Host-associated > Plants > Roots > Unclassified | place...
TGGGCAACGACACCTATGTGATCGACTCGACCGCCGACACCCTCGTCGAGGCGGCCGGTGAGGGCGTCGACACGGTGATCACGAGCGTCACCCTGGCTGGCCTGGCAGCCAACATCGAGAACGTCAAGCTGTCCAATGGCTCGGGCCTGAACATCGGGGTCACCGGCAACAGCCTGAACAACGTGCTCACGGGCAATGACTACGACAACGTCTTGAATGGCGGCGGCGGCGTCGACACCCTCGAAGGGGGCGCGGGAGACGACGTCTACGGCGTCGACTCCGCGGCCGACCAGGTCAGCGAAGAAGCCAACGGTGGCAACGACACGGTCCAATCCAGCGCGACCATCGGTGCGCTCGCGGCCAACGTCGAGAACCTCGTCCTGATCGGTACCACGTCCATCGACGGCGCCGGCAACGCAATGGACAACAAGCTGACCGGCAACTCGGCGGCCAACCGCCTGGCCGGTGGCCAGGGCAATGACATCTATGTCCTCGACTCGAGCGCCGACACGGTCATCGAAGTGGCGGGAGAAGGCGTCGACTCGGTGCGCTCCAGCGCAACGGTCACGCTGGCTGCCAACGTGGAGAACCTGACGCTGACCGGCACGGCTGCCATCAACGCGACCGGCAATACGCAAGCCAACGTCATCACCGGCAACTCGGCGGCCAATACGCTGGCCGGCGGCCAGGGCGATGACACCTACGTGATCGATTCGTCGGCGGACACGATCGTCGAGAACACCGGCGAAGGCTTCGACACCGTTCAATCCAGCGTCACCGTCGGCGCGCTGGCGACCAACGTCGAGCAGATCATCCTGACCGGCAGCAGCGCTATCAACGCCACGGGCAACGCACAGAGCAACGTGTTGCAAGGCAACGCTGCGGCCAACGTCCTCACCGGCCTGGCAGGTGACGACACCTACGTGCTCGACTCCACCGCGGACACGGTGGTCGAGGCTGCCGGTGGCGGCACGGACACGATCCAGTCGAGCGTCACGGTTGCCGCACTGGCGGCCAACGCGGAGAACCTGGTCCTGACCGGGGCCGCGAACATCGACGGTACCGGCAATTCGCTGAACAACACGCTGCAGGGCAACTCCGGTTTCAACCGGCTGGCGGGTGGAGCGGGCAATGACGTCTACATCCTCGACTCACTGTCCGACACCGTGGTCGAGAACGCGGGTGAGGGGACGGACACCATCTACGCGAGTGGCATCTACGGGCAGTACACCAACGTCCCGCTGGCGGCCAATATCGAGAACCTGATCCTGACCGAGGGCAGGTACGTGCTTGGCAACGCGCTGGCCAACGCGCTGACCGGCAATTCCGAGGACAACTTACTCGACGGCGATGCCGGCGCCGATACGCTGGTGGGCGGCGCAGGCAATGACGATTACATCGTCGATTCGGCGGCGGACAAGGTCTTGGAGCAAGGCGGCGAAGGCGTCGACAAGGTCGTCTCAAGCGTCACCATCACGGCGCTCGCAGCGAACGTCGAGAACCTGGTGCTGAGCGGCACGTCGGCCATCAACGGAGGCGGCAATGCGCTGGCCAACGTGCTGACCGGCAACTCGGCAGTGAACCGGCTGGATGGCGGCGCGGGCGCCGACACCATGGTCGGCGGTGCCGGTGACGACACCTACGTGGTCGATTCGAGCAAGGACGTGGTCACCGAACTGGCCAACGGCGGCACGGATACGGTCGAATCCTCCGTAACGATCACGACACTCGCCGAAAACGTCGAGAACCTCACCCTCACGGGCAGTGCGAGCATCGACGGCGGCGGCAACGCGGCGAACAACCGTGTGACCGGCAACGCGGGCGCCAACCTCCTGTCGGGCGGCAAGGGTGACGACACCCTGGACGGCGCCGGCGGCGACGACTGGCTCAGCGGTGGCGCCGGCAACGACACCTTCGTGATTGACTCTGCCAACGACTACGTGGTCGAAGGTGACGGCCAAGGCACCGACCTCGTCATGTCGAGCGTGACTCAAGTGTCGCTGGCGATCGGCGTGGAGAACCTGACCTTGACGGGGGTCGCCGCGATCAACGGCACCGGCAATATGGCGAACAACGTCATCACCGGCAATGCCCAGGCGAACCGCCTCGACGGCGCGGCCGGCGGCGACACGCTGATCGGCGGGGGCGGCGATGACACCTATGTCATCGACATGGCGACCGACGTGGTCCAGGAGAACGGCAACGAAGGCACGGACACCGTCGAGAGCATCGTCACGGTCGCGGCGCTGGCCAACAACGTGGAGAACCTGAAGCTGATGGGATCGGCCGCGATCGACGGCACCGGCAACACCCTTAACAACGTGCTGACCGGCAATTTCGCCGCCAACACGCTGAACGGCGGCACCGGTACCGACACGATGGTCGGCGGTGCGGGCAACGACGTCTACGTCGTCGACGTGACGACCGACTCGGTGGTCGAAGCCGCAGGCGAAGGTACTGATACGGTCCAGACCATCCTCAGCTACACCCTCACGGCCAACGTCGAGAACCTGACGCTGACCGGCACCACCGCCGTCAACGCCACGGGCAATGCGCTGGACAACCTCATCACCGGCAACTCCGCTGCCAACGTGATGACCGGCGGCCTGGGCGACGACACCTACGTGGTGGCATCCACCACCGACTCGGTGGTGGAAAACGCAGGCGAAGGCGTCGACACGATCCAGTCGAGCGTGACCCTGACCCTCGCAGCCAACGTCGAGAACCTGACCTTGACCGGCACCAGCGCGATCAATGCCACGGGCAACGAGCTGAACAACCTGATCACCGGCAACTCGGCCACCAACGTGATGACCGGCAGCCTGGGCGACGACACCTACGTGGTGGCGTCCACCGGCGACTCCGTCGTCGAGAACCTGGGCGAAGGCAACGACACGATCCAGACCAGCGTGACTTTGACGACGCTGGCCGCGAACGTGGAGAAGCTCGTCCTCACCGGCACGGCGGCCATCAACGGCACGGGCAACGCGCTGGACAACCGGCTCACGGGCAACACCGCGGCCAACCAGCTCGACGGCGGTGCCGGCACCGACACGCTGGTCGGCAGCGCCGGCAATGACGTCTACGTGGTCGACTCGACCACCGACACGATCACCGAACTGGCGGGTGAAGGCACCGACACGGTCCAGACCAGCGTGACGAACACCGCGCTGGCGGCCAACGTCGAGAACCTGACGCTGACCGGGACCACCGCCATCAACGGCGTGGGCAATGCGCTGGACAACCTGATCACCGGCAATTCGGCGGCCAACGTCATGACCGGTGGCCTGGGCAATGACACCTACGTGGTGGCTTCCACGACCGACTCGGTGGTGGAGAACGCCGGCGAAGGCACTGACACCATCCAGACCAGCGTGACGCTCACGGCTTTGGCCGCGAACGTCGAAAACCTGACGCTGACGGGAGGCAGTGCCATCAACGGCACGGGCAACGGGCTGAACAACGTGATCACCGGCAACGCCGGCGCCAATACGCTCGACGGCGGCACGGGCGTCGACACGTTGGTCGGAGGCACGGGCAACGACATCTATGTCGTTGACACGACCACCGACACGATCGTCGAGAGCGCCAACGAAGGGGTGGATACGCTGCAATCGAGCGTGGCCGTGACTGCGCTGCTGGCCAACCTCGAGAACCTCACGCTGACCGGCTCGGCGGTCATCAACGGTACCGGCAATGCGCAGAACAACGTCCTCACCGGCAACTCGGCGGCGAATGTGCTGACCGGTGGCCTGGGCGACGACACCTATGTGCTGGATTCGACCAACGACACGGTGGTCGAAGTTGCTGGCGAAGGCGTCGACACAATCCAGTCCAGCGTGACCGTAGCCGCCCTGACGGCGAACATCGAGAACCTCACGCTGAGCGGCACGGCGGCCATCAACGGCACCGGCAACACGCTGGACAACGTGATCACCGGCAACTCGGCGGCCAACGTCATGACCGGTGGTCGTGGCAACGACACCTACGTCGTCGCGTCGACCACCGACACGGTGGTGGAGGTGGCCGGCGAAGGCGTCGACACGGTGCAGACCAGCGTGACCTTGACCGCGCTGGCGAACAACGTCGAGAACCTGACGCTGACCGGCTCGAGCGCCATCAACGGCACCGGCAATTCGCTGGACAACGTGGTGACGGGCAACACCGGCGTCAACCAACTCAACGGCGGCGCGGGCACCGACACGCTGGTCGGCGGCGCGGGCGACGACATCTATGTCGTCGACACCACCACCGACACGCTGGTCGAGCTCGCAGGCCAAGGCACCGACACGGTCCAGTCGAGCGTCACCATCGCGCTGGCGGCCAACATCGAGAAGCTGACGCTGACCGGCACGGCCGCGATCAACGGCACCGGCAACGAGTTGGCCAACACGCTGACGGGCAACACGGCGGCGAACACCCTGGCCGGCGGCCTGGGCGACGACACCTACGTGCTCGACTCGACGCTGGACACGATCGTCGAAGGCGTTGGCGAAGGCACGGACACGGTTCAGACGACCGTGACCCTGGCCTCGTTGGCGGCCAACGTCGAGAACCTCACGCTGATGGGCACCGCGGCCATCAACGGAACGGGCAATGCGCTGGACAACCTGATCACCGGCAACACGGCGGCCAACGTCATGACCGGTGGCCTGGGCAATGACACCTACGTCGTGGCTTCGACGACCGACACGGTCAGCGAGAACGTCGGCGAAGGCGTGGACACGATCCAGACCAGCGTGACCCTGGCGGCGCTCGCCGCCAACGTCGAGAACCTGACGCTGACGGGCTCGGGTGTCATCAACGCCACCGGCAATGCGTTGAACAACCTCATCACCGGCAACTCCGCCGCCAACGTGATGACCGGCGGCCTGGGCGATGACACCTACGTCGTGGCCTCGACGACCGACTCGGTCGTCGAGAGCGCCGGCGAAGGCGTGGACACGATCCAGACGAGCGTGACCTTGACGGCCCTCGCGGCCAATGTCGAGAACCTGACTCTCACGGGGTCCGGCACCATCAATGCGGCGGGCAACGCGCTGGACAACATCCTGACCGGCAACTCGGGGACGAACGTGCTGACCGGTGGGTTGGGCAACGACACGTACGTCGTCCAGTCGACCGCCGACTCGGTCATTGAGAACGTCGGCGAAGGGACCGACACCGTTCAGACCAGCGTCACGCTGGCCTCGCTGGCGGCGAACGTCGAGAACCTGATGCTCTTGGGCACCGGCGCGCTCAATGCCACCGGCAATGCGCTGAACAACCTGCTGACCGGCAATGCGGGCGCCAACGTGCTCAACGGCGTCACGGGTACCGACACGCTCGTTGGTGGCGCGGGCGATGACACCTTCGTCGTCGACGGCAGCGAAGACACGGTCATCGAGCTGGCCGGTGAGGGCAACGACACGCTGCAATCCGGCGTGACGATCACCGCGCTCCAGGCCAATGTCGAGAACGTCACGCTGACCGGCACCACGGCGATCAATGCCACCGGCAATGCGCTCGCCAACGTGCTGACTGGCAACTCGTCGAGCAACACCTTGACCGGTGGACAGGGCGACGACGTCTACGTGGTCGATGCGCTCGACACCGTCGTCGAGAGCGCGGGGGGCGGCACGGACCTGATCAAGTCCGTCGCCACCGTCGCGTCGCTTGCGGCGAACGTCGAGAACGTCGAGCTGACGGGGTCGGCGATGGTCAATGCCTGGGGCAATGCGCTGGACAACGTTATCACCGGCAATTCGGCCAAGAACGTGTTGACGGGCGGTGCCGGCAACGACACCTACGTGGTCAATACAGGCGACACGGTGACCGAGCTGGCGGGCGAAGGCGTCGATACCGTGAAAGCGACTGCCACCTTCACCTTGTCGAACAACGTCGAGAACCTCCAGCTCGTCGGCACCGTCTCCCAGGGTACGGGCAACTCGCTGGCCAACCTGATGACCGGCAGTGATTCCGCGAACACGCTCTCGGGCATGGACGGTGACGACACGCTGAACGGTGGGCTCGGTGCAGACACGCTGATCGGCGGCAACGGGAGCGACACCTACCGCTTCCAGGTCGGTGGCGGCGCTGACCAGATCGTCGAGAACGATGCAACGTCCGGCAGCGTCGACTGGGTGGAGTTCGGCGCCGGCGTGAACAGTGCCGACGTCACGGTCTATCGCATTGGCGACGACCTGCGGGTCGCCATCAACGGTTCGTCGGACACCTTGACGATCAACGACTGGTTCTTGGGTACGCAGTATCAAGTCGAGAACTTCCGCTGGGCCGATGGGACGGTGACGCCGGCGGCGCTGATGGAGGCGCGGTCTTTCCTGGCCGTGTCGGATCAGCAGCAGGCTCCGCAGACCAACAACCTGGTGCTCATGCAGGAAGCCGATCTGTGGCTTAACCCTTCGAACTCCGCCGCGGTCAAGTCGGGTGGGACGAAGTCGTCTTCGGTCGGGAATCTGCTGACCCCGCAGATGGCTCGCTGGCATGACGTGCAGCGCGCGGTCGCATTCAGCAACCCGAGGGAGTCGTCGGAAGGCATCGCCTTCGGCACCGGCACCGACATCCACGGCATGGTCCTGGTGGCCGCCGGCGCCGACGCGGGTCAACTTGGTGGCGACGCTGCTCGTACCGGTCGTTGGACCGATCCCGAGCGCCAGCGTCACACGATCGGAGGTGTGCTGTGATCGGAAAACTCATGAAGCCGAATCAGGCCGAAGACAATCGACTCGCGCTGGACTTCGCCCCCGCGTTGTTGTCGATCCAGGAAAGGCCACCGGCCGGCATGCCGCGCGCAGTCTCGTTGACCGTCGTGGCAGCGACGGGCCTGATGATCGCGTGGGCGGCCTTCGCCAAACTCGACGTCGTCGCCACCGCCGAGGGCAGGCTCGTGCCGAGCAGCCTGGTGAAAGTGGTGCAACCCGCGGAAGCCGGCGTGGTGGCGGATCTGCTGGTGAAAGAGGGCGACACGGTGTCCGCCGGACAGCTGCTGCTTCGCCTCGACGCGCGTTCGTCGAAGGCGGACCAGCAGGCTGCCGAGCGCGATTTGTGGTTGAAGGCCCTGGCGCTGCACCGCGTGGAGGCCGAGCTGGGCGACCAGGAAGTCCTGTCGGATGCCAAGCTCGTCGCCTCGGCCCGCGAGACGCTGGGCAAGACTGGCTCTTCGCTTCGCCAAGATCAGGCCTGGCTCAAGTCGATGGCCGCTCAAGTGACGGCGCAGTTCCAAGCCCGGCGTTCGGCCCAATCGGGCGCCATGCTGCAGGAGCAGGGCGGCTTGGCACATGCCCAGGCCGAGCTGGCCTCCGCCCAGCAGGTTGAGGACAAGCTCAGCCGCACGTTGCCGGCCTATCGACAGTCGGCCGTGGCCTACCAGCAGCTCGTGAAGGAAGGCTTTGTCGGCGAACTCGCGGCCAACGACAAGTCACGCGAAGCCATCGAGCGCGAGCAGGACCTGCGGGCACAACAGGCGACAGTGCAAAGCCTGCGGGCCACCATCGAGCAGAGCCGCGGGCGGGTTGCTGCAGTTCGCTCACAGTACCGGGCGCAGTTGGAGAGCGAACGCGCCGAGCTTCAGGCGCAGCTCAATCGGGGGCTGCAGGACTTGACCAAGTCGACCGTGAAGGACGAGTACCTGGAGGTTCGCGCGGCCCAGGCAGGTGTCGTCAAGGACCTGCTGGTCACGGCCCCGGGAATGGTCGTGCAAGCCGGTACGATTCTGATGAACATCGTTCCGCAAGGTGACGAGCTGTTCGCAGAAGTCATGTTGAAGAACGAAGACGCCGGCTTTGTGGCAGCGGGTCAGGACGCACGGGTGAAGGTGGCCGCGTTCCCATACCAGAAGTACGGCATGTTGGATGCGCAGGTGAGCTTGTTGTCGGCCGACGCCGACAACAAGAAGGCCGAAGAGAACTTCAGAGCGGAGCAGATGTCCTATCGCGCATTGGTGAAGCCGGCTCGGGCATCCCTGGCCAATTTCGGGGGAGCTGCAGGATTGCGGCTGCAGCCGGGCATGCTGGTCACGGCTGAGATTCACCAGGGGCGGCGCACCGTTCTGGAGTACTTGCTGTCGCCGATTCAGCGTGTCGTGCAGGAGGCTGCGCGGGAACGATAAGCCGAGTGCGGCGGTGCGTGGGATGCGCGACCGCTCAAAAGTCCTACCCCTTGGCGTTGAGCAGGGCGATTTCCGGCTCGTCGAACCCCGCCGCCCGTCGCGCCTCCAGGTTGAACGGCCCCTTCAGCCGCGGTGCGCCATAGCGCGTCGCGAACTCGGCGTAGCTGGTGATCGGATCGAGCCCTTCGCGTTCGCACAGCCAGCGGTACCAGTGGTTGCCGATCGCGACGTGGCCGATTTCGTCGCGCAGGATGATGTCGAGGATCTCGACCGCACGCAGGTCGCCGGCCTTGCGCAGCTTGGCTTGCATGGGTGGCGTCGCGTCCAGGCCGCGGGCTTCGAGCGTGCGGGGCACCAGCGCCATGCGGGCGGTGATGTCGTCGCGGGTCTTTTCGGCCATGCTCCACAGGCCGTCGTGGGCCTCGAAGTCGCCGTAGTCGTGGCCCATCGACTGCAGGTGCCCGCGCAGCAGCTGGAAATGAAGCGCCTCTTCGCCGGCCACCTGCAGCCAGTCGCGGTAGAAGCGCTCGGGCATGCCGGCAAAACGCCAGGCCGCGTCCAGCGCCAGGTTGATCGCGTTGAACTCGATGTGGCAGACGGCGTGCAGCAGCGCGGCCCGGCCCTCGGGCGTGAACGGCGTGCGGCGCGGCACCTGCTCGGGCGGCACCAGCAGCGGCTGGGCAGGGCGGCCGGGCAGGGCGGGCGGTGGCTCGAGCACCACGACGGTGTCCAACGTGGCGCCCGCGCGGCTGGCCTCGAGCAATTCGCGCGTCTGCCGGGCCTTTGATTCGGGCTCGGCGACGCACAAGACCTTCAACGCCTGCGCACGGACTTCCATCCTTAAAATTATCGCCTTGCCCAACGACGAGACATCCATGGCCATCTACCAACTGGGCGACAACCACATTCCCCGCATCGTCGACAGCGCCTGGGTGGCCGAATCAGCCCAGGTGATCGGGCGGGTGGCGCTCGCGGCCGATGCCAGCATCTGGTACGGGGCAGTGCTGCGCGGCGACAACGACTGGATCACGGTTGGTGAGCGCAGCAACATCCAGGACTTGAGCGTGTTGCACACCGATGCCGGCATTCCGCTGACCATCGGTGCCGATGTGACGGTGGGCCACCAGGTGATGCTGCATGGCTGCACCGTCGGCGATGGCTCGCTGATCGGCATCCAGTCGGTGATCCTGAACGGCGCGCGCATCGGCAAGAACAGCATCGTCGGGGCCGGCGCGCTGGTCACCGAGGGCAAGGAATTCCCGGACGGCGTGTTGATCGTCGGCAGCCCGGCCCGGGTCGTGCGCGAGCTGACGCCCGAGCAGATCGAGCGGCTGAAAATGAGCGCCGCGCACTATGTCGACAACGCACGCCGGCACCGCCTGCATCTGAAAAAGCTTTGAAGAGTTGCCTCATGGATGAATTGCACAAGTTCCTGTTCGAAGGCCTGCCGGTGCGCGGCATGCTGGTCCGCCTGACCGACGGTTGGCGCGAGTCGCTGACGCGGCGCGAGACGGTGGGCCCGTTCCCGCCGCCGGTGCGCGCGCTGCTGGGCGAAATGGCCGCCGCGGCCACATTGATGCAGGCCAACATCAAGTTCAACGGCTCGCTGATCCTGCAGGTCTTTGGCGACGGGCCGGTCAAGCTGGCAGTGGCAGAGGCCCGGTCGGACCTGACCTTTCGTGCCACCGCCAAGGTGATCGGTGAGGTGCCTGACAGCGCCAAGCTGGAGGCGATGCTGAACGTGCACGGCAAGGGCCGCTGTGCGATCACGCTGGACCCGCAAGACCGCCTGCCGGGCCAGCAGCCCTACCAGGGCGTGGTGCCGCTTCACGGCGACCAGCGCGAGCCGCTGCAGCAGCTGTCTCAGGTGCTCGAGCACTACATGCTGCAGTCCGAGCAACTGGACACGCGGCTGGTGCTGGCGGCCAACGACGAGGTGGCGGCCGGGCTGCTGATCCAGCGCTTGCCGATCCAGGGCGAGAACAACCTGTCCGGCATCAACGTGGCCAACGAGGACATGATCGGCCAGTCCGAGGGCTTCAACCGCATCGCGCACCTGGCCGCCACACTGACCGCCGAAGAGTTACTGACACTCGACGCCGACACGATCCTGCGCCGTCTGTTCTGGGAAGAGCAGGTCCTTCGCTTCGAGCCGCTGACTCCGGGCTTTGCCTGCTCTTGTTCGCGCACGCGGGTGCGGACCATGCTCAACGGGCTGGGGCGCGAAGAGGCGGAATCCATCCTCGCCGAGCGCGGCGATATCGAGATCGGCTGCGACTTCTGTGGTCAGCAGTACCACTTCGACGCAGTCGACGTGGGCGAGCTGTTCACGCCGGGGCGCGATCAGCCGCCGGCGTCGGCCTCGTTGCAGTAGCCGACGCCGGCGTGACGCGGTTGGCACCAGCGATCAGTTGAAAGGCTGGGGCCGCGGCGTCTTGTCGCCGGAGGGTGGCAACAGCGGCAAAGCGATGACCGGCTGGTCGCCGGTCAGCGTCTTCAGGAAGGCGACGATCTTGTCGTTCTCGTCAGTGGTGAAGTTGCGGCCGAGCTGGACCTGCCCCATCACCTCAACGGCGTCGTGCAGCGTCGCAGCCGAACCGTCATGGAAGTACGGATAGGTCAGCTCGATGTTGCGTAGCGTCGGCACCTTGAAGTAGTACTTGTCGGCCTCCTGCTTGGTGACGTCGTAGCGGCCCAGCGCCGTGCTGTTGCTCTTGAACGGCGAAACCAGGCCCATCTTCTGGAACGAGCCGCCGCCCACGGCCGCGCCGTTGTGGCAGGCCACGCAGCCGCTGCCTTTGAAGAGCTGGTAGCCGGCCAGTTCCTGAGCGGAGAGTGCGTCCGCATCACCCTGAAGCCATTTGTCGAAGCGCGAATTCGGCGTGACCAGCGTCTGTTCGAATTCGGCAATGGCTTGGGTCACCTGCTCCATGTCGAGCGGGGCTTTCTTGAAGACGCGGGTGAATTCATCGACGTATTGCGGGATCGATCGCAACACGTCGACTGCCATCTCGTGCGAGAAGCCCATCTCGCCTGGGTTGGCGATCGGCCCGCCGGCTTGTGCCTTCAGGTCGGCCGCGCGTCCGTCCCAGAACTGGGCGACGTTGAAGCTGGCGTTCAGCACCGTCGGCGCGTTGATCGGGCCCTCATGCCACTGATGCCCGATGGAGGAACGGACGTTGTCGGTGCCGCCCATCGACAGGTTGTGGCAGGAGTTGCAAGAGATGAAGCCGGATCGGGACAGGCGCGGGTCGAAGAAGAGCTTCTTGCCGAGTTCGACCATTCGGCTGTCGGCGGGCGGCGTTCGAACGATCGGCTGGATCGGCTCGGTGTTCGTCGTCGAGGCGGCTGCGGCAACGACGCCTGCCGCCACGGCCGTACCCACCGCGAGGGCCAGGGCACGCAATCGAAACTTCATGGGATCTCCTTCCTCAAATGTTTGTCATTGGCCCCGCGAGGGGCATACGGTCCGGCGGGTTGGCAAGCCGCGCCTGCCGGAGCCGTGAGTGCCATTGAACAACCCGTTTGGTTGCGTGAAAGACCCCGCTGAAAACATGTTCAGGTAACGGGTCATTTACGCGCACATTGAATGACCTTCGGCACTTGTGGATGGTCTTCGATTGGTAGAAAGAAGGCGGGCGCACGTATGCCACGCGCCTCGCCGCTTGCTGTCCGTTGCTTTGTTGGCGCTGAGCTTGTCGAAGCCCAGGCCGTGGTGATGGCTACGAGGCTCTAGGAGCGTCGCAAGCGCAGAGCTGCGTGCTCGCAGTCCGGCACGTCGCAGCTCTCGCAGACCCATCGCCACTCGGGCTGGGCGGCGTCGCGCTCGGCCAGACGGGTGAACAGGCCCGGCGTCGGTGAATCGCCGCGGCGCAGGTAGGGCGCCACCGCATCGAGGGCCGCTTCGACACGAGCATTGCCTGTTCCACCGACCACCACGAAAGGCAGGCCGGCGGTGACCAAAGCCGCCCTCAGCATCGCGTCGACGGGCTCGCGCACATGCTCGCCGTCCCGGATGTGGCCGTCGGCCAGCCATGGCAGGTCCAGCGCAGTCAGCAGCGTCAGCGTGCAGCGGCGCTGCCAATTGAGCGCCGCCGCGTCCATCGAGTCGTCGCCAAAGACCTGGCGGTGATAGATGGCGGTCATCAGCGGCGTCGTGTCGGCGATCACGATGTCGTGGCTGGCTGCGGCCGCCTCGATCTGGCGGGCCTGCTCAGCGGCGATCGCATCTTGCTCGTGGACCGCTGGCGTACGCGCCTCACGCTCGCACCACTCGCGCAGGTACTCAGGGACCCAGGTGCAGCGCCAGCCGGTGGCGTGGGTCAAACGAAGAGCCAGCGCCTCGGCCAGCGTGCTCTTGCCGGTGCTCTCGGCGCCGACGATGGCGAAGACCCAGGGTGGCGAGTCAGTGCCGGGCATCGACATGCCCCTCCAGGCGTGCCCAGGCGCGCCAGCCGGCTGCGGACAGCACAGCAAAGATCGCGTAGAGGATCACCGTCAGCCACAGCGCCTTGTAGGCGAACAGACCGATGCTGACGGCGTTCACCACCAGCCAGACGGGCCAGTTCTCGATCAGCTTGCGACCGAGCAAAAACTGGCCGGTGACGCTGGCCACGGTGGGCAACGCGTCGAAGAAGGGCACATCCGACGTCGTGAAGCGGCCCAGCACCAATCCAAGCAGTGGCCAGGCCGCCAGCGTCAACAGCGCGGCTTGCAGCTGCTGCCGCCGCGTCAGTCGGTGCACTCTGAGCACACCACCGTCACCGCCGTGGCCACGCAGCCACTGCCACCAGCCCCAGCCAGAGACGGCGACGAAGAACAGCTGCAGGCTGGCTTCGCCAAAGAGTTTGCTTTGGGCGAACAGCAGTGCGTACAGCAACGAGCTGACGATCGCCAGCGGCCAGCCCAGCGGGTTGACGCGCATGTTGCAGCCGACCATCCATATCGACAGGACGAAGGCGACCACTTCCAGCCAGGTGGTCGGGCTGCCCCAGAGCGTGAAGGCCTCAGCAAGCAAAGGCGAGATCAACTGAAGGAGGTGGTCCATGGCTTACGCGACTCGAGCCTCACAGGCGCCGCTGTCCCCTTCTGCCGTGCCCTGCGCGCAGGGCTTCGACAGGCTCAGCCCGAACGGAGATGGAGAATGCCCGCGAACCGGAACGCGGCGCTCCGCAGGAGCCGCCGCCCTTCAAGTGGCGTGCGCGGATCCGGCTTTGCCGGTCCGCTGCGCGAGCCCCCTCGGGGGGCAGCCCCGGGAGGGGCGTGGGGGCCTCATTTCGTCACAACAACCAGCAACTCGTCCGGCCGCACCATGCCGAGCTCGCGCCGGGCCTTTTCTTCGACCATTTCGGTGCCCTCGCGGAGGTCGGCCACCTCGGCGGCCAATTGCTCGTTGCGGGCACGCGCTTCGGCGTTGTCGGCGAGCTGTTGCTTCAGTTCGCCGCGCAGCGTGATTTCATGCGGCACGCCGCCCTTGCCGAACCAAAGCTCCGCGTGAACCATCAGCAGCAGTGCGGCGAGGGCAAGGGGCAGCAGGCGCACGAAACAGCTCGATCAGCGCAGGTTGTAGAACGCGCTGCGGCCGGGGTAGAACGCGATGTCGCCCAAGTCTTCTTCGATGCGCAGCAGCTGGTTGTACTTGGCCATGCGGTCGCTGCGGCTCAACGAACCGGTCTTGATCTGGCCGGCGTTCAGGCCCACGGCGATGTCGGCGATGGTCGAGTCTTCGGTTTCGCCCGAGCGGTGGCTGATCACGGCGGTGTAGCCCGCGCGCTTGGCCATCTCGATCGCGGCGAAGGTCTCGGTCAGCGTGCCGATCTGGTTGATCTTGATCAGGATCGAGTTGGCGATGCCCTTGTCGATACCTTCCTTCAGGATCTTGGTGTTGGTGACGAACAGGTCGTCGCCCACCAGCTGGACCTTCTTGCCCAGGCGTTCGGTCAGGTGCTTCCAGCCGTCCCAGTCGCCTTCGTGCATGCCGTCTTCGATCGAGATGATCGGGTACTTGTCGACCCAGGTCGCCAAGATGTCGGTCCACTCGGCGGCCGACAGCACCAGGCCTTCGCCTTCGAGGTGGTACTTGCCGTCCTTGTAGAACTCGCTGGCGGCGCAATCGAGGCCGATGGCGATCTGCGAGCCTGCGGTGTAGCCGGCCTTGTCGATCGCTTCGAGGATCAGCTGGATCGCCGCTTCGTGGCTGGGCAGGTTGGGCGCGAAGCCGCCTTCGTCGCCGACGGTGGTGCTCATGCCCTTGGCGTCGATGATCTTCTTCAGCGCGTGGAAGACCTCGGCACCGTAGCGCAGCGCTTCGCGGAAGCTCGGCGCGCCGACCGGGATGATCATGAACTCTTGCAGGTCCAGGCTGTTGTTCGCGTGGGCGCCGCCGTTGATGACGTTCATCATCGGCACCGGCAGCTGCACGCCGCCCATGCCGCCGAAGTACCGGTACAGCGGCAGGCCGGATTCTTCAGCCGCCGCGCGGGCCACAGCCATCGAGACGGCCAGCATCGCGTTGGCGCCCAGGCGGCTCTTGTTGTCGGTGCCGTCGAGGTCGATCAGCGTCTTGTCGAGGAAGGCCTGCTCCGAGGCATCCAGGCCCAGCACGGCTTCGCTGATGTCGTTGTTGATGTTCTGGACGGCCTTCAGCACGCCCTTGCCGAGGTAGCGGCTCTTGTCGCCGTCACGCAGCTCGATGGCTTCACGCGAACCTGTGGACGCGCCCGACGGCACGGCCGCACGGCCCAGGGTGCCGCTTTCCAGCAGCACGTCGCATTCCACGGTGGGGTTGCCGCGGCTGTCGAGGATCTCGCGGCCGACGATGTCAACAATGGCACTCATTCAG
>Ga0307516_10005606_pt1 | contig 14947 bp, 8 predicted proteins | sample 19_EM_MG_FD_203310 | JGI IMG/M metagenome (GOLD analysis project Ga0307516, IMG submission 203310) | Populus trichocarpa ectomycorrhiza microbial communities from riparian zone in the Pacific Northwest, United States - 19_EM | ecosystem: Host-associated > Plants > Roots > Unclassified | place...
TGGCGGAGGGGGCGGGATTCGAACCCGCGGTAGGCTATTAACCTACACATGCTTTCCAGGCATGCGACTTAAACCGCTCATCCACCCCTCCGGAGGGTAGCCGGCTATTCTAGCTGATGAAAGCCGGGGTCTGTCCAGCGTTGCGGATCGCGCCAGGGTCCGGATCGGTCCGGACGAGCGTTTGTTGCGGATCCGGGTCGTCCGCGGGCCGATCTCGGGCAAACCCGGCCATTTGACATTGCGCGGCAAGAGTTCCGTCCTACACTTCGCCCTTCGCCCGTTTTCCACCCGCCATGCCCGCACTCCGAGCGGGCCTCGTGCCATGATCCGCTTCCGCTTTCCCATCGTCATCATCGACGAGGACTACCGCTCCGAGAACACGTCCGGTCTCGGCATTCGCGCCCTCGCCGCCGCGATCGAGAAGGAGGGCGTCGAGATCCTGGGCGTGACCAGCTACGGCGACCTGTCTCAGTTTGCGCAGCAGCAGAGCCGCGCCTCGGCGTTCATCCTGTCGATCGACGACGAGGAGTTCACCGCCGGCCCCGACCTCGATCCGGCGGTGCTGAGCCTGCGCAAGTTCAACCAGGAGATCCGGGCCAAGAACACCGAGATCCCGATCTACCTGTACGGCGAGACGCGCACGTCGCAGCACATCCCCAACGACATTCTGCGCGAGCTGCACGGCTTCATCCACATGTTCGAGGACACGCCGGAGTTCGTGGCGCGCCACATCATCCGCGAGGCCAACAGCTACCTCGACGGCGTCGCGCCCCCGTTCTTCAAGGCGCTGATGGACTACGCGGCCGATGGCTCGTACTCCTGGCACTGCCCGGGCCACTCGGGCGGCGTCGCGTTCCTCAAGAGCCCGGTCGGCCAGATGTTCCACCAGTTCTTCGGCGAGAACATGCTGCGCGCCGACGTCTGCAATTCGGTGGAGGAGCTGGGCCAGTTGCTCGACCACACCGGCCCGGTGGCCGACTCCGAGCGCAACGCGGCGCGCATCTTCAACGCCGACCACTGCTTCTTCGTCACCAACGGCACCAGCACCTCCAACAAGATGGTGTGGCACCACACGGTGGCGCCGGGCGACGTGGTGGTGGTGGACCGCAACTGCCACAAGTCGATCCTGCACTCGATCATCATGTGCGGCGCGATCCCCGTCTTCATGACGCCCACGCGCAACCACTACGGCATCATCGGCCCGATCCCGCAGTCGGAGTTCACGCGCGAGGCCATCGAGCGCAAGATCGCCGCCAATCCGCTGCTGGCCGGCATCGACGTGGCCACGGTCAAGCCGCGCATCATGACGCTCACGCAGAGCACCTACGACGGCGTCGTCTACAACACCGAGACGATCAAGGGCCTGCTCGACGGCTGGATCGACACGCTGCATTTCGACGAAGCCTGGCTGCCGCACGCCGCGTTCCATGACTTCTACAGCGTCTATCACGCGATGGGCAAGGCGCGCGTGCGTCCCAAGGAGGCGATGGTCTACGCCACGCAGTCCACGCACAAGCTGCTGGCGGGCCTGTCGCAGGCGTCGCAGGTCCTGGTGCAGGACTCGCAGACGAGAAAGCTGGACAAGCACCTGTTCAACGAGGCCTATCTGATGCACACGTCGACGTCGCCTCAGTACGCGATCATCGCGTCGTGCGACGTGTCGGCCGCGATGATGGAGATGCCCGGCGGCACGGCGCTGGTGGAGGAGAGCCTGAAGGAGGCGCTCGACTTCCGGCGCGCGATGCGCAAGATCGACGCCGAGTTCGAGGAGGACTGGTGGTTCAAGGTCTGGGGCCCGGAGAAGCTGGCCGACGAAGGCGTGGGCGATTCGTCCAACTGGGTGCTGGAGGCCAACGAGGACTGGCACGGCTTCGGCAACCTGGCCCCGGGCTTCAACATGCTCGACCCGATCAAGAGCACCATCATCACGCCGGGCCTGAGCGTCGACGGCGGCTTCGACAAGACCGGCATCCCCGCGTCCATCCTCACCAAGTACCTGGCCGAGCACGGCATCGTGGTGGAGAAGACGGGCCTGTACTCGTTCTTCATCATGTTCACGATCGGCATCACCAAGGGCCGCTGGAACACGCTGCTGACCGCGCTGCAGCAGTTCAAGGACGACTACGACAAGAACGCGCCGCTGTGGAAGATCCTGCCGGAGTTCTGCAGCGCCCACCGCCGCTACGAGCGCATGGGCCTGCGCGACCTGTGCCAGGCGATCCACGAGGTCTACACCCAGGGCGACATCGCGCGCCTGACGACCGAGATGTACCTGTCGGACCTGCAGCCGGCCATGAAGCCGTCGGAGGCCTATGCGCGCATCGCGCACCGCGACACCGAGCGCGTGGCCATCGACGCCCTGGAAGGCCGCATCACCACCTCGCTGCTGACGCCGTACCCGCCGGGCATCCCGCTGCTGATCCCGGGCGAACGCTTCAACCGCAAGATCCTCGCGTACCTGCAGTTCGTGCGCGAGTTCAACGAGCGCTTCCCCGGTTTCGACACCGACGTGCACGGGCTCGTGATCGAGGACGACAGCTTCGGTCGCAAGCACTACTTCGTCGACTGCGTGCGCGACGTGCCTGCCTCGCATTGAGGTCGTGACGGATCACGCGCGCTCGCTCGCTACCCTCGAGCGTGACGCGCGGGCGCGTCCGCACGACGCGCGCCTGCAACTGGCCATCGGCCAGTGCCTGCAGCACCTGGCTCGCCCACTGGACGCGCTGGCCGCCTACGAGCGCGCGCTGGCGCTGAACCCGCAGCTCGGTCCCGCCTGGACGCTGCGCGGCCACCTGCTGCGCCAGGCGGGACGGCTGGCCGACGCCAGCGTGTGCTTCAACAACGCCATCGGCTGCGGCGAGGACGTCGAGAGCCACCTGTACTTCCTGGGCGCACTGGGCCTGGGCGCATTGCCCGACGCGGCGCCGCCGCAGTTCGTGCGCGGGCTGTTCGACGAGTACGCCGACAGGTTCGAGGAGGACCTGGTCGGCACGCTGCGCTATCGCGGGCACGAACAGGTCTGCGCGCCGCTGGCGACCCTGCATCCGGCGCCGTTCGCGTCGGCGCTCGACCTGGGCTGCGGCAGCGGGCTCGCGGCGCCCTTGCTGCGACCGCTGGCGCGCCGGCTCGCGGGCATCGACCTCTCGCCGCGCATGATCGAGCGCGCGGCGGCGACGGGGCTCTACGACGAGCTGCAGGTCGCCGAGGCCGTGGGGCACCTGGCCTCGACCACGGCGCGCCACGACCTCGTGGTGGCCTGCGACGTCTTCATCTATCTGGGCGAACTTGCGCCCGTCTTCGAGGGCGTGAGCCGCGTCCTTGCACCGGGCGGACTGTTCGCGTTCACGGTGGAGGAGGGCGCGGCCGACGCGGGCTTCGACCTGCTGCCGACGCTGCGCTACGCGCACTCGGAGTCCTACCTGCGCGGGCTCGCGCAGGCGTGCGCCTTGCGCGTGACGCGCTGCGAGCGCGCGGCCCTGCGGGAGGGGCACGGCGAGGCGATCACCGGGTTGGCGATGCACCTGGCGCGCGACTGAGGCGCGCTAGTTGAGGTGCGAGATCCGCACGCCCGGCGCGGGCGCATTGCGGTTCTGCGTGTCGATGCCCGCGTCCGAGCGGTTCGGGTTCTGTTCGCGCTGCACGGCCAGGCCCACCGACATGATGTCGATCACCAGCAGTTGCAGGATGCGCGCGACCATCGACAGGAACGTCGAGCTGTCCTCGGCGTGATCGAGGCCGATGCACACCGTGGCCAGGCGCGCGAGACGCGACTGGCTGGCGGTGATCGCGATCACGCTGGCGCCGCGTTCGATCGCGATGCCCGCCGCGCGCACCAGTTCGGCGGTCTGGCCCGAGCTCGAGACGAACACGGCGACGTCGCCCGGGGCCAGCATCTCGGCGGCCAGGCTCTGCAAGGAGGTGTCGGTCTGCGAGATCGCCGGGATGCGGAAGCGCAGCAGCTTGTGCTGCGCGTCGAGCGCGACGACCGCCGAATTGCCGCAGGCGAAGATCTCCACGCGGCGCGCGCCGCGCAGCAGCGTGATCGCGCGGTCGATCGCGGCGGAGTTCAGCGACTCGCGGAAGTGCACGATGGCCGAGATGGTGTTGTCCAGCACCTTGGCGCTCAGGTCGGCGGTCGGTTCGCCGCGGCGCACCTGGCTGCGCAGCACGGGAATGGTGCCGGTGAGCCCGGAGGCGAGTTTCAGCTTGAAGTCGGCCAGGCCCTCGAAGCCGAGCGAGCGGCAGAAGCGGATCACCGTGGGTTGGCTCACCTCGGCCTGGGCCGCGATGATCGCGATGGCGTCGTTGAGCAGCGAACGCGGGTTGCCCAGCACGACGTCGGCCACGCGGCGTTCGGCCGGCGTGAGCGTGTCGCGCGAACTGCGCACGCGATCGAGCAGCGGGCTGTGCGAGCTCGGGTCGGGCACGTGCTCGGCGAGCAGCAGCGACAGGCCGCGGAACGCGGGGTTGTCGGCCGTCAGCACGTAGGTGGGAATCTTCGCGAGCCACGCCGAGAAACGCCCCTTGGCTTCGAAGCGCGCTCGGAACTGCGAGCGCTCGAACAGTTCGCCCAGGCGCGGCACGATGCCGCCGCCGATGTAGACGCCGCCGGTGGCGCCCAGCGTCAGCGCCAGGTTGGAGGCGAAGCTGCCCAGCATGCCGCAGAAGCAGTCGATCGCGTCGACGCTGGCCGGGTCGGTCCTCGCCACGGCGCGCCGCACGATCTCGGCGGTCGTCAGGCGCTGCCCGCCCTGCGCGGTGCCGGCGGTGAGGGCCTCGTGGATCAGCTCGATCCCGGGCCCTGAGATCAGGCGCTCGGCCGAGACGTGGGGCAGGTGCTTCCAGGCGTGCTGCAGCACCTTCAGCTCGCGCTCGTCGTTTGGCGCGAAGCTCACGTGGCCGCCTTCGGTGGCGAGCGTCGACCAGCGGTCTTCCGCGGGGATCAGTCCCGACACGCCCATGCCGGTGCCCGGGCCCAGCAGCGCGATCGCGCCATCAGGCTGGGCCTCGCCGCCGCCCACCTGCACGCGCTGGTCCGGTTGCAGGCCGGGCAGCGCCATCGCGAGCGCGGTGAAGTTGTTGACCACCAGCAGCGTGGCCAGGCCCAGTTGCTGGCGCACGCGCTCGATCGAGAACGCCCAGTCACGGTTGGTCATCTGCACCGCATCGCCCGCGATCGGGTTGGCGATGGCGATGGCCGCGTGGCGCGGCGGCGCGCCCTCGAGACCGCGCAGGTAGGCCTGCACCACGTCGGCGAAGCCGGCGAAGTCCGCGCACGGGAACACCACCACGTGATTGAAGTGGCCGGGAGAGTCCTCGACGCAGAAACGTGCGTAGGTGGCGCCGATGTCGGCGAGCAGTCGCGGCTCCGTGGCGGACGCCGGGGACCAAGGGCTTTCTTTCACGTCTGGGGTGCTTTCCGCGTTCATGCACTCATTGTCGACCCTGCGTGGCGTGTTTTTGAAGCCAGCGGAAACGGTTCCACTGGTGCCAAGCTTGGCCGGCAGTTCAAGTACGGCTACAAAACTTCATCACGATAAGTAATTGAGCTACATCTGCGTCCTGGGGTGAACCAGCACACCGATGCCTCATTGCGGTGCGACCCCCGTGTTTCTACCCGTGTCACTGGCGACGAAATGCCGCGTTTCACAGGCGCAACCCCGTTGCAAAGACGGAAAAGATCGGTAAACTTCCGTCGAGAATCTGATGAGCTAGTTTTAATACATCCGATTTTAGGCCCCCAAGGTGTAGGGGTCGTTTGACTACAAACACTTCGTATCGACCGGTGGCGCGCCTTGCGACCAACCGCAGAACTTAGGAGACAAGCTGGTGAAAAACTCAACGGGTAAGCGTTCGGCCGCGGCTTTCAAGCTCAAGCCGACCATGGCATTCGCAGGTCACGCCGCCGCGGGGGCCTTCGTGGCGCTTGCCGCGACAGGATCCGTCCACGCGCAGGCCGTGCCTGCTCCGGTTGCGGCGGCTTCCGCTCCAGAAGCGACAGAAAAGGCGGGTGCCGACACGCAACAGGTCGTCGTCACCGGCATTCGCCGCGGGATCGAGGCTGCGATCTCGGTGAAGAAGAACTCCAACAACATCGTCGAAGCGGTGTCTGCCGAGGACATCGGCAAGCTGCCCGATTCGAGCATTGCGGAGTCCATTGCACGGTTGCCGGGCCTAGCCGCCCAGCGCGTGGCTGGCCGCGCGGAAAACATCAGCGTCCGGGGCACGTCGCCCGACTTCACGACGACGTTGCTCAACGGGCGCGAGCAAGTCTCCACCGGAGACAATCGCAGCGTCGAATTCGACCAGTACCCGTCCGAGCTCGTTTCCGGGGTCGTGGTCTACAAGACGCCCGACGCCGGCCTCATCGGGCAAGGCCTCTCCGGCACGATCGACATGCAGACCGCGCGTCCCTTGTCTTTCCCTGGCCGCACGGTGTCGATCACGGCCAAGGCCGAACGCAATTCGCTCGGCCGGGTCGCCAACACCAAGGCGACCGGCAACCGCTTCAGCCTCAGCTATATCGACCAGTTCGCGGATCGAACCGTCGGCGTGGCGCTCGGCTATGCGCACCTCGATTCGCCGATCCTCGATCACGAGTTCGGTGCGTATGAGCCCTGGCACTCGGTCAACGCGGGCGACCGCGCCGGCGTGCCCGCCGGGACCTTCGTCACCGATGGCGCAAAGATCCTGGCACGCAGCGGCAGCAACAAGCGCGATGGCTTCATCGGCGTGATCGAGTGGACCCCGAACGCCAACTGGACGAGCGTGGTCGACCTGTATTCGTCGTCCTTCAAGCGCAAGGAGACCGCGAACCAGTTCGAGGTCAACCTCGGCAACTATCCCGCACCGTCGCAGTTCACCAACACGGTCATCGACGCCAACAACACGCTGACATCCGCCACGGTGTCGAGTGTCGACCCCTTGGTGCGCGGCATGTACTACGACCGCCACGACACGATCAAGGCGATCGGCCTGAACAACAAGCTCAAGCTCGGCGAGGCTTCGCTGGTCGCCGACGTCAGCTACTCCAAGTCCGTCAAGGACGAACTCAGCCTCGAGAACAACACGCAGTTGCAGGCGGCCGGCGGCGGCAACCAACTCGATTCCATTGCGTACAACGTGGGCAGTGGCTTTCCGACGTTGAGCGCGGGACTCGACTACAGCGACCCGACCAAGCTTTTCCTCGGCCCGACCATCTACGGCCAGGGCTATGGCAAGAAGCCGCACGTCGAGGATGAACTGACGGCAGGAAAGCTGGTCGGCACGCTTCCCGTGCCCGCCATGTTGTCGAGCGTGTTCTCCGGCGTCGACCTCGGGGTGAACTACTCCGATCGCGCGAAGAAGAAGCGCCAACCCGAGGCCAACCTGACGGCAGTCGGAACACCGACCATCTCAAGTGACCTGCTTTACGCGCCGGTGAACCTGGGCTTTGCCGGCGGCGGCACGATTCCCACCTGGAACGTGCCGGGCGTGGTTGCCAAGTACTTCGATCCGTTCAACCCGTCCGAGACTGCAGCTCAATACCTGGTGCAAAAGGCCTGGGACGTCAACGAGAAGGTCACGACCGGATTCGCGAAGGCGGACATCGACTCGGAGGTTGGCGGCATGGGACTTCGCGGCAATTTCGGCGTGCAGGTGGTGCACACGGACCAATCGTCGTCCGGCAACTTCACGAATACGCACAGCGACGGCAGCTTCGACATCGTCCCCATCACGCGAGGCAAGACCTACAACGACGTCCTGCCTTCGCTCAATCTTGCCCTGGATCTCGGGTCGCAGCAGACACTGCGCCTGGGCATTGCCCGCCAGATGGCGCGACCCCGCCTCGACCAGTTGCGGGTGCCCATCGATTTCGGCGTCAATACGACGACGGGTGTGCCCGGCGGTAGCGGCGGCAACCCCCAACTCGACCCGTGGCGCGCGAATGCCTTCGACGTGTCCTACGAGAAGTATTTCGGCACCAAGGCTTACCTGTCCGCGGCTTTTTTCTACAAGGACCTGAAGTCGTACATCTACCAGCAGTCCGAGACTTACGACTTCTCGCAATTCACGCCTGGAACGACCGCAACGACGAATTTCGGCCAGTTCACGGCGCCGTTCAACGGCCGAGGCGGCAAGATGCAAGGACTTGAGCTGACGGCGTCCTTGCCGCTCGGGCTCGTGCTCAAGCCGCTCGACGGCTTCGGCATCCAGGCGAGCGCAAGCCGCACGACCAGCAAGATCAAGATCCAGGATCCGGGCAGCAACATCGGCAGCAACATTCCGCTGCCGGGTCTGTCCAAGACGGTGACGAACCTGACCTTCTACTACGAGAAGGCTGGATTCGAGGCACGCATCAGCCAACGTCAACGCTCGACTTTCGTGGGCGAGATCGCCAACTTCGCCAACGACCGCACGCTGCGCTACGTCAAGGGCGAACGCGTGGTCGACATGCAGGTGGGCTACACCATCCAGTCCGGGGCCTTGAAGGATCTTGGCTTCCAACTGCAGGTCAACAACCTCAACGACGCGCCTTACGAGACGTTCGGTGGCAGCTCCGACCGTGTCTACGAGTACCAGAAGTACGGACGCACGGTGCTGTTGGGCGGCGCGTACAAGTTCTGATGCTTGACGGCTGACGCGGGATGCGTCGGCTCGACAAGGCCTCGCCACTCGACCGGCGGGGCCTTGCTCATTGTGCTTCGCCGTTTTTCAGGCCGTCTCGCCGCTGCAGCTGAAGAAGCAGTTCAGCGTCAGGCGGCCCCGGGCCGGGTCCGTCGTGAGGAGGCCGGGCCGGCCGATGTCGCCGGAGTGGAAGAAACCGGCGTCGTACAGGATCATGCGGTTCCATGCCGCGGGCACGCGCGCCACGCAGTCGAAGTACGCGTTGCTGCCGTCCATGTAGCCGGCCTTCAGGCCGTAGCGTGCACCGAATGCCTCGGCGCTCAACGTCTGGCTGTCGTACTGGATGCGGTCGGTCGCGCCGGGCGACTGGCGTGGCACGTAGAAGCTGGTGCCGCCGAGTGCCGGATCGCGGAACAGGTACAGCACCGAGGCGACGTAACGCGTGGCGGGATCCGTCGAGACGCGATCCCGATGGCATTGCCACTGGCGCGGGTCGAGTTGCGCGGGCGGCGTCGTCACCATCGACAGGCGCACGTCGCGCGCCAGCGTGCGGCGCGCGTGCAGGCGCGTGCGCGCGTGCTGCGCGAAATGCTCGGCGAATCGATCCGCCAGGGGCTGCGGGGCAGCGGTCACCACGCCCGGGTATGGAAAGCCGTCCGGCGGCTGGAAGGCCTGTTCGCGCGCCCAGGCGACGAGGCGGTCCGGATCGAGCAGCATGTCGTCGATCACGACGACCTCGCGGCCACCGGCCAGCGGCACGGTGCTGATCGCGGGCGTCGGATTGAAGAGGCGGCCAGCGTCGTCCAGGTCCATGGACGGCAGTCTCTCACGAGAGGTCAGGGTGCCGGCAGCCGCCCGTCGCCGTTGACGAGCACACGGCCGAAGCGGGCAGGCACCGTGAGGCTCAGCGCGCGATGGGCCGCGTCGAACTTCGCCGAGCCGTCGGACAGCGCGTCCCTCCACGCGTCGGGCGCGTCGGTCGGCAGCGCGACTGTCAACGTGCGAGGCGCGTCGCCGTTGTTGGTGGCGGTGATCGCCCAGGCGGCGCCGTCGTGGCGCGCGAGCACCACCACGTGCTCGTCGACGTGCAACGGCGCCAGCAGCGTGCCGTGGCGCAGCACGGGCCAGTCGGCGCGCAACCGGGTGAGTCGCCGGAAGTCGGCCAGCAGCGCGTTGTCGGGATGCCCGCCGAGATCGGCCCACGGGTAGGTGCCGCGATTCAGCGGATCGGCGCCGCCGGTGACGCCCACTTCGTCGCCGTAGAAGATCGCGGGCGATCCGGGATAGGTCATCTGGAAGAACACGGCCAGCCGCAGCTTCTGCCTGGCGATCGCGACCTGGGCGGGCGTGCTCTTTCCGTCGACGTCGCCGAACACGTCCAGCGACCGCGCCGAATCGTGCGTGGACAGCAGGTTCATCAGCGCGCTGAAGGTCTGCGGCGGATAGGACTCGCGCATCAGCTCGAGGTTGGCCGCCATCAGGCGGGCATCGCCGCCGTTCGCGTAGTCCAGCACCGCGTTGCGGAAGATGTAGTTCATCGTCGAATCGAACTCGTCGCCGAGGAAGAACTTGGACGCGTCGAACCAGGTCTCCGCGATGGTCAGTGCGTCGGGCCGGGTCTTCTTGACGACCGCGCGCCACTCGCGCCAGAAGTCGTCCGGCACCCAGGGCGCGACGTCCATGCGCCAGCCGGAAGCGCCCAGGCCCAGCCACGTGCGGGTGACGGAGTCGGGCGCGCCGTAGGCGAAGCGGCGGTACGACGGGTCGGCCTTGTTCAGCTCAGGCAGGTCGAGCACGCCGACCCAGCCCTTGAACTGCTTGTCGGGTTCGGTCTGCGTGGGGTCGAAGGTGTACCAGCTGGCGTACGGAGAGTCCGCGTTGATCTTGCCGCCTTCGTACGCGCCCCGGCCGCCGCGCGTGCCGTAGCGGTCGAAGTAGATCGAGTCGGCGCCGCTGTGGTTCAGCGAGGCGTCGGGGATCACGCGGATGCCGCGCTTGCCGGCCTCGCGGCACAGGCGCTCGAAATCGTCGTTGCTGCCGAAGTGCGGGTCGATGTGCTTCCAGTCGGCCGTGTCGTACTTGTGGTTGCTGGCCGCGGTGAACATCGGCGTGATGTACAGCGTGTTGGCGCCGACGCTCTTGATGTAGTCGAGCTTCTCGATGATGCCGGCGACGTCGCCGCCGTAGAAGTCGTTGCTGTACTCGTCGTCGCTGCCGTCGCCGGAATGCGGGCGCGCGGGTATGTCGTTCCAGTCCTTGTGGAACTCCACGGTCTTGTCGTGGAACTTGTCGATGCCGGGCTTCGGGTCGTTGCGCGGGTCGCCGTTGCGAAAGCGCTCGGGGAAGATGTAGTAGTAGACGGCGTCGCGCGCCCACGCCGGCACCGTGTAGGGCGCGTAGACCGTCTGCCGGTAGCGCCGGATGCGCTTGGCCGAGGCCGGCATCCCGGAGACCACGCCGGCGCCGCCGGCGCCTTTCTCGCGCGTCCAGTAGACGGGCGTCGCGTTGTTTTCGAAGACCAGCGTGCGGCCCGCGACCTGCACCTCGAACCAGTAGCCGTAGACGGCGGGCGCGTCGAAACGGAAGTGGCCGCGCCAGCGCATGCGCGCGCCGGCGGAGCCTTGCGCGGGCATGCGCGCCAGCGCGACGCGCGCGACCTCGTCGTACGCGAGGAGGGCCTGGTCGCCTTCGAGGCGACGCTTCTCGATGACCAGCGTCACGCGCTCGACGCCGGGCAGGGCGCTCAGCGAGAAGGCGACATCGCTGCCTGTAGTGACGGCGCCGAACGGGCGCTTGTCGTCGATCTGCCGCGAGTCGAACTGCAGGCTCAGCACCACCGGGTCCGTGATTGGCGGTGGCGCTGGCATCGGCGTGTCGGCCGGCAGGTCGACGAACCGCAGCGTCGGCGCGCCATCGGCCGTCGCGGCGGGCGTCACGGTGATGCGGGCTATTCCCGCGAAGTCGGCCTTCATCGCGGCGCCCTTGCGCGCCAGCGCCAGCGCCGCGCCGGCCGTGAGCGTGGCGTCGGCGGCGGCGCCGAAGTCGGCGTCCGGCGACCAGTCCTCGTCGGCGACCTTGAAGGTCTGGGCGCCGGACAGGCGGGCGACGACCTCCCAGTGGTCGCAGGCGTAGCGCAGCGCGGTGTCGTCGTCCGCGCGCCAGTCGTTGAAGGTGCCGCGCAGGTACAGCGGACGGCCGGCGAGCGGATCGGGGCGGCAGTCCGCGGCGGCCTGCGCGACGCCGGCGACCAGGGCCAGCGCGAGCCCGCGGGCGACGAAACGAAACCTCATCGAACGCGCTCGTGGCGCGCGCGACCGCCTGGCGGCGCGACATCGGCGAATGCGCGCAGCGCGCCCGCCAGCAGGGCGGCGAGCGGGCGGCGGCTCATTCCTTGACGCCCCCGGCGGTCAGGCCCGACACGATCCAGCGCTGCGCGGCGAGGAAGACGGCGGTGATCGGCAGGCCCGACAGCACGGCCGCGGCCGCGAAGTCGCCCCACAGGTACTTCTGGTCGGCCAGGTAGTACTTGGAGCCGACCGCCAGCGTGAGGTTGTTCTCCTCGCGCAGCAGGATGGAGGCCACCGGATACTCGATGATCGTGCCGACGAAGGCCAGCACGAACACCACCATCAGGATCGGCACGGCCATCGGCAGCAGCACGCGGAAGAAGGCCTGGAAGTGGCTGGCGCCGTCGACCTTGGCGCATTCCTCGATCTCGACGGGAATCGTCTCGAAGTAGCCGCGGATCGTCCACACGTGCGTGGCCACGCCGCCGAGGTAGGCGACCACCAGGCCGCCGTGGGTCTCGAGGCCCAGCGCCGGCACGTAGTTGCCGATCGTCTCGAAGATCGCGTAGATGGCCACCAGCGCCAGCACCGGCGGAAACATCTGCAGCAGCAGCATGCTGTTGAGGATGGGCATCTTGAACGCGAAGCGCAGGCGCGCGAATGCGTAGGCGGCGGTGGTGGAGATCGACACGATCAGGGCCGACGCGATCGTCGCCACCTTGATCGAGTTCCACAGCCACAGCAGGACCGGGAAGGGCGGGTGCACGACGAGGCCGTCGGCGGTGGTGACGTCGAACCCGAGCGCCAGCTTCCAGTGCTCGAGGCTGATCTCGCGGGGGATCAGCGAGCCGTTGGCGAAGTTGCCCGGACGCAGCGAGATCGAGATCACGGCCGCGAGCGGGAACAGTGTGACGACGAGCAGGACGATGAGGAAGGCGTGCGCGCCGAGGACGCGCCAGCGCTGGTTCTTGCCGGTGACGATGGCCATGTGCTTGTCCTTCGATTCTTCAGGCGCGACGCGCGTTGCGCGCGGCCACGCGCAGGTTCGCGTACGACATCGCCGCGACGAGGAAGAAGATCACCGTCGAGATCGCGGCAGCCAGGCCGAAGTTCTGGCCGGAGTCGAGGAAGGCGATGCGGTAGGTGTACGAGACGAGGATGTCGGTCGTGCCCGCGGGGATCCTGGTGTTGAGGAAGTCGGGCCGGCCGTTGGTCAGCAGCGAGACCAGCACGAAGTTGTTGAAGTTGTACGCGAACGCCGAGATGATCAGCGGCGACAGCGGCTTGACGATCAGCGGTGCCGTGATCTTGAAGAAGTTCGTCAGCGGCTTGGCGCCGGCAATCGCCGAGGCCTCGTACAGGTCCACGGGGATCGCCTTCAGCAGGCCCGTGCACAGTACCAGGAAGTACGGATACCCGAGCCAGGTATTGACGACGACCATCATCGTGCGCGCCAGCAGCGGGTCCGCGAACCACGCCGGCTTGGTGCCGAACACGGCATCGAGGATGCCGTTGATCTCGCCGAAGTTCTGGTTGAACAGGCCCTTGAACACGAGGATCGAGATGAACCCCGGCACCGCATAGGGCAGGAACAGCAGTGTGCGGTACAGCGTGCGGTAACGCAGCGCCTCCCAGTTCAGCAGCACGGCCAGCATGCAGCCGATGCCCAGGGACAGTGCGACCGACAGTGCGGCGAACACCACCGTCCACACGAAGATCGACAGGAACGGGCCGCGGAACTCCTTGTCGGCCAGCATGCGCGCGTAGTTCGCGAAGCCCACCGCCACCTTGTAGCCCGGCTGCAGGCGTTCGCCGTCGGCGGCGATGTAGAAGCCTTCGACGTTGTTGGGCGCGTAGGTCTTGTTGTCGTCCAGGCGCGTCAGCGATTGGTCGGCGTTGGCACGCCACACGGCGGCGGACGGGCCGAACTCGTGCACGCCCGTGTAGACGAGTACGCGGTGGTCAGGCATCTCGAGCTTCAACGCCCTCAGAGCGTCGCGGTGGCTCAGCCTCTCGCGTATCGATAGAAACTCGGGCGGTTTGAAGCCCTCCGGCGCCGGCGACATCGTCACTTGCGCGGCCTTTTCACCTTCGAGATCAAGTGGCGGCGAAATCAGCATTTGGGCAAGGCGCTTCATGCCCTGTTCGACGCCTCCGTCGAATGTCGGGCCGCCTTCCTCGCGGGGCAGGATCGCGACGCGCAACTTCTTTCCGTCGCGAATCACACTGAACTCCAGCGAATGATCCTCGTCCGGCACCGTCTGCTCCAGCAGGTAGGCCTTGACCCGCTCCTGGCTCAGCAGGTGGGTGGACGAGTAGTTCGTGAAGCCGATCCACATCGTGTAGACGAGCGGGAACGCCACGAACAGCAGCATGCCCATGACGCCGGGGAACAGGTAGCGCCAGGCGAGCGCGGAGCGCGAGCGGTAGACGTAGAGGCCCGCACCGATCAAGGCGAGCGCACCGAGCGCGAGCAGCGGTTGGCCGGCGGAATAGATGGCAAAGACGAGCCACAGGCCGACGAGCGCCACGAGGCCCGCGACGCCGGCGCCCACGGCGCGCTTCCAGTCGAATGATTGCATGGCGGTCACTTGACGAGGATGCGGGCCTTGGCGCCGTCGAGGGCGTCCTGGGGCGACTGGCGCATGTTGGTCACGGCTTCGAGCGCGGCGTCCATCGCGGTCCAGAACTTGCCCACCTCCGGGATGTTGGGCACCGGCTCGCCGCGGCGCGCGTTGTCCATCGTCGCGGCGATGTGCGGGTCGCTCTTCAACTCGGCGAAGTAGGCCTTGTTGGCGGGCGTGCCCAGGGGCACGTCGGCGTTGATGGTGCGCAGGCCGTCGAGCGTCAGCACGTAGTGCTCGAGGAAGTCGCGCGCCAGGTCCTTGTTCTTGCTGGGCGCGGCGATCATGCAGCCGAGGACGCCCACGAAGGGCTTGGGCTCATGGCCGTTGACCGAGGGGATCGGTGCGACGCCGAAGTCGATGTGGCTCTTCTTGACGTTGTCCCAGGCCCAGGGCCCGGAGATCATCATGGCGATCTCGCCGCGGTTG
>Ga0307516_10005607_pt1 | contig 14946 bp, 14 predicted proteins | sample 19_EM_MG_FD_203310 | JGI IMG/M metagenome (GOLD analysis project Ga0307516, IMG submission 203310) | Populus trichocarpa ectomycorrhiza microbial communities from riparian zone in the Pacific Northwest, United States - 19_EM | ecosystem: Host-associated > Plants > Roots > Unclassified | place...
AGAGGGCTCATAACCTGTCAATGGGAGTGATGTGGAGATGTGATGGTTGTCTTCATGTGACGGTGACGCCACTGCCTATATCTATAGCAGTGGTCACGAGGACAGACTAAGCATACACTACAACACATACCACCACCACCACTGCTCCGTGAATACCTCAACAACCAGCGCTCCAACAGGAGGTGATCCGCTAGGATGTTATCTATCTGTGGCCACCATTAAGAAACTCAATCGGTTTTGCATTGCTGGCTGCGGCGATAGGGGTCTGCCAGAAAGTATATAACTACATGACAGATTGCTATTAGCAGATACCTCATGTTTCCAAGGGAAGCCATTCAATAAAGAACAGATCATTGTTCACACTGCACACCTTTCATTCCCCGAGCCCTCCTACACCTCATCCTTCTTTCTCTGCCTCAACACGAGGCAGCTTTCTCCACATCATGCTCGAGAGTACCGAAGAGAGCTGTGGGCGGTCAGCATTCGCGCCGCCGCCGCGTATCCTTTCTCTGGGGCGAGGTCAAGAGGCGTTTGGCTGATTTGTCGGCAGTCGAAACATCAGCTCCCCCGCTTAATCAGCAGCCACGCCACCGCCTCGTGTCCGTTCTCCAAGGCAACGTGCAGCGGCGTTTGGCTGTCTTTGTCGGCAGCCGAGACGTCAGCTCCCTGGCCGATCAGTAGCCGCGCCACCGCTTCGCGTCCTTTCTCCAAGGCGACGTGCAGCGGCGTTCGGCCGTCTTTGTCGGCAGCCGAGACGTCAGCTCCCTGTTCGATCAGCAGCCACGCCACCAGGCGATGCCCTCCCTTCGAAGCCAGATGCAGCGGCGTTTGGCCGTCTTTGTCGGCAGCCGAGACGTCGGCTCCCCTGCCGATCAGCAGCCGTGCCACCAGGTCGTGTCCTCCCTCCGAAGCGAGATGCAGCGGCGTTTGGCCGTCTTTGTCGGCAGCCGAGACGTCAGCTCCCCGGTCGATCAGCAGCCGCACCACCGCCTCGTGCCCTTTCTCCAAGGCGACGTGCAGCGGCGTTCGGCTGTCTCTGTCGGCAGCCGAGACGTCAGCTCCCCGTTCGATTAGCAGCCGCGCCACCAGGTCATGTCCTCCCTTCGAAGCGAGATGCAGCGGCGTTTGACCGTCTTTGTCGGCAGCCGAGATGTCAGCTCCCCTGCCGATCAGCAGCCGCGCCACCAGGTCGTGTCCTCCCTTCGAAGCGAGATGCAGCGGCGTTTGGCTGTCTTTGTCGGTAGCCGAGACGTCAGCTCCCCGGTCGATCAGCAGCCGCGCCACCGCCTCGTATCCCTTCTCCAAGGCAACAGGCAGCGGCGTTCGGCCGTCTTCGTCGGAAGCCGAGACGTCAGCTCCCCGCTCAATCAGGAGCCACGCCACCTCCTCGTATTCATTCTCCAAGGCAACGTGCAGCGGCGTTTGGCTGTCTTTGTCGGCAGCCGAGACGTCAGCTCCCCGGTCGATCAGCAGCCGCGCCACCGCCTCGTATCCCTTCTCCAAGGCAACATGCAACGGCGTTCGGCCGTCTTCGTCGGCAGCCGAGACGTCAGCTCCCCGCTCAATCAGGAGCCACGTCACCGCCTCGTATTCATTCTCCAAGGCAACGTGCAGCGGCGTTTCGCTGTCTTTGTCGGCAGCCGAGACGTCGGCTCCCCGGTCGATCAGCAGCCGCGCCACCGGGTCGTGTCCTCCCTTCGAAGCGAGATGCAGCGGCGTTTGGCTGTCTTTGTCGGCAGCCGAGACGTCGGCTCCCCGGTCGATCAGCAGCCGCGCCACCGGGTCGTGTCCTCCCTTCGAAGCGAGATGCAGCGGCGTTTGGCTGTCTTTGTCGGCAGCCGAGACGTCGGCTCCCCGGTCGATCAGCAGCCGCGCCACCGGGTCGTGTCCTCCCTTCGAAGCAAGATGCAGCGGCGTTTGGCTATCTTTGTCGGCAGCTGAGAGATCAGCTCCACGGTCGATCAGCAGTTGGGCCCCCGCCTGGCGTCCTTCTTGTGAGGTGAGGTGCAATGCCGTCCTCCCATCTTTGTCGGCCGCCAAGACGCCGGCTCCTCGGTCGATCAGCAGCTGCGCCACCGCCACGTGTCCTTGCTGCAAGGCGAGAAGCAGCGCCGTCCTCCCGACTTTGGTGACGGCCGAAACATCGGCTCCCCGGTCGATCAGCAGCCGTGCCACCGCTTCGTGACCTCCCCGCGAGGCGAGGTGGAGCGCCGTCCTCTCGCCTTTGGTGACGGCCAAAATGTCCGCTCCCCGGTCGATCAACAGCCGCGCCATCGCCTCGTGCCCTCCTCGTGAGGCAAGGTGCAGTGGAGTTTGCCTGTCTTTGCCGGCAGCCGAGACATCGGCTCCCCGGTCGATCAGCAGCCGCGCCACCGTCTCGCGTCCTTCTTGCAAGGCGAGACGCAGCGCCGTCCTCCCGTCTTTGGTGACGGCCAAAACGTCGGCTCCCCGGTCGATTAGCAGCCGTGCTGCCGCCTCGTGCCCTCCCTGTGAGGCAAGGTGCAGCGGCGTTTGCCTGTCTCTCGTGGCAGCCGAGACGTCGGCTCCTCGGTCGATCAGCAGCCGTGCCACCGCCTCTTGTCCTCTCTGCGATGCGATGTGCAGCGGCGTTTGGCTGTCTTTGTCGGCAGCCGAGACGTCGGCTCCTCGGTCGATCAGCAGCTGTGCAATATTCGGGTCTCCGAAGTTGCTCGCGAGACAAAGTAACCGGTCTCTGTGGGTCTCTTCTGAATGTAACTCAGACTCGGGTATGTTGTTAAACCTCCCTCCTAGGCCGAACACGCAAACCGAGGAAAGTAGGTCGCCGCCTTCTTCCTTCCAACTACGGACTCTTACCCAAAAAGCGTCATCCTCGTATTTCCACACAGTGGCAACACGCCTGTAGTGATACTGCAGCCACCGCTGGTAGTTAGTCTCCAGTTTGAAAACAACCCAGAGGCCAGCCAACTGTTGACAGTCCTTGCCGTCTTCACAACGGGAGAGGTGCCACGGCCAAAACACTGTCGCATATAACAACAAGTGACGGTCCCGATACCACCCTCGTTTGGTTTTTGAGGTTGATTCATACCCACCCCAGACGCTCGGAGTGCACAGAAGCGAAAGGCACACTCTCGCGATTTCTGTATGGGAATCGACCTTGGGCAGTTGGGTCTCCAGGTATTCATCCACAGAAAGATGTGCAAAGCGGAAGACGTCAAGCCGTTCGTCCAAAACGAGTAGGTTTTGGCAAGCCCTTAATAAGTCGTTTGCTTTTATCGTGGTATTGTGGTAAAATTCCCCGCATTCGGCAAGTTTCGCCGTGCTCGCATCAAGCAGTGCTCTTGCGTTCAGCGGTTCATACGAACATTGGATCCATCGGAACGCGTTGAGCGCTAGTTGAGGGGCGCTACCTTTCTGTTTCAGGATGCGCTCATAGATTTTGTCATAGGCGAGTGCCAGCGTATCCGGAAGTTCGCCCAAGCTGCTTTGTACATCGGGCTGAGTGACCATATCGCAGAGATACGTAACATGAAGTGCGGCTAGCTGGAACCTGCCATTTCGCCATTAGTTTTTACGTTCTCCGATTGTCTAAGGATTACGATCTGCTTACATTCCCTTGGACCGCTTGCAGAGGGTGTCGCATATTTGACTTCTAAGGTCATCGGGAACATCGCCACAAAGCAGTTGCCCGTCGTCGATGACATTCTGAACAGACCTTTCCACAAACTGGTTGATATCGGCGACATTGTCATCAGGTTGCAACTCGATCCTGGGAAACCTGTTAAACTGCAGGAGAATGTCGGGGTCCATTCGAGTGGTCGCGAAGATCTTGACGAGATTCTTAGATCTCTCCATGACATGCCGTAGTGTCTTCAGGAAAACTATTCGGATCTGGTGATCGATTTCGTCCAAGGCATCAATGCAAATCGTCGTCTGAGGATATAAATCCGTCAATTGAACGAGGAGATCCTGGCTTTCGGTAACGCTTAGCCGCGCAGAAACTTGCCCTTTTTTCTCCCGGTCGTGGTAGGCGTCGACGACTGGCTGTAAAAGCTCCACTTCAGACAACTGCGCAAGCTGCTGAACAAGCGATCTCAATATGCTCTCCGGATCCCGGCGATTTTCTTCGGCTCGATTGCAGTAGAAATACGCCAACCCCCCCGGTGTCGGGTCCGAACGGAAATAATCGATGACCTTTGATGCGGTGTATGTTTTGCCGGCTCCAGCTAGACGAACCGGTCAGACGGGTGCTCGTGAACCACGCGAAGACTTACGGATTCCTCTCAACAGCAACAACATCGAGGCGCTCGATGATCTCCAATCGCGGTACTTTGCATTCTCGAAGATCCACTCGCAAGTGCTCTCTAGACGTCCATCACTGATGGCCTTATGATGGCTAGTGTACGGGATTGTGGATATCCATTCCAGGATCTTGGATCTTCTGGACTCTAATTACAGCGTGAGCGGGGTCATTCCGGAAGAGTTCCGGTGTGTTAGCGTCTTACGTGGGGATCTATTTGTGAGCTCCGGTCAGCCAAGTTTCAACATTTCCAAGTAGTTCAACCACGCCGGCCACTCCTAACATTGCAGAAAAATCAAAGGAGACTTGCCCAGAAACGAAGGTCTGCCCGCCATGAAAATCGACATCCACAAACTCCCAGTGCGTGGAGGCCTGATAGTACCGACTGCTGTCTGTGCTCCTCCTGTCGGCCATGTTGTGGCTGGCGGCGATGTCAGGCACGTTCGTGCGTGATGTTTGGTGGTTGGTGCAAAGTGCGGTGTTGGTGGTGAGGAGTAAATCATGACTGTACATAACTACATACATACGGACTACAACCGTTACCCGGCTACAGTTACCGCTTAACTAGTTACCCGGACATTAACTACCGAAAATGGCGTACCAACCATACATCGAAAGGAGGCAAAACTTTGCACATTGAATAATCGAACTCAGGCGAAGCTCTGACACAGCTCCTGGGAGCACAGTATTGCTAGCGGAACCAGAGAACTCCGCGCGGAACTGCTGCAGGAGGAGGAGGTTGAAGTCGAAGCTGAGGCTAGAAGTCGCGGCTCAGACTCACCATGTTCACGGACGGTTCACGACTGGATGATGGAGCCGCCGGATACGCAGTGGTGTGTAAGAACGGCCAATCCTGGGTGGGTATCAAAACTCACATGGGCTAAAACCAGGAGGTCTACAATACGGTGTGCGCCGCTCTCGTAAGGGCACTGGGATCGGCTTCGCGAAGACGGACGACACCGGGGCGGGTCACGATCTCCACGGATCCCAAGCCGCCATCAGGCAGATGGCCTCGGAGGAGCCTGGCCAGGGCCAGAAGTACGCCCTCCAGGAGAGGAAGCACATCGTAGTGCTACGGAGGGTCAGGCCTGACATCACCATCGAGATCCGGTGGTGGCCAGCGCACAAGGGAGTCCCAAGAAACGAGAAGCCGACGAATGGGCCAAGCTCGCGGTGGAGGAGCCAGATACCCGCGGAATGGCATGGCTGTTACTCGGACTAGATAGCCGCACGCGCGATGCCGCTTCCCAACGCCCAATTCCTCGCACACCTCGAGTGGGGGGTCACCGGGAGGAAGTGGGCGGAGGCTCGGTAGTGGACTGGAGGCCGGACCTCCAAGAGGAAATACAGGATACCGAGCAGGCAGACTTAAGTCCGACGGCACGGTTACGGGTAGCTGCGAGAGGCTCGCCTCAAGGTTACTAGCTGAAAACAGGGCACCGCCTCTCTGGGCAGTACCTTCAGTGGACGAAGAACTACCGTACCACTCAGTGCCGGTGGCGCCGGGGTCTGGCGCAGACGTGGGATCATCTCTTCAAGGTGTGCCCTCAGCGAAAGGCCCAGCAGAGTATCTTGTTGGCAGAGATACGGAAGGAAGGCGGGAGGGGAAAGCACCAGTTCACGTTCCGTGACGTTGCTGATATCGGGAGATGAAGCCAAGCGGTGCTCGACTTCCTCTCCACTATGGATATGGGAAGGCTGGTCCCGGCTGAGGGAGACGCGGGAGTAGGTGTCAGGGTAAGAGCGGAGGGAGCGGAGGGAGCGGGAAGAGGAGAGGAGGGCGGAGCTCGCCGAGGATGTAGGACTCACATACAGTAGGGGTAGGATCGTGACATACAAGAGTCTTAGTCTCTATTCGCCGCGAGCTCTCGCCTCTAATACTACACGTCGGCACTTAACCCTATTGGTTGTTGCCCAGCCTTACTCTTACACGTGCCTCTAGCTATTTACATAATATCTTACATATACTCCTACAGAGGAGCTAGGTGCTGGAGAGCAACTACCACTGTTCCTCCCTACACCCTCCTTCATGGCTTTCGTAGGCGAGGGCGTGTTTTCCTTCTGTTTTCCCTTCGTTCCTCGATCACAATTTCCTTTGTCCTTTCCTGTGTGATTTCTTTCGTGCGGAGTATACCGTATTAAACTCATGTAAGAGGCACACTTTTGTTCGGCGGCAAACGCCGTCTTGGCGCCGCGTTAGTACCACTAGCGCCAATTTTCACTAGCGCACTATCAAAATCGGCAGAGGAGTGGAGGTCGCGTACACTTCAGGGTCGTTCACATCTGGTGGGCTCAATTTTCCAATTATATATGTACATGCTAGAACTCTCCACTCTGCCAACTCCGTCATCCTCAACTCCGTCATCCTCACCAGATACTTCTGCGCCAGTAATTTGCAGGGATTCTACTACATATATGTACGTATGGGTTTTCCAGCAGGCCTCGCAGTCGTCCGTCCTGTCCGTCTTCAGGCCTGCCCGGAACTGGACTACGGCCGCTAGTCCCGGCAGTCTAAAGACGGCCGTCCCGTAGACATTTTTCAGTGAGGACTGGACGGACTGCCGGGCCCGGTCTCGGGGCGGGTGCGCTGTTGATTCAGTTGTATCTGCGGGGAGCCATTGCGTACACAGCGTACCACAACTACTGTCAGAATAATGGGCGCCCGGAGATGACGGTCCGGAGATGACAGCTGCCTGAATCTCCGAGTACCGCTCGGGAGACAGTCTTCCGCCCTTCCCCCATGGCAGTCCCCGAGGCCCGTTGTATATAGAGAGAATGTTCTGCCTTCGACTATTTATCAATCAATCAATTCACTGTCTTCATCTCTATCGATCCCTATATTCCAACAACTACATAGTACGGATATAACGTCGATGACTAGCTACCGAGGAGCACAAAGTGGGTGGAGGAGGACGTAATTGTCACGGTGATCGAACAAGAGATGGTAGAGAGGAGAAATCGTGCGCTCGTTTTCTGCGATCTTTGTGGTTTTAAATATCGCTCACATTGTCCCCACCTGTCTTCGTCTCCTCCACATGCTTCGTCAATTCGCTCAGCATCTGCTCAGTCACGGCAATCTCAGAGCTGCTGCTGTGTGTCTTCTCTCCGTATGTCCATGACTCGCTGCCGTCCATTGGTGGGGAGAGTAATTCGGGATTGACAAGGAGTTGTCGCTGAGAAACCGAATCCTCGGGGCGAACGACTACCATCGAGTGCTTCGTCTTCGGTATAGGCACCTGTACTGAGATCGCTGTTAGGCGTTCGGAGCGGTGGGGGTAGTGCCGTGGGCTGGATGTCTGGCATGTCCGGTCGAGACGGCGGTAGGAATACATAGTGGTTGGAGTGGGTCTTTCATACCCCGTCGGAGTAAAATTTTCAGCCTAAACCTAAATTTTTTACACTAGTGGGGTGCCCGGCAGTCTTCGGCAGTCCGTCCAAATCCTATACCAGGACGGACTAGGGCAGTGGGGACCCTGCCCGGGACGGGACCGTCCTAAGGGACTGCCGGGCCCGGCCGGGCAGGACAGACTATTGCGAGGCCTGTTTTCCAGTCAACCTAGCACTTCCCCTAATACCAGTAGCATCTGACATATTTCTATACGGTCTTCCACGCCTCTGCCCTCACTAGCCTTTTCAACCTCGTGCTGAACCAGCCGTGCTATCAATCAGTGGGGGCGAGGTTGTAGGATAGAGATGACTGCTAGTACGAGAGCCGTCGCTGGTGTGGGACTGTGGGGGAAGTTGGGTTTCCAAAGATATTAGTAGTGAGTCGACTCTTCGGCCAACTACAAGCTGATGGTAAAGAATAGTATCGAGAGTTTGTAGTCGTTTGCAGGTGGCACTGAACTCTCAAGAACGGAGGCGGGTTGTACAGCTATGGCTCCTGGTATACCGGTAGTAGTGACCTTCCAACTCTTCTTAATATTGCCCCATATCCAAATCTTCACCCTCTCGTAGTGATTAGCAGTCGCGAACGAGATAGGACTTGGGGGGAAGTTCATTCGGCTGAAGTCTCAGAACGTGACGTTAGAAAATGCCAAGCGCGCTAACCATAAGCGCGCTAGCTAGGCTATTACGTCGCTTAAAAGTAGGCCACTTACGTGAGTTAATATGGTATCCTCTTGGGAGGCCGGGGCGGAGGGCAAAGGGGCTTGCAACGTGCTGCAATCGCGCGGACAGCGGACAGGAAACCCGGACGGAAAGTGCTCCGCCATAGTCTAAGTAGATAGGCTGTACAAATGCGAGTATGAACAAACAAAAAAAAATCACCTGACATTGCAGAAAGGCTCAGCGCGCTAACCCTAGGCGCTCTAGCGCGCCACTACTTAGAGTACATAGCACTGGCGTTTATAGTTTTTTTTTGTTTAATCATACTATGTATCTAGACTATGGCGGCGTACATTGGCATTTATAGCGATACTTACTCACTAGTGCCAAGGGCTAAAATTCGCAGACTGCGAAGGCACGACACAGCTGGTGCGAGACAAGGCACCCTGTACCGATGGGAGTATTGTGTACCACTTTTGTAAAACGACGGGCATTGTGTACCTTTCTCCTGCAGAAATGTCACTCACTGGCCATCGTTTATATTCTCCAAAAAAAACCCCTGGTTTGCGGCGTGTTTTCTAGTCGGAAGTCCTGCTGCAGCGTTGGTCGAGTGTGTCCCTGTGTTTATGCGCTTTCTGGGCTGTGTGTTCGTCCGGCGGCACAGGTCATGAATTTCTGGACGGTGGGGTAGTACTTGTACCTCTTCACCCCTTTGGGGAAGATGGGTCGCAGTGGAGACACTCCCAGTATTGAACACTTCGACTTCGACGCTATCTGTGATCAATGCCATCATTCCAAAGCCACAAACGATGATAATGACGATTCGTTGATCGTATGGCGACCCTATCGGATCATGGCGATAACATGTACAGTCCATTCCCGTTCACCGTCCGCCGGGACCTCTCACAGTCCGCCGACGGCCCGCGACAACTCCCCCTAGCCCCCCCGGCTAGCCTATCCCCAAATCATCGCAAGGAAAAAAGAAAAGAATGAAAAGGCAACGACAGGCAGCTTGCACCGCGACCCAAGGAAAGACTCTTCGCTTCCGACACCTACTCCTCTTCATCCTCCGCGCCCTTCTCGTCTTCCGGTTTTTCGCCCCTCGGCCTGTGGCCCCGCCCTTGCTTCTGCATTCCTTGCCCTGGGTCCTGCCGTCCGCGGCCCCGCGCTCAGTTCGGCCCTCGCCCGGTTTCAGAGGCGCTACTCGCGGTCCCGCCCTGCTCCCCACCTTCGTAGTGTGCAGGACGCCCAGAATCGAATGGGTGCATCGTTCGTCCGTGAGCAGGTCTCGGATCTTTCCAGCCCCACAAAGTCCGCAAACTATTTTCTGCTTGTTGTATTTAATAAGCGAGTGATATTGCGTGAAAGGTCCTGAGGAACAGGGTTTGAGACAACTGGAAGGTTTGATCCACACCCGGCAGCCTCGCCTCTTCAGCTGTGCTTGTGGGCGATGAAGCGCGAACGGGGGTCTTCGGCGGCCGGCGATCTGCGTGGTGCTGGGATATTGTGAATCAGGTAAGATCACCGTGAATCACTCTTACGCGAATCTTGTAACCCATGCTCCAGGTTTCATTGCGGGGATGGGGTGAGGTTAGGTATTAAACAGTCCGTCGCTAAGGCGGGGCCAAAGGGCCAGGAGGTGGGTAATATCGGAAATCAACGTTACGAGCGTGTTGGATGATGCCGATGATTCATGATTACCGTTTGCGTTGTTTCGTGGTCGAGGTACTCGAGGGTGAATGGGCGCTGCCAACAGGAATTACAATGACCAGACCGAATGGACCTACGTGGCTTCGCTAGGGCAAGTGCAATGTCACGGATCCTCGCTGTTGTGGGGCATTGAATAGCGCTCGTTTTTTTGCCCGGAAGGGTGGAGTTGACTGGCAGTACCCATTGACACTAGCGCCTCTCCGTCGTTGCAGGACTTTCTGCTCTTCTTTTCTCTTAGCAAGATACACACTCGGAGAATACAACAACCTTGGGTCCTTCTCTTTCCCTTTCTTTTCTCAGTGCTTCGTCTTGTCCTGCTCCAGTCCCGCGCCAAAGTGGAGTTTAGAAAGAACCCTCCGCCTCCCTTGAATCCACCACTTTTTCTCTCTGGGCCTCCTCTCCTTTTCTCTTTTGCTCCGGTGGCCTACGCACGACCGGCAACGGACCTCACCTCCCTCTCCGCGATAACGCAGCTCGCCCTTTCCTCCCCACTTCACACCGCCACCCTCCTCCCCGAGACGCTCTCCCACCACCGTGTTCTCTGGACTCACGTGCGTTGATACACAAGCAAATTGACTTTCACCAACAACTGGTTCGTTTATCCCAGCTCTTTGCAAAAAAAAACACAATCGGCATACTAATGTCGCCATTCTAGATACATTCCATCATGCCAAGAACAAACATGGTGGGCCGCGCGAACGCTGCGAGTGGACGAATCGGCGGCCACATATCCGCCGACCCCCCCGAGGAGGCTCCAAGGGATAGCTCACCGAAGCCCGTCGCCGAGCGCGCGGGCACGCAGACCGGCGAGAACACCCACGACGCCAACGCCACCGAGCCACGCAAAGATGGCTACCAACCAAGCCCCCATCCAGGCGCCACCGGGCACGGCCACTCCGTCTCCTCCGGAGATGGAGAGAGCGACGACGACCTGAGCATCGAGCAGGCCAATCCCAAATCGACAACGCCAGAGGATGTTGTTCGGGTACTCGGGCCGATGTATGCCGTCAGCATTAACGGCATTCGGTGCGACCTCTCCTCCGGCTTCGCATTTGCCGAGTTCGTGCAGACGGTTGTCGCCATCGCCGACATCGTCACCAAGGACCAGCTCACGGTCTGGTATAAGTGCACGTTCACGAAGCAGGAGTTACTCATTCATGTGTCTGGTTTCGGCAAGTACCTTTACAAGCTCGTCAACGGCTATGTGGCGAGAACTGGCGGCGCTATCGAGCTCTCAGTCGTGACGGCGAGGGACGCCTTTCGCGCTCGAGGATCACCCACCCCGTCGCCGACGGGCAGTCCTGAACCCTTGGGGGCCTCCCCACGCACTCCGGCAAAGAGCGCGAGCAGTATCACCCGCTCTCCCTCTCCGACCTCCGAGGCTGGGAGCCTACAGCCGGGGTCCAGCGAGCCGATCCATTCTGGGCGGTACTCCTGGCCACCCACGGGAGCCGTCATCGTTCGCGGGGACGGCACCGAGGCACGCCCGTTCATCGTCAATGCCATCGACTGGACGCCAACCGGGAGCAAGGCACTGTCTGGTGACGGCACCGAGTCGGAGCCGTTCAAGATTGGCGACTGGGAAGAGGGAGCAGCGACTACCAGCACAGCGGCTCGGGCGTCCCCCCCGCCACTCCGCGTTGCCCGCGGGCCAAGGCAAAGTTCCGACGGCGATCTGCTCCTCCGAGCTCGCCAACGCCGAAAGGTGTCCAGAAGCGCTCGTCGTCGTGCCCTCCCCGCTTTTCCTCCAGGAATCTCCTCCTGGGTGGCGGCGATAATCCGATTGACCTTTCATAGGTCCTTGGTTTCCCGTTCCATTCTTTTTCCCCCTTCACGTTCGACTCCGGCCGCGGCCTGTTGTTTCTGATTGCATCATGTTGTTCAGAGGATCGAGAAGGAATGTATCGATTCATAATTTTTTCTTCCATTCACATTCTTGTACCCCTTCTACTCGTTGCGGTCTCGTCCTAGATGTTCTTGTCGCTCGCTCGTGCTATTTGACCTTCCTCTCATAACGGCGTGTATAGTTAGCAGCTCGCCGACAGCAGCGAGCAGCACTACTGTCGGAATATCGTGGTGATGATGGTGAATTGGATTTAGGATACATCGTCGCGGCCTGAACGTTCTCTGTATATACAGTACGAAGCGCCTCGAAGGAAGAGCAGGCGGTATAAGCGACCGTCAGACCCATCGTTATGTAGATAAATTGCGCTCGTGCCGGCGTTGCAGGACATCTTGTATATCCTCCAATCGGACTTCTGGCGCCTCGAGCCGCCATTGCGCATGCATACCACACTATCCGATCATTTCCATCAAGCGGAGAGGCCGCAGAATTGTATATACGCACGCCATGAACAACGTCACTACATAACCGAGCTGTGTTACACACACGTGATGATGCGGCATGGGCCGTGTCGTGCGTTAGTACAAGTCTGTATCTATAGAGATACGTATCTACAGTAGCAAAAAAACAGGGTATTATCAATCAAGCGGCAATACGGCATTCAATGTAGCCTAGTATTCGTGTACCATCAGGACGTAGATTCGCATCGAGCTTGGCTCTGGTGTCCGGGTAAATTCCTATCAGAAACAATACCGCAGGTCCGCAGGACGACATCATTCTAAGCTGATGCGTCTGGACCCGTCAGATAGTTACATATCAAATGATTGATTGGCATCTGACAAGCATTGAAGCAGCATCCTTATAGCACCCAAGCACATACCTTTGCAGTATCGAAACACCCGTTTTGTATTTTAGAAGAACTGAGTACCATTACGATGTGGCACCCATATGGCATGAATCGTATACCGGATACCATTCCGAGTGGCCCTTGGATCTCTACGCGATGCCTGTTAATGCTCGAGCAATATATCTCGGATGCCAATCCGATGACAACACTGAATACTATAACAAAAACGGGGTGAAATTGCTACCATATTCGTTCTGCGGTCGAGTAGCAGCAAGTCTTAAGTTTCCACCGTCTACTAACAGTCTGGGGGCCTGTTCGGTTGCGAGCTGCATTTTAAATCTACCACACACAACTTAGATGCTGCTTGAAGCCCTTGGTTTCTGGGTGATGGGTGAACGTTCGGCACACCACGGTGCACCACCCTGAGTTCATGATTTGCGAAACTGCACATTGTCGACTGAGTCACAATACAGATAACTAAACTCTACCAGGAACCGCCAGTACATACCAGCGTGGCCCCCCGAGTCAACCACGCCACCACGCCCACGAAGTCCAACTCCCGCGCAACACCATTCCTTAGTCCCAGCAAGGTAGCTTGCCGTTGGTGCTCTAGTAATCTCCCAATACCAGAGCACGCTGCACGACAAACCGCCCTACCACACGTCAGAGATTACTGGAGGGAAATATGTCGAGTGGCTTCTAAAGAGCACGACTATCGATGTCCTAGGAGGGCCACGCGAAATATTTTTCGCGCTGTGCGATTGGTGCCTGTGGATAGGAGGACCCAGCCGCCCAGTCTGTGGACAAACGGGAAACGCCTCGCCGCGGCTGAAAGCCGGTTTTCCGGGCTATGACTGCCAAAACGTGGTTCAACCATCGTAGATAGAATTTTTAGCTTAGTGATAAAAATCGTGATTTCTAATATAAAACTAGTGTTCGGATCCCGCTCGGCTCGTGTCGTGGCTTTCCTAGGAGACGTGGAGCCCGAATAAAGAAAAAAAAAATAGAAAGAAAAACATAGAAAAAACAGAACAAAAAAAAAGACTCCTATTTTTTTATGCTAGTATTGGAAGTGGATGCGGTATCGATACGGTATCCAGCCCGCGTCGGACCCAGAGATCGGAGCACGATCACACCAGCATCGCTGCAGGATCTAAAAGAATTTGAGTATCAATTTCGATATGTGTTGATCAGTTAGTACGTGTGATTTGTAGTACTGCATTCATTTGTAGACAGTAGTAAGGCAGCAGTTAGGCGAAAACGCGTATTGCCAGTACGATACAGCTCTAATCTGATATTGCTGCTGGACTGAAAACTCCCCGTTTTTTGCTACTGTATGTAGATATAGGGGTTGCTTCGCAAGAGATATGTAGCTTGAGACTGCAACAACCAAACGTTCCGATTGGCTCGAACGATGGTAGGATCCCTGCACGGGAGGTGTGGCGTTGTGATGGTGGCGTCAGATGTCGAGGACGCAGCTGACGGTGTTGGGGAGGGATGGCGTATGTATTGCGGTTCCGGCTCTTTCGGGTATGTAATCGCTGCATTGCGAACCACATGACACAGAAGGACGGGAGGGGATCCCCAACCCATCCCTCCGGGTTGTTCCACAAACCATAGGTAGAGTACATAATCTCGCCATGATCTAGATAGGTCACATGCGAGTAATGAATAAAAACACAAAAAACCAGGCATCATACTCGCGGGAACGGTGTCGCCGAGGTCCTCAGGCGTGTACCGGAAGCGATGGCATTGAAGGGTACTATATCACGTGCCATAGCAGGACGTTGGAGAGCCTTTTGGTGTCGTTGCGCCTGGCATGCGTCCACAGCTCGTCGACGTACTGTAGGTGATGGCGCAGTTTAGGACGAGCTCTTCCTAGAGGGGCGGTTACATGTACGCGCCGGCGTGTTCGACGGCGACGATGAGGACACGGTGGGCCGCGACGAGACATAAGCAGGGGTTGCACCTGCGATGCCCGCTCTGAACCGGACGTGTGATCCGGCGTTCATCGAGTACATACCTTGTATGTATCATGTGTACTGCATTACGTTTGAATGGCTAAGGCGTCCCCTAACCACGGGCAAAACCTTGATAGATAATGACTTATTTTCAGCTTCAATCGCTGCACTCACCCCTGTAACTAACCTCCTGCAACCCTCCGTTGCCTGATTGGCTACATAGCCTAGGCAGGCCACTCACCTGCCGTCTCAGCTGTGG
>Ga0307516_10005608_pt1 | contig 14945 bp, 19 predicted proteins | sample 19_EM_MG_FD_203310 | JGI IMG/M metagenome (GOLD analysis project Ga0307516, IMG submission 203310) | Populus trichocarpa ectomycorrhiza microbial communities from riparian zone in the Pacific Northwest, United States - 19_EM | ecosystem: Host-associated > Plants > Roots > Unclassified | place...
CGACCTTTCCTTGTTTTCTTGCTCTTGTTTCCGCTTCTCGGCGTCCTGTTTGGACCTGAGGAGCTCCTGTCGAAGGTTCTCTTCCTTCTGCTTCTCGAGGGACATCTGCGTCTGCCTCTCCTCCTCTTGCGCCTTCCTCTCTTCTGCCTCTTTGGCCAGTCGTTGTTTCTCGAGGACCTCTCTCTGCCTATCCTCTTCGAACTTTATGACGGCCTCGATCCGGTCCCTCGTTCTCTTGGCTCGAGCTTGTGTGCTGTTATCCACATTCTGTTTGAAAGCTTGTCTTTTTGTAACCACGGTGGCGAGGCGCTCCTCAATCTCCTGCTTTGCCCTTTGGTGTAGCTGGATAAGACGCTCGGTATCCCGAGCTCGTGCAGCTTCGAACTTGGCTCTTTGCTCTCCAGTAAGTTGTGACCGCTCCATCCGCGCCGTTCGCTGAACGACGGGTTAATGATACTGTTCGATTTTTGTGACGGAACCGAAGAAACATACCCGCGCCTCCCGCCTCGTTTGGTTGGACCATTCTTCGTAAGGGTCATGGTGAGATATAACCAGTCTAATGGAAGCTATGGCGTCCGTGATATAGTTTGTTTCTTCTGTACTTTTGTCCCTCTTCGATGATGAGCTGTTACAATGACTTGGTGAGCAGAGGTTGCGATTGGGTTGTGGCAACGGCACGTACACGGACAAGGGAAGAAGTTCGGGTTCAGAGGTATCGCTGGAGCTATCTGAAGCCGAGTCGCCGCCTTCGCCTTCTGAGTCCGATGAAACCGAGGGGGCGCGGAAGGTACCGCTCTTGCGTGGTGACCTGATAGGGTGAGGTTTGAGTGAGATCAAAGTTGAACGTGGGGCGAGACAAAGCGGTCGGTTACCGTTCTCTCCGCACTGGAGATGGGGATAAAGACCGTGGTACGCTGAACCTCATGGCGAGCGTTTGTGGAGGTGTGTGCGAGACGCGACGGTGGTGACGGTCTTGGAATCATAAACCACGTGTTTTGGTCTTCCCACGACCGAGTCGAGGCGGAACAACTGTGGGTGTCAAAGACCGACGCCTGCGCATGGAAAGCCTCGAAACATGGCGGAGAACTCTCCTCTGACGAAGAATTTTACCAACGAAAAACTGCGGACTTGTCCACCGGCCCGGTTTGAAACAGTATCACCTGTTCCCGGCCCGTGATGCTCTCGCAGCAGCTGGATAGCTCTCGGCAGCACTGGGGGTGTTACTATCGCCTCCAGGCTCTGTATTACTGCGACTTGGGAATGAGCCTAAGTATGACGCACAGGGCAATCAAATTCGAACGGAGGTCGGACTCCGAGCTCCACCATCTGCTTTGTTTATAAACAAACGGACCAGGCTCGAATCGGTTTCACACCCTGCACTCACCCCCACACACATTCAACGACACAATCATGTCCCAGCCAGCCCAACCCACTCCCACAACCCAACCTGCACCTGCACCTGCACCTGCTCCTGCTCCCGCGACCCAACCCAATGTTGCCAGCACAGACAAGTCGAAAGTCTCCACAAGTTCTGACATGGTCCTCTACTTCGTCGCCTTGTGAGTTGACCCATCTCCGAGCGAGTGCCAAGGTGTTCATCCCGGTCCCTTACCAGATTCATCCCACCCATCCCCGTTCTACTCAGTAAGTTGCCCCACACCCATCTTATCTCTCACTCACGTTTCTCCTGCAGATCGCGGCTGCGGAGCTGGTAAGCTAAACCCCTGCTTGTGACGTCACCGGATCGGCCTGACAGATGCCCTCGACAGAGTTCTTCATCAACATCCTCCTCTGGATCTTCGGATGGATCCCGGGTGTAATTCACTCCTGGTAAGCATAAACCCTGGAAAAACGACATGCGCTCATATTACCTTCAATTAGGTACATTATCTCAAAGGGTCCACAAGTCTGAACCACGAAGGGGCAAACATGTTGCGATGTACCAACGGACACCACTACGACCTGCGCCTACAACTACCATGTGTATCATAAGTACCTAATATAATCACGCACAACACGAGATGGAAAGATCAAAGGAAAAGATGGGGTGAGCAAGACAGAAAAAAGGGTGGCAAAAGTCGAAATAAAAGAAAAAAAGTGAAACGATGTCCATCAAGCGGCTACCTTGAGCTGGGGAGGCGGTTGTAATTCAGGCTTTTTCTTTTCCATGATCTGAACCCATTTCCTTGGGAACCAACCCTCTCGTCCATCCTTGGTCCTTCCCTTCCACCAGTCCGTCTCGACTTCCATGCGAGGATCAACCTCGGCGCCTGTTGAGGGATCGAGTTTACCCATGATGGCGACGATTTCGTTTTCCTTCAACTCCAGTTCGGCGGGTGAAGTCGGCTGGAATGGATAGAGAGCGCGAGCGAATGTGAGCATGGTCGGGTGAAGTGGCGGTAAGATCTGTCCCTGCTGCTGTTGTTGCTGTTGCTGCTGTTGACGCTCGGATAAGATCCTTATGAGCTTGTGCATCGCGTATGGGACACCGAAGATGGCGAGGAGGAAGATGATCAGGGGTTTGCGGCTTGGCCTTGGTCCGGGAGGAGGCGACGGACCCTGGACGGGTTTCCCATTGATGAATTCTCTGAACTCGCCTCCGAGTTGATTCGAAGGTCGACCGGTTATGAGCTCCTTCATCCACCGTAACAGTCCGAAGAGACCCAGAACGCTACCAAGAGCATTCCTCAGCTGACCGAATTGCTCGATTACGCCGACCATGGCGAAGAAGGAGGAGTGTGTGGCCATGAAGGTCGACTCGAGCATCTGCGAGACACCCGTGAAAGTCTGTACGATTGAGTGAAGGAGGGCGAATGTGTGTTGGGTAGTGTTCTCGAGGGTTTGGCCAAGAGACTGGTTCGCAGGGTCATAGGCCATGGGCCCATACATACCCATACCCATTCCCATTCCCATCCCCGGCATGCCGCCGTACATGCTGTTCATCCCATAACCCCCCAAACCGCCGTAGCCTGACATCCCTCCGTACATGCTGCCGCCGTAGGGAGAGTATCCGGTTCCCATTCGCGAGTAGGGTGAGTTGTAGGTCGAGTTGTAGGCGGAATAAGGGGACGATGAGTAAGGATTGGTAGCAGCTGCTGTGGTCAGGGTCGCTGGCCGTGACGGGACTGAGGGAATAGTTGTCGTTGTCGTCGACGACGAGGGCTGAGTGGTTGGGGTTAACGTCACGGCGGGGGTTGTCGCTGTGGTGGACATCGGGAGAGGCGTCGTTGTCGAGGAGGGATTACGCTCCCAGGGTTTTGGAGGAGACGCCTGCATGTCAGAGTGGAAAGAAGAGAATTTCGGTTGGTCCCGGTTCAACAGGATCCGATCCCAGTGCCAGTGGATTCATGTGAGTGCCTACGGTACACCCATCCTCGGAAAAAACAAACTACAGCTAAATGCCCGCATAAATCTAGTTGAACACTTCTTCGGTATCAATCCTCCTCACACCGCGAGCGGTGGCCGGATAGTCCGAAGTGACGGCCGATGAGGCTCCTTGGTCTACATCCATGCTGTTCTCGGGACTAGCATCTGCGATGATACGGTTCTCCTTTCCCCGCTCCCACCGCTCCTGGACCCTCTTGGTTGCCTCGCGACTCTCCATCAACTTCGCGTACTCCCTCTGCATGATACCCTCGTCCTCGCCCTCCATCTCCGGAAGGATCGAGAGTCTTCCTGGTGCCATGGAAGTCAACGGGGATATATCATCTCGGATCCCCTGGCGCGCGGCGAGCCAACTTTGGCTATTGTCAATCCCACCTCCGGTGGCGCCCGAACCTCTTTTCAACTTCTTCGGTGCTCGGCCCAAGTCTTCGTTGGCAGGCGGGTTCCAAGTCTGGGGAGTGGTAGGGTCGGTGGTTCGAGGTGTGGGTTGGACAGAACCCTCGCGAAGAATGGGGAAAGTCGTCACTTTGACTTTGGGTCGTTTTGAAGGAGCGGCGTTCCGCTTGGTCGGGGACTGTTTGGATGGGGATTGCTTGGACGGCGATCGCTTGCTCGGGGAACGTTTGGTAGGTGAATGTGTCGCGATTTCGCCGCCGTCACTAAGCTGAAAACTTGGATGTGCGCGAACGTAGCTTCGGGTGGGATAAGGCGGCATCGGGGATAAAAGACGCGAATGGAATGTGGTCAAAGATATGTCGAGTGAGTGGCGTACTAGTTGTGGGTGGTGGAAGTTATTCAACAACCCCTAGGAGCCATGATCTCTTTATCATATATACTCACCACGGGCGGGACGGTCTTTTGCTTTGTCTTTCCTGATGCGGACTACCCCACGTGACCCGTACCGCTACCCCACTGTGGTCCAGGCCATGGGTTCGCCGCGAGCCGTACCCATGGTCTACACCAACCCTTCGCTTGATGCGATCGGACGGACGTGCGGGGGAAACCTATCTCGCGGCACATCGATCTTAGGTCCCTCTTTCTGGACACCGGTCCCCACGCAGGCCGTTGGTCCACCGGCTATGGAAAGGGACGCCTGGCCCACCAACCCGCCTCGCGAACACGGGAGACCATTGTGTTTCTGTACCAGGCCGTGCCCCGGTTTCAGGTTGACCACGTGGCCTTACCCGTCCAATCGTCCGACCGTGAACCAAAAACCTTCGGAACATCCGAACCCACGTCGGTACAAAAACCCCAGGCGTCCCCCGTTTGCGGCTTTCTCCTCAGCGTTCGTCTGCGGACGCCCCCTCCCCCCCTTCGCCCACCGAGAGCACGCCACCCCAACCTGACCACCTCATAACCCTCACCTATCATGGTCGCCATCCACGGACGTTCACTCCTGCGTCGCGCGGTCAGCATGCTCTACAAACACTGCAACTACTGTCTCACCAACATCTCCCGTGCACGTAGGGTGGCCACCATCCTCCGTCCCTCACGCTCCGTCACCCACGGGAACCTCAACACGGCTCTCCCGACAGTGGTTCCTATACCTCCGAAAAGAATCCGGGCCCAGGTTGCACCAAACGGTCAGATTCCTAAGGTTCGGAAGCTAGGTCGCGTTAAGTCAAAGAGATATGTCGATCTCGCCAAGAATAACACCACCTTCTTCGTACCTGGTGGCTTCCGCCAAGAATCTGTCAAGAAGCAGGTCTACCGTAAGGCTTCGAAGAATAAACGTCTGCCCAAGCACCTGGTCAAGCCTCGGGGCCGTAAGCACCGCAGTCGCAACCCCAAGGCCGACGACGGCGATCAGGCTGACCAAGACCAGGACGAACGATCGGCCAACGAGCACGAGGCCTTCGTCAGGGCTCAGTACGAGACCCTTATGTTTGACAAAGCCAGACGTGAAGGCGAGTTCGAGATCAAGGAGGTCTCCGAAAGGGTGAAGAGAGAGGCCGCGGAGAGGAAGGCGAGGATGAGGATGGAAACCGACGAGGCAGAGAGCCTGCGGAGGATGGAGGAGTTGGAGGAACGCGAAGAGCAGGAGAGAGCCGATAGGTGGAAGAACCAGAGGTTGGCCCAGCTCGAGAAGGAGAAAGCGGCTGCCGTGAGCGAGCTGGCTCGCGAGAAGGTTGAGAGGAAGCAGTCCAAACTTCGGCGGGTGTTCGAGAGGCAGAAAGAGGAGAGGCACTTGAACCGGTTGAGGGAGAGGGAGGTTATGTTGTTGACCAACCTCCGGGCGACGGACGACGCCTGCAAAAGGGCTCGCAACGAGAAGGACCATATGGTGCAGGAGGTGGAAGAGGAGAAGGCCAAACGCCTTCGTGTCGAGGAAAGTCTCAGCCGATGGAAGGAGTTGATGAAGCAATATTTCCCGGGGGGGCAGCAGCAGGGCCCAGTACAACAGCAGGAGCAGGAACAGCTGCAGGAACAGCTGCAGGAACAGCCGCAGGAACAGCCGCAGGAACAGCTGCAGGAACAACTGCAGGAACAACTGCAGGAACAGCAGCAGCCGGAACAGCAGCAATTCGTACAACCCCCTCCCCTCGAGGAACAGTTCGAACTCTACGAGAAGAAGTGGGCGGTCCTTCGGTCGGGCGTCGATATCGACGGTACCCAGGTTCACCTCATTTCCTTCTCTCAGATCCCTTGGCCGGTTATCAACATGACCCCGACTGACCCCAGTCAAATCTCACCCGAGCATATCCAGGAGTTCCTCATGCACCCTCTCCGCGACAGTGGGAAGAGAGGGAACAGGCGCCGCAAGGCGATGGAGGAACTCTTGAAGTGGCATTCTGATAGGTTCCTCTCCGTCGTTCTCTCCAAGGTCCGTGAGGAGGATAAAGCAGCCGCGGCCGCGGTTGCCGGAGAGATTGCCAAGGTTCTGACCAGTCTGTTGAACTAAGTGCCCTTCTCTTTTCCCCCCCTCCCTCACTTTCTTTCTCCCGACTTGTTCTGGTACGTTCCTCTTATGGCTTCGCCTCATGACCTTATGCCTATCCCTTTCCACGTTTCCACAAAAGTGTTACTCGCCGGTGTATGATTTCCTTTTCTCTCTTCCCCCCGATGCCTTTGCCTTCGTTGTCCGTGCGTAGGAATTAGTATTGGGTTGAACTACTTGTATGCACAATCAATTAAGCTGTCGTCTCTTTCTCTATCGCTTTCTCGAGGGCTGCCCTTTCCCGCCTAATCTTCCGAAGGTCTCTCAACCAGGTGACGTCTCTAGCAACCTTCTCCTCCCTCGCGCGTTGCCTCCGCTTGTTTAAATGCGACCAATCCTCACCGACCCCGACCTCGGCACCAAACACAGGCTTCTCCTTCTTCGGTTCAGGGGGTGGCGGAGGTCGCTCCCTCGCCCTCCACAACCAGACATCCGTCTTGGTCGGCAGCGAGTCTCCCTTGGCCTTTCGAGCGGATTTGCTCATCGTAGCTAACCGGTGTTGCATTTCCTCGTCGGAGAGGGATCTGGCGGTGTGGAATTTCTCGACTTCTTGGATTTTATCCCGCATATGTGGAAGCACGACGGTTTTGAGGTATCTAAACGAGCGTGACGGCCGGAAACGTCAGCTCTGGAATTGCAACGGTGCAACACGCTTGGAGGTGTGGTACGCACGTTATTGAACGAATGGCATTTTCCGGATGAGGAGGGGGAGGTGGTATGGAACGCACGACGCCGCGTTTGGCCACCAACCTCGCTGGCTGCAGTGCAGAAGCACCTGTAACAACCGTAGGCGGACGAGGGTACTCCCGTTCCGCTTCGCGTCGAATGGCCTCCTTGTAAATTTCTTTCGTCGTTAATGGTGAAGGGCTATCCTTGAGAATCGTGCGGACGAGGCGCACCGCCGCTCTTTCAGGCGTCACCTTCCAGATATTGAGAGCCATGAGGAAGAGCTGGCGGGGCGAGCGGAAGTGATGACCTTCCGGATTCGGAACGCGCGTCATGGCGGACATCGTGATCGAACAGACTTGGGTGCATACACCGTGAGTGGTGGTCGCGCACCCTCACCCCTGCCCTCGCCCCACCCTAGTTCTGTACACTACACCACCGCGCTGTCGCTGTGAAGGTCCTGGGAGGTGGATGCCCCGAGAGACCTGGAGGAGTGGAAGGGATCTGGCTTACGGGCGACATTTGGAGAACCTTGGAACATTGCTGGAAGCCTGAGCCCAGCGAACGCCCCGAGTGGCAAGCATGTACTCGAGTGTTTAGAGGGGGTTTCAAGGTTTTGGATGCCACCCCCTCCGGTCCCAACAATAGTTGGTTCACTGCTCACACGGGGACCTTCTGACGTGTCTGTGGAAGGCACGGATGGGGGCGGGGTATCTTCCCCTTTTATGTGGGCCCGTCCCAGCCAAACGAGGAGCCGGACCTATGTGACCCTACGGGAACCGTCAATAGGGTGGGTTAGATATGTCTTATTGATGAGTTCTGGCATTTGCCTGAGGTCCTATTAGGCTAATTCCCTCGGCGAACATCTGTATCTTCATGCGAGTGGTACGTGGGCAAAATTGATCTCTCCCTTCGGATCCAAGCTCTCCCGGATACGCAGTGTATTCGATGTGTTTTGGTCATCAATTTGGCCGGGGTAGAAGCACCTGCAACAACCGTAGGTGGACGAGGGTACATTTTGCCTCTCGTTAAAAATCCCCCTAATACATCGCTTTTGTCGTCAACGGCGAAGGGGTACCCCTCAGAATCGCGCAAACGAGGCGCGCCGCCTCTCTTTCAGACCTTACATTTCAGGCATTGAGAATCACGCAGAATAGCTGGTGAAGTGAGATTCAGAACGCCCGTCGCGGACTCTCACGACGGAACGGAGTTGTACATTTCGGTCGAGGTGGAGGATACAGAGAGTGCGATGCACTCCAGCGCTATACTAGGGCTACAAAACCGAAGCCTTGCTTCGGTACTACTCGGGTATAATCCTGAGTCCTGTAAAATTTACAGTAAGTTAAGAATAATTTACTTATTCTGCCCCGGTAAGGAGCGGATACAATCCGTGTTGTTCACCGAGACCATAAGTGAAGGTCATGCGTTCAACGATGGAAGGGCCGTCGTCGGGACTCAACTCAAGCTGCATCTCCGATGTCAGGCAGACCAATCACCCAGATGAGAACATACGCACCAGAGATATAATGTCATCAAGAAGGTGCGCATGACCTACAGCCATGCCGAACCCCATAGGATGGTTGACGTTCACGATGTGGATGTGGAAATGATCTGGGCACCCGCACGTCAATAAGTGGTAGTCAGAGGAACGAGGAGACGCACAGTACGATGGCTGGTAATGAATAAACATCCTCAAAGATATGTCCTTCCCGTCGTTGTTCCAGCGGGCTTTGACGATCCTTATCGCCTCGTCTTTGATGCTCCTGAGAACTGGTACGTGTACCTTCCTGAGATCGCGGAGGCTCTTTATGCCGTTGGTAGTGCAGAGAGCGAGGAGGTATAGATCGGATACGGTCTCGAGGTTCCACTTCATATCCGGGATGATCATGTACCCGAACGAGCCAGAATCGTCGCGATGAAGGACCTTATCTCCCTCCTTCCTCCCTGCGATGATTTCGTCGACCCACTTGGTTCGGGAAGGAGGGAAGGCGGCGATGAATGGTTTCACCACACGTTCGTAGAGCTCAGGTGTCTCTTGGACGAGAACTATGTCCTGCTTAGAATACTGCGAACCATCGATAAGGCATCAATAGACAGAACGTGCTCTCTGAAACCAAAACACGGACCTTGCGAATGTGAACTTCAGTCGCAGGGAAGATGACGTTTATCTTGATGTCTCGGACGGACTTGAGACGACCAAAGTACCAAGAATACTAATCGCAGGTGTCATCAGGAGGTCCCCTCAGATCTAAAGGATCGATGACGAACGATGTCGTTATACTCGATCTTTTCCACATCGTGGACTATCTGAGCGAATTCTGTAGCGGATGCTTCGGGCAGAGCCGTTTTCTCTACCCGAACAATCGCAGGTTCATGGGCACCCTCCGCGTTCGGGAGGGTTCCCAAGAACGAGATCGCGTGCGATACCGGATCTAGAGAGGGGTCGTCAGAGCCATCGTGAGGCCTGCCTGGACTCCGCGCACCTTGATTCAAAATACGCTCGAACTTGAAGGTTTTCCAGTCCATCGATCGTGGCCGAGCAGGATAAAACCTCGATAACCCGATTCAGCTTCATCATTGAGCTTTCATCACGTGACCAAAACACGCGCTGTTTGCGCATGTTTGTTCTGCGGTTTTGGTTCGGTTAATCGTTTGTTAGAAGGCACGAGTGCTACACGCTACTTACTTAACGGGTCCTCTCAACCTTACGGCTGGTGCCGAAATGACTGCACGCAAGACACGAAGCACGCGAACACAGAAGAAGGCAGACACCGGTTCTGGGCTTCCGAGTCCTCCCTCTAGCAGCGGCGATGGCAAACCAGGTGATCGCAATGCCGCTGGGCCAAGCTCGGCTATGATCAGCCCGCCTCCAGAGGAGAATGGGGACCGCAGATCTAAGGTGAGGCGTCTTTTGTTCATCTGACGCGTGTATCTTATCTTTGCATTTCTCTTACTTCAGGCATCTGGTATGCTCGTATTCACGCCGCGTCTCGTGCCGCGTATTGATTGCGAGAAAATCAACAGCCTTCGTTGAGGTCTCACCTCTTAAATCTGCCTCAAAACGGAAGAGACTGGCATCCGCAGCCTCTCTGCTAAACCTAACCGGAGATCCCAACACCACCACAGGCGAGCCAACTACTCCAAACCCCAAAGCGCGCAAACAGTCACGGCGAAGTAAATCCCCACTTTTATCTGGCGAAGACTCGGACTCCCCCATTCACGACTCTCCGACTAAGAAAGCGACCACAAAGTCTCCTCACGCCTCAAACCCGCAGGCTGATTATCTACCACCCATCCCTTCATACGCGCGGCACGTCCTCACTACCAGGAATCGAAGATCAACCACCCCCATACCTCCGTACGAACCCCCGACCGACCGTTTCACCCCACCCCGCGAAATCATCGTCCAACCCTCCAGCACTCAAAAGAAGAAACCGCGACAAACGAAGAAGAAACAACTCAAGCTACAGATTAAAGAAGAACCCCCAGAAATTGACCTCAACGCGCCAATCCCCCCTCCTTCACCCACAGATGACCCCCTTTTACTTCGTGGACCTCCCAGGAGCAGTAGGTCGAGATCATTACCGAAGCAATCGAGAGGAACGTCCCCCGTACGCTCACCTGGACACCACGAGAAGACCCCGCCTCCACCTGACGAGCTGCAAAGGCTCCCCACTTCTAGCCCATGGACTGAAGTCGATGTGAACACCGTCGACGTCCCTCCCATGCCATTTACTTCGGATTCTATGACACCCGAGATCCCTGAAGTGCACCTCGAAGAGCCAACCTGGCAGGAAGGCCCTTCGGGGTGGACAGAATCGTCCGACAACGAAGAGCCGACATTCGATCAAGAGGGAGAATACACTGGAAAATTCGCCTCCTATGTGGTTCCTACAAAGCCTGATCCGCCGACGACGGTCCAGAGGGAACGTCAAGAAGCTTGGGGTCGACCCATCAGTCCGTTCCCCTATCCTACGAATCGTAAATCCCGGTGGTCCTCACCACTTACACCCGCAGAAACCCAGGAAGAGTCGTATGGGGAGACCCAAGAACATGGGGAGGGACCAGAGACGCAGCCGGCGCTGGACGTCGCCGACCTGACAACAACTCCCCGCGATGCTGAAGAAGGTTTCTTCGGCTCAGACCAGAGCACTGCGCCCGGGGAGGTGACTACTTCGCCAAACGCCAATGCGAATCGTCAGGTGCTAATTCCCACCACCATCCCACCAATGTTCGACTTCGACGGCCTGTCATCCCCTGACCACAGTTATGAGACACCTATCCGCCCTCCGAAAGGGGAGCCCGTTCCGTTTATCAGGTTTTTCCCCAAGAAGCCCTCAACCTCGAGCAGCTCAAAGATACAATTCCCTCCGCCACAACATTCGTCCATCTTTTATAGTCCCGCGCGTAACGTTGCAGACCTAGAACGAGACGAGGAACGGTTCGTTGATCGCGCGCTATCTCAGGCTCCTGAAGACGAGGAGGAGGACGGAAAAACTGTCGAGCTTTCTCAACAGGCGCTCCACTTAGAGCAGCTTGACATTCCGGAGGAAGACACGGAAGAGGAGGAGGACGAAGGTGTGGTCGACCTTGGCGTGATAAAGATAAGCAGCGAGGACCCGATGGCTGCTGCCAAGGCCGCTGCAATTCTGAAACTCGTAAGCCATTGATATATTGGCGGTGAAGAGTTCACTGACGGGTTGGTGCAGCACGATTACGACCTCGTTAAGCGTGCGCACAGACGGAACCTCGTTGCGTCGGGGATCTCAAGGATGTCACCGCGCAGACGCCCCAAGGGAGACTCGAGAGATGGTTCTTTCGTCAGGCCAATAAGCCCTGCGGTCATGCCTGAACTTATCCGAGAAGCAGAAACCGAGTTGGAGAAATCGTTCAGTGGGAGCGAACGATTTACAACCCCCATGCGGACGAACCTCCCTGTAGCGTCTACCTCGCAATCCCGATATATCGATCCAAGTCGGTTGTTCGACCCAATGGGACCGAGGGAATGGGCAAAGAATGATTGGAAGATCTTGGATGCCAGTTTCACTGACGAGCGGTTGGATGCAGCGGAGAAGATGGGCATGGCTGAAGGGTCTCTGGCAGATGTCACGGATGTCCGGTTGGACGATGTCGTGAGCCGGTTTCTGGAGGTCATTGGCGGGGACGCCGCTCTTGCTAGTCTGGGACCCTCGTGGATGAGGTTGGTTTTTGTGTTCTTCCGCCGTTTCAAACCAGCTGACCGGTTTCGCAACACAGGAAGGATATCCTGAAACGGGTTCGTGCTTTGGAGAAGAAGCAAAGGGCGGGGAAAGGCGCCCCTGGGACGCCCCGTCGATCTCAAACGCCGTTCTCAGAGTCGGGGCATATGGAAGTCCCAGACTTTACGCCCATCGGGCCTCGGCGGGTTGCTGACCGATTGGACGAGGGGAATTCCAGGTTACCTGCAACTTTACTGGCGCCGCGGTATTCGCACCTTATGGACGAGGCCGTGTCGATTAACCGAGGTACTGGTGGCGGACCTCCAGGTTCATCATCCGCAACTACCGTCAAGGCGCCACCGGACTCTCCGAGCCTGTTCAGGCGGTTAGCCTTCCCGCTATTCTCCTACCTTCCCCTCGTGTCCAAAGGCACGTCTGGAGAATCATCCAAGGACCCAGACAAGTCCGGGCTTCCGTTACCTCCACCCGAACTGTTCGAGAAGGAGCGTGGCACAATCGTCACCCCCGCAGCCAAGCTCCCTCCAAAACCTACACACCCGAAAGAGCAGGTTGAGCTGCACGCTGTCCCCCCAAAGCCTTCTATGATCCCTAAAGCAAAGATGCAGCCCAGGCGGCTTGTCGACCTCCGACCTGCGCAACAGAAGCCCGAGCCCGCGCCTATTCCGAGGAGCCTCACGAACGACAGGAGACAGAGCGGTGGGAGCGTCAAGGATCTGGTGAAGAGTTTTGAGACACTCGATGAGAGCGTTTCGAGTCTGAAGTCGTCCACGAGGAGCGTGCAGAGCGTCAATGAGTGGAGATCTGAGAGCCTTGGGGCTGGTTCCAAAGGCGGGGGGAGCGGCAAACCCCAATGGAAACCGTGACCGTTCCTGGGTTTTATCTACTTTTTATGATTGGATTTATTTGGGTTCACCTTCTTGTTTTCTCTCTCTCCGATTTTCCTGGATACTTTATCATATTGTCAGCCATCTACTACTGTTTTTCCCTTGCTTTCTCTCTCTCTCTCTCATAGGCCTTGAATAATGGCGGTTGACCCGATGTATGTATTGTTGATCCACTACTTCTTGTGTTATACTCATGTTCGTATGCAACTCTCCCTCCTTGCTACCATGTAGGACTGGTCACAAACTAACCTTCGTTTTGGGTGATTTTTGATCGGGATCGGGCCTCGGAGGAGGAAGTGTTCGTGTGAACGGAACAACCCAAAGCTCATTTCAAATACACGACTCCTCACCCGCACCTCTCACCCCACCTCTACGATGTCAGGCTCGATGAAAGCATACCTGGCCGAGAAATACATGTCCGGCCCCAAAGCCGACGCTATCCTCGCCCGTACGGCGACTTCAAAGAAGAAAAAGCGAAAGGCTGACACGGCTAATTCAACTGGGTCTGGTTCTGGGGCTGGCCCTTCTGGGTTCGTTATCGACGACGACGCTTCGTGGGTCGCGCCTCCCAAGGATGAGGAGGAAGACGACCTCGAGGACGCTGTGGTCGTTAAAGACCGAAGCTTTAAACGACGCAAACTCGATCTACCGGGCGGCCAAAGCAGGACCACGAAATCTGACGGTGGTGAGGGTGGCAGTGGGTGGACGACGATCCGAGAGGGTGAAGGTGGTTCACCTCCCCCCGCCGTCGACGAATTACCCCAAATCGCAGGCGTCGTGGAAGACGCGGCGCCGATGGTATCCGGTGGTCTCCTGACCAAGGCCCAGCTTCGCAAGAAACTGGGCCCGAAACCGTCAGACAAGGAGAGACGGGCGGAAGAGGCGGAGGAGAACGCTCGTCAGCAGGAAACGGTGTACCGTGACGCGTCGGGTCGCAAGATCGACATGAAGGCAGAGAAGGCGGAGGCGGCGCAACGGAAACGAGAAGCGGAGGAGAAGGAGGCGAAGAAGATGGAGTGGGGTAAGGGGTTAACTCAGCGCGAGGAGAAGGAGAAGGAGAGGGCGATGATGGAGAAGGAGAGACACAAGGGGTTCGCGAGACATGCAGACGACGCAGACCTCAACGAGGAGCAAAAGGCCAAGGAACTGTGGAACGACCCTGCCGCCGCTTTCATCACGGTACGCCTCATCTCTTATTTTCCGTTTATTCGCTCAAATATCTGACAACCTCACAGAAGAAACGGAGCAAGGGCCCACGGAGACCGGAGTACACAGGCCCGACACCTCCGCCGAACCGGTTCGGGATCAGACCCGGATATCGGTGGGACGGAGTAGATCGAAGCAACGGCTTTGAACGGAAATACTTTCAACGCCAAAACGAACGAAAACGGCAAGGGGCAGAAAGTTATTCGTGGAGCGTCGATGACATGTAACCTGTTCAATATATACTTATCGGCGTGCGGCCGGGCGCAGCGAAAATTTTCGATTGGATGTTCCTATTCACACAACCTCTCTCAAATGGCAAATACGCATACAGATCGGTCGACAGCAGAAGAAATGAGAAACAGAGAGAATGCAGGATAAATTATACTCGGAGACGACAGCGATTAGGAAACGGTAGTGTAGTTCCCTAAATGGGCCGCGGTCAACCACCAACCCGGTTTTGGAGTGAAGACGAGTGCTTACAGATGCGGGCCTGCCAATCGCCTGAACCGGTTGCCAACACACTTCCGGCGGGGCTGAGGTCAATTGAGATGACTGGAACGGAAGACTGTCAGCGCGAGCGGGACGGGGTCGGATCGACCGGCCATACGGACCTGAATTCTTGTGGCCCTGCAACATCAATTGGACGAT
>Ga0307516_10005609_pt1 | contig 14945 bp, 13 predicted proteins | sample 19_EM_MG_FD_203310 | JGI IMG/M metagenome (GOLD analysis project Ga0307516, IMG submission 203310) | Populus trichocarpa ectomycorrhiza microbial communities from riparian zone in the Pacific Northwest, United States - 19_EM | ecosystem: Host-associated > Plants > Roots > Unclassified | place...
CGTGGTCGCCGGAATCCGCGTCACTTTTTGGAACTGGTCGATGGCCTGCGTGAAGCGCACATCAGGCGGAGCGACGGGCGCGGGCGCGCCAGGCGCCCCGCTTGCGGCAGCGGCCGCGGCGGCCGCAGGCGCGGCCGGCATTTGGGCCAACGCCTCTTTGAGCAAAACCACACCGAGCAGGTACTGCGCCTGCGGAGTGTAAGCGGAACCCGCTGGCACGGAGTTCACCGCCGCCTTGGCGGCGCTGTAGTCCTTCTTGGCATAGAGCGCTTTCGCGCGTGCGTAGGCCAGCGAGCCCGTGCGATCGGTGGCGGGCAAGCGCGCCAAGCGCTCGAACACGTAGTCCAGACCGGGCAAGTCATCCGTACGCAGCGCGATGTCGACCAGGCGGCTCAGCGCCTTGCCGACGAACCCGTCGTAGGGGCTGCGCGCGCCGTTGTCCAAGATCTCGCGGAAATGGCGGCGCGCCGACAGGTACTGCTTGGTCTGCATGTAGCCTTCGCCGATCAGTGACGACGCGTCGGCGTAGGCGGCCTCGGGCACTTTGCCCTGGCGATACAGCTCGAGCACTTTGCTGAGCTCTTCGATGGCGCGATCGTAGTCTTTGTTGCGCAGCAGCATGTCGCCGGCAGCGACGCGCTCCGCCGCGGTCGGCGGCTTGAAGTTCAACTTCGAGTCGGGCGGCGTGCTCGTCATGCTCGATTCGACGCCCTGGACCGCCAGCGTCGCACGGCCTTGTGCCTCGCTCGAGCTCAGCGCAAAGGCGGAGCCCTGGAGCCCGAACGTGATTCCGAAAGCAGCCCAAGCTGCCTTCGGGACCCCTAGCCTTCTCATCACTTCGCTCCTGCGCCGACCGAAATGCTCCCACCGGCTTCGGCCTTGGCGGGCGCTGCACCCGGAGCGCTCTCGCCTGTCACGCCAGAGCGCAGGTTCTCGACGTAGCGAATCGCGGGCCGCTGCTCGAGCGCAGTCGTAACGTCACCCTTTTCCCACGCCACCACGTCGAGCTTCAGTGTCTTGCCCTCGGTGATGGTGAAGGTGTGACTGGAGGGCACCTGGAACTTGTAACCGCGCAGGTAGGAGAAGACGCCGTAGCCATGCCCGCGCAGGCGTAGGACGATCTGCAGCGTGTGATCGCCAGGCGGAATCGACCCACTGAACACGGGGATCTCCTTTTGGGCGGCCAGCGCGCTGTTCTCGGATTCGTCGGTCTTGTTGTACTGCACCGCGCCGTCGAGCACGAACGTCGCGCCCGTCATGCGAAACGCGCTAGACAGGTCGTTTTTGAAGGTGATTTCGGCGCGCGCACCGCCCACGCCACCGGACAAGATCGTGTCGGAGAGCAGGCTGAGCCGCGTGTGGCTGCGTCGAATCTGTTCCTTGAGCTCGTCGATGCGCTGCTCCAGGTCGCGCAGGCGAACGACGTACGTCGCGCCGTCGAGCGAGCCCGAAGCATCGGCCGTCGCCGTCGAGGCGGCGGGCGCGGGGGTTGCCCCTGGCGGGGCCGTCGGCGGAGTCGCCGCAGCTGGCGGAGTCGCCGCAGCTGGCGGAGTCGCCGCAGCTGGCGGAGTCGCCGCAGCTGGCGCTGCCGTCGGCGCATCTTTCTTGTCCCCGGCTGCTGCGGGCTTGGCAGCAGCGGCCGCTGCTGCCGGCTTGGCCGACGCGGCGGGCGTCTGCGCAAACGCGCCAGACGAAAAAATGGTGACAGCTGCGAACGCGGCGAGGCGGAAGCTATTCTTGAGTCGCATCGGTTTCCCTCGTGGTGAAAGATACGGTGCGCGCCTACAAGGCAGCGCGCTCATCGCATGTGTGTAAGCGAAGCCGGACTTCCTCCAGGGGAGGCATCTTCCTCTGACCCGCGGCTCTAGCCAAGCCGCATTTTGCCATTGGGGGCCATGGCCCCCGCCAGAGATTCATCAAGGGTTTGATGGCGTTTGATGGCGCCTTTGGTTGAACAGAACGCGGCGTTGCCTTGCCCCAAGGCTAGGGCGAGGGCTACCTTGGGCCTTAGGCAATCGGAAGATCGATCCCCGGGCTCGTGCGTCTGAACCAGAGGCGCGGAGCACTCTGCTCCGCCCCCTCGAGCCCGGCATCTTCCGTACGCCCGAAAAGAGTCGGAACGGGATGGCGGCCGTTCGCGGAGATGCCTCTGACGAGGTGCTGATGGTGCGTTACCAACGTGGCGATCGCGAAGCGTTCGCCATGCTGGTCAAGCGCTACAACAAACCGGTCTACAACTTCGTGCTCCGCCAACTCAAAGCCCCTGCGCTCTGCGAAGACGTGACCCAAGAAGTTTTCATGCGTCTCGTCCAGAACGCAGCAGAGTTCAAACACGAGGCGCGCTTTTCGACTTGGCTGTACGCCATCGCGCGCAACCTCTGCATCGACCAACTGCGCCGGCTGCAGCATCGCCGTCACCCGTCGCTCGACCAGCCCCTCGGCGCTGAGGGCGACGGACAGACGCTCGGCGACGTGGTCGCGACCCAGCACCCATCGGCGAGCGCCGAACGGTCGGCCGCGGCCTCGGAGATGCAGGCGTCGATCGTCAAGGCGGTCGAGGCACTGCCCGACGACCAGCGCGAGGTGTTCCTGCTGCGCGAGATCGCCGACCTGCCATTTCGGGACATCGCCGAGCTGACCGGCGCGTCCGAGAACACGGTTAAGAGCCGCATGCGCTATGCGCTCGATCGTTTGAAGCAAGCCCTGTGCGATTTCGAGGAGTACGCCCGTGCCCTGCGCTGAGTTGGCCGAAATTTCCGGCCAATTGCCGCGCCTGCGAGGAGGTAGGCCCGCTCTCTGAGCAGGGCCCCACATGGACTGCGAGAAGTTCGACCGCGTCGTGCTCGATCTCCTGTACGGAGAACTAGACGAGCTGACCGAGGCTGCAGCCAAGCGGCACATCGAGCATTGTTCGCGTTGCAAGGGGGTAAGCTCGGGTCTGCGCGCCACGCGTGAGGTTGGCGCGCTCGCGCTGGTAGACCCGCCAGACAGTCTTGAGCTTGGGATCCTCGAGGCAGAGCGGCGCATGAACGCCAAGCTGCCGCTCGGTAAGCGGCTGGGTCGGGGCGTGTCCATCCTCGCGGTGTATGCCATGCGCCCACAGCTCGCGATGGCAGCGCTCTTGCTCTTGATGATCGGCTCGAGCTTGTTCTTCTTGCGTGCACGGCCCGGTGCGCAAGACAGCGTGCTCGTCACCGAGCGCGGGACGCCCGAGGCTGAGGCCGAGCACGTGGCCATCGTCGCGGTGCCCGAGACCGCAGCGGCGCCAGCCGCGGCAGCGTCGACGCTACCCAGGCTCGCCAGCGCCAAGAACGAAGCGCCTGCAGCGCGCGACCGCGACGCCGACAAGCCCAGCGAGGTCACGGGTGAGCTCGCCGAAGCTGCCAAGAGCGACGATGCGAAAGCTGCCGCGAACGAAGCCGAGCCCCTACCCGGTACCGAGCCAGCCGCGGACTCCATGGACGCCGCTTCTGCCGCATTTACTGGGGGTCGCTACGTCGAGGCGCAGCGCCGCTTCGAAGAGATCGCCGCGCGCGGCGGCACCGAGGCACCTGCGGCAGCGCTGCAAGCTGTCGAAGCGCTGCGACGCCAACGCGGCTGCCCAGCGGCAGCGCCGCGCTACGACGACGTGCACTCGCGTTACCCGGACACGCCATCCGGCAACGAAGCGGCCTGGCAAGCCGGCGACTGCTACCGCGCGCTCGGCGAGCTGACTCGCGCACGCCAAAGCCTCGAAGGCTTGCTGCAAGTCGCCGAGTACCGCTCACGCGCCGAAGCCGCCCTCCAAGAGCTCACCCTGCGCGAAGAACAAGTCGCCAGCGCCAACGCGAAGAAGGCGAAGGCCGCATCTCCCGCCGCCGGTGCACCCGTACCGGCGAGCCCGCCCGCTGCAGCGAAGGCTGCCCCACCGCGCGCGAATGCGGCGGAGTAGTCTGCTCTCGCTCTCGTCCAGCGTAACCGGTGGCAAGATGCGGTCGCGGCGTTAGACGCGAACGCTGGATCGCCCTCGCAGGTCTTGGCACCAGCAGATCACGATCGAAAGTGAGAGGCGGGTCGAGAACCCGGCGAGGCCGGGCGCAAAACCCGTGGTTCAGCGCGCGAAGATCGCAGGGCGTTCGGGCAACCGGAGATCAAACACTAAACATTCCCGCGTTGGTGCCGGCTTCAGCTTGGTCCACGTCGTCGCTCGTCAGGTCGACTTTTTGGCCGTCTGGCGGATCGAAGCCGGCGCGGCCGACTTGTTTGGTACCGAGGCTGGGGATGAACGTGGCCAGCACGTACTGGCGGAAGAAGTAGAACCACATGCTGTTCGGCATCAGCTGCGGGTCGATTTGGGGCGCCAGCTCTGCGTGCAGCGCGGGCAGCTTGCTCCAATGGCTGCCCGGGTGCTCGTGATGCGCCGTGTGCAGGCCGTTGTTGAACAGCATGAAATTCAGCCAGCCGCTGACGAAGCTGCGCGAATGGTTGTGGTCCGACCACGGATCGGTGTGGACGTGCTGCTCGTAGTTGAAGAGCATGATCGTCCACAGGGCGAAGAACGCCGGCACGAAGCAAACCATGCCCCACACGTACAGACCCTGCTTCCAACCATGAAGCGCGATCGCAAGCGCGCAGAGCGCTACGTGTGAGCCGCCCCAAAACAGGTACTGACGGATGATGCGGCGGTGCAGCGACGGATTCTTGGCCTTGGCCTTGGCGATGAACGCCTTGATCGGGTCGCTCTGGAAGTAGCTGGAGACGAAGAAGTAGCTGGCAGCGACCAGCACGTTGTGGCGGTTGGTGTAGCGCCAGGTGATGGTCGCGTCGCCGGCCCGGTTCACCAGCTTGTGGTGATTCAGGTTGTGCGTCGGAATCCAAGCGAAGGTCGGGTAGCCGTACCAAACGCTGATCCAGTTGCCGAACAGATTGTTGGCCCGCTTGTCCGAGAACGTCGGGCAATGATTGTGGTTGTGGGCGATGACCCCGCAGGACAGCGCGAAATAGCAGCTGACCCACCACAAGTAAGGAATGAGCTCCGGGCGAGCGAATTGCAGGGCCACGAAACCTGGCGTCAGCACGAGCGTCCAGAACAGGGTCCGATAGTCAGCGGCAAACCGAGGCAACATGCGCGGGGGACTCTAGCAGTAGGACCCCGGCCTGTCGTCACGCTTCGGTCAGCAAATGCCGCGCAAAGTGCAGATTTATAACCGCGAAGCTCACTACGCAGCCTAATTTACGTTATCGCGGACGTACGCGATGGTGCGAACGGTGTCGATCAGGCGCGAGCGCGCGTCCGTCGTGAGCTCGACGAAGCGGATACCCATGCCCGGATTGGGGTTGTCGGCGAGCATGCGCACCGCGTTGACCCACTGCACCTGCCCGTGAAGAACGAACGGCTCGTCCGAGCCTGGCGGCGCGAACTTCAGGGTCAAGCGCGTCCCCACCTCCAGCGGCTCCTGGGTGCGTACGAAGATGCCGAACTCGGAGATGTTGGCGATACTCGCGTACAGGAACGTGTCGCGCGATTCGCAGTCCACCGACCAGGTGACCTCGATACGGTCCGAGCTGCGGCGGTCAGACACGGGCGGCCGTTCCGAAGGCTTGGGCTGCTCGTCGCTCACGCCCCCGCTCTAACGCCGCACGCCGTGGCTGTCACGCCGAAAAGCCCGCTCCGTCACCGGACTTGGAGCGTTCCTGCCACAATCCGATCACCGTCTGCGCGCCCCTCCGTTACGGGAAGCCGCCTATCGCCCGAGAAGAGACCGAAATAGACGCGGTAGCTGTCCGGAGAAAAGTTCGGACCCAGCCTGACCTCGGTCGTGTCCGAAATCACGTCGTCCTGACGCCAGAGTCGGAGCGGATATTTACCGTCCAAGAGCTCGTGATCGGCGTTGAAGCGCCGCTGCAATCCGTCGACATGCACGAAGCTCTGCCAGGAGCCGCTCAGCGCAGCCAGGACCCGGTAGTAGATGGTGAAGCGATAGGACCTGGTCGGGCTGACGCTCGCTTCGAGCGAGCCGTCGCTGCCTCGGATGCTCCAGCCGAGCACTTCGAGCTTGTCGTCGAGCACGGCGTGAAGCGGGTGCTGCGGCCGAGGCGCGCGGCTGCCAACCAGCAACGACAGAGGATTTTCATCTGGCTCGCCGGGGCGCAGCTCGCTCGAAGCGAGCAGGATTTCGCTGGAGCGCGCGTCGACCACGGGCAGGTTCTGCTGGCGCGCGCCCCGGAATTGCGCGTTCAGCTGCGCCAGGTCGCCCTTGCGAACGACGAGCCAGCGTCGCTGAGCGGGCTCGGCCGTGAGCCACGCGAACGCTGCGTCCGGGTCGTCGAAGCTCGCCGCGTCGACTGAGCCTTGATAGCGCGGCGCCTCCTGACGTTGCCCGAGCACCGCCAGCGGCTCTCCCCGACGCGAGAGCTGGTGATAGCGCTCGAGCGGCTCGGTCGGCGACAGCTGTCTGGCCAGCGCCGGATAGAAGCCAAGGCTTGCGACGACGCCCGCCGCCGAGATGGCCAAGAGCACTGCCTGAGCCCGCGTGATCGTGAAAACCCTGAGCGCAGACGGCAGAGCGCCATCGAAGAACGCGCGGGCGACGTCGCGGCCCAGCATCGCACCCAGCGGAACCAACGGAGCTAGCGGCACGCACACCGCCGAGACGGCCACGACTCGACGCGCAAAACTGCCGAAGCCGTCCAGCTGGGGCAGCGGCACGAGTCGCTCGCTCACCGCGGATAGCAACAGAAAGCCGACCAGCGCGGCTTCGAGCACGAGACCTGCGAAGACGAGATTGCCGTCCCAGAGCCGTTGCAGCGTGGCCAGCACCTGCCGGTACTCGCTGCGAACGAACGTCGGCGGCTGCTGCGACGGCCGCGTTTGCTCGAACGAGCAAAGCACACAGAGAACGGCCAACGCGAAGGCGCCGCCGACCCAGAGCCAGGTTGAGCTTTGCTCGAGATTTTCGGGCAATGAAACGCCCGCGAGACCGAACGCGCTGAACGCCTTCTCGGGATTCGCCCGCAAATCGAGGCCGATCACGATCGCCAGCGCTGCCGCGACGAGTCCCAGCAAACGTGAGCTCAGGCCGCCGTCTTCGAGCTCGCCGAGCGCGCCGCCTAGCAACACCGCGAAACAGCACACCCCCGGGACGCTGCACGCGCCGAAGAACGAAGCCAGCCAAGCCGCCGCAGCCAGACTGAGCGCCAAGCCAAGCCCCGCCGCCAGCGCCGCCGCGCGGAGCGGCGAGGCTTCGTCGGAAATCTTGCTGAAGAATGCCAGAGCGAGTGGAGCCGCGGCGCTCCACGGAAACGCCGCGTGCGCCAGGTTTCCGAGCGGCACATCGAACGTGGGCTGCCCCGCTGCAGCACGCAGCGCGCTGCCAACGAACACCGAGTATTCGGCGGTCTTCGATGTAAGGAGCAGGCCCTCGACTCCCAACCCGAGCGCGACGACGCCCAGCGACAGCACGCCCCACGACAGCAGGCGTGAGCCGGGCGTGGCCGGGCGAAGGCAGCCGACGAGCCCGACCGAGAGCGCAGGCACCGCGACGTTGACGATCGGACCGCGACACCAAAAGCCCGCATACAGACCGACCACGCCGAGCGCCGCGAAAGCCACGCGACTGCGCCGAGACCCATCGACAGCCAGGCACGCCACCGACAGCCCTGACCAAGCCATGGCGAAGGCCGCAAAGCTGACGGCCTCACCAAAAAGCGCCCGTGCCTGCAAGACGTAGAGCGGCGTCGTCGCCAGCACCAGCAGCGTGTAGAGCGCGACGCGGCGCTCCCATAAGCGAGCGACCGCGGCGTAAATCGAGCCGAGGCCGAGCAGGCTCCACAGGGTGAGCGGCAGCCGGCCCGCCCACTCGGATAGCCCAAAGCAGCGAAAACCGAGCGCGATCGAGGTGAGCGGTAGCTCGCCGCGCCCCAAATCGGCGCGGATGGGCAGGCTGTTGTCGGCTCCGGGGAAGGCCAGGCCCGGCCCGCGCAGCAGATTCAGGGCTATGCGCCGCGACAGCTCGGCCACGCCGATGTCGTGCGGATCCCAGAGCGCGCCGGCCGTGATGCCGCGGGCCAGGCCGCAGGCGGCCAGGACCAGGGCCAGGCTGATCAGCCAATTCCGGCGCACGAAGCGGCGTTACTCCTGGCGCGAAACGGCTGCAACTTGCGCGAGCCTCCGGATTCTGGGAAATGGGGCCCGCCTTGCAATCCACGAGAACCAGCTAGTGCGCGCCGGAACGATTGCCATCGTCGGCCGTTCGAACGTCGGCAAGTCGACGCTCCTCAATAAAATTTTGGGGGAGCGCTTGGCCATCGTGTCGCCCTTGCCCCAAACCACGCGCGACCCGCTGCTCGGCGTCGTGCGGCGGCCAGACGCGGAGTTGGCATTCCTAGATACGCCCGGTATCCACAAGCCGAAGACCGAGCTCGGTTCGCGCATGAACTCGTCGGCCATGTCGGCGGCGGAGAGCGCGGACGTGGTCGTATTCGTGACGGACGCGACGGAGGGCATCAAGCAGGTCCAAAAAAAGCTCAAGCGCAGCGACACCACGCCGCCGCTGGTCGAGCTCATGCCAGAGGACGCGGAGCTCTTGAAGAGCATCGACTCGCTCAAGAAGGTGCCGGCGATTTTGGTGCTCAACAAGATCGACGCGGTGCGCGACAAGGGGCTGCTCTTGCCACTGTTGCAGAGCTACCTCGACGCGGTGCCGTTCCGGACGCTGATCCCGCTCTCGGCGCTGAAGAACGACGGCGTCGATCGGCTGCTCGACGAAATTGCGGCGGCCTTGCCCGAGGGCGAGCCGGGCTACCCGGACGACACGCTGACCGACAAGCCGTCCAGCTTCTTCGCCCGCGAGTACGTGCGCGAGCAGGTGCTCTTGCACATTTCGGGTGAAATTCCGCACGCGGTCGCGGTCAGCATCGACAGCTTCGATGAAGGCTCGGACAAGCTGCGCATCGCCGCAACGATTCACGTCGAAAAGATCGGGCAGCGCAAAATCTTGGTTGGCACCGGCGGCACGGTCATCAAGTCCCTGCGTTTGGGCGCTGAAAACCGCATCAAACAGTTGGTCGGCCGCAAAGTGAAGCTCGAGCTGTTCGTGCGCGTGACGCCACGCTGGAAAGAAACGCCGCGCATGCTGGCCGAGCTCGGCTACGAGCGCATCGTCGGAGACAAGTCGTGACGCCGATCGTAGCCGTCGTGGGGCGACCCAACGTCGGCAAGAGCACGCTGTTCAATCGCTTGGCGGGTAAATCGCTGGCCATCGTCGACGACCAGCCCGGCATCACGCGCGACCGCCACTACGCGCCGGCGCATCTTTCGGGCCGCGAAGTCACGTTGGTCGATACCGGCGGCTTCGATCCCGCCAGCGGCGACCCGATGCAGCAAGGCATCGCGCGTCATGTGGAAGCGGCGATCGCCGAGGCCGACGTGATTGTGTGCGTCTTGGACGGCACCTTGCCGCCCACGACGCCCGATCGCGAAGCGGTCGCGCTGCTTCGCCACAGCAACAAGCCGGTCGTCTACGTGGCCAACAAGGTCGACAACGACGGCCGCGCCTTGCAAGCCACGGAGCTATTCTCGCTCGGCGTGCCGGAGCTGGTGAACGTGTCGGCGCTGCACGGTCGCGGCACCGCCGAGCTTGCCATGAAGGTCATCGCGGCGTTGCCCCCGTTCGCGGTCGAGCCGCCCGCCGAAGACGACCTACCTCGGATTTGCCTGATCGGTCGCCCGAACGCCGGTAAGTCGTCGCTGTTCAATCGACTGAACGGCGAGGAGCGAGCGCTGGTCGACGAGCGGCCGGGCACGACGCGCGATGCCCTGGACGCCAAGGTGACGTACGACGGCAAGGGCCTGTGGGTGGTGGATACGGCCGGAATTCGGCGCAAGTCACGGGTCGACGAGAAGGTCGAGCTGCTCAGCGTGATGCAGGCGCTCAAAGCCGTCGAGCGCGCCAAAATCGCGATTTTGTTGTGCGACGCGACCGAAGGCGTTGCAGAGCAGGACGCGCGTTTGCTCGGGCTGTGCATGGACAGGAACCGCGGTCTGATCGTCGGCCTGAACAAGATGGACTTGCTGTCGCGCGAGGCGCAGAAAAAGGCGCGTGAGCAGGCCGAGGACACGCTGGGCTTCGCCAAGTTCGCGCCGATCATGGAGCTGTCGGCAAAGACCGGGCGCGGCGTCTCGGAGTTGGTCTCGAAGGTGACGCAAATCTCGCGCGAGTGGGAGCGGCGCGTCACCACCTCGGAGCTGAACAGGTTTTTTCGCGACGTCATCGAGCGCCAACCGCCGCCGACCGACGGCGGCCGCGCGCCGCGCATTTTTTATGTCACGCAAGCCGAAAGCTCGCCGCCGCTGTTCGTGGCGATGAGCAGTGGCGCCGCGAACATCAAGGCCAGCTACCAGCGCTTCGTGGTCAACCAGATCAGGAAGAGCTTCGGCTTCGAGGGCGTGCCAATCCAGGTGCACTACCGCGAGCGCACGAAGAAGGTGCTGCCGCCCAAGCCTGCGCGGCCACGCAAGGGCGACAAGCCGGTGCGCGCGCGCAAGGGCGAGCAGCGCTGACGGGCTCGGTCCAGTCAGCTGGGGCCGGGGCTCGCGGGGTCAGCGAGGGCACGGCTGACTTTTGCGAGATCGGCGAGGCCGCGCACATCGCCGGCCAAGACCGGCACTAACCAGAGATTTTCGGGCGCACACAGGCTGCGAGCCTTGGCAAGCTCCGGAGCCTCGTTGCTGGCTCGGGCGCGTTCGTCGGCGAAGGCACGCAAGAGCTGCTCGGGGCTGGCGCTAAGCCCGCGCGCCGCCAGGGCCGCTTGCAGCTCTGCGGCTGAAGCGGACGGAGCGTGGGGCGTGTGCACGCGGTTCAGCACTAAAGCGTCTGCGCGCAGACCCAGGCGTCGCAGCCGCTCCGAAAAGAAGCGGGCCTCTTCGAGCGCTGGTGCGTTCGGGGCCGCGACCAGCAGATAGCCGAAATCGGGAGCGCGGAAGGCTCGCGAAACTTCGGCGGCACGCTGCTTGAAGCCGCCGAACAGCTCGTTCAGCTCACCGACGAAGGCGGCCATGTCTTCGAGAAAGCCGCGACCCGTCAGGCGCCCCATGGTGCGCAAGAGCGCCGCGACGCCACGCGCCAAGAGCCGCATGCTGAGGCCGCCCGAAGGCTGAAGCGCCTGCACCAGCCAGCGCATGGCCGGGCTGTCCAGGGCTTCGACCAAACGTTCAGGCGCGTCGAGAAAGTCGAGCGCCTCCGCGGTGGGCGGCGTGTCGAGCACGATCAAGTCGTAACGTCCCGACTTCAGCACGCTCAGCACCTTTTCCATCGCCATGTACGACTGGGTGCCGGCCAAGGACGTCGAGACGTGCCGATAGAATTGGTTTTGTAAGATGCGCTCGGCCACGGCAGGCGTCGAGGCGTGCTTCATGATGAGCTCATCGAAGGTTCGCTTCGGGTCGAGCATGGCCACGCTCAGGCTGCCGAGCGCTGCCTCGGCCGCAGCTAGGCGCTCGGGCGCGACCTCGGCCTCGATGCCGGGGGCAAGCGTCAAGCCGAGACTGTCGGCCAAGCGCCGGGCCGGATCGATCGTCAGGCACAGCACGCGCCGCCCGCGTTGAGCCGCGCGCAGCGAAAGCGCTGCGGCGATCGTCGTCTTGCCGACCCCTCCGGCCCCCGCGCAGACGATCACCCGGCGCGCGCGGGTGAGTCGGTCAAAGCGGTTGTCGGTCATCGAACGCCGTAGCCCTAGCATGGCTGACCACGGCGTAACTCCACGAAATTTGTCCGACCCGCTGGCGCTCCACCAAGCTACGCAAACGATGTCCCAACGCCCGCTCGAGACCGAACGCCGTCAGGCCCGCTCCAACGACACCCTGGTTTCACTCTGTCGCCTGCTCGATGCGACACGCCGCGACAGCGGACTGTCGGCGGTGGCGTTGGCGGACGCGAGCGGCTGCTTGGTGGCAGGCTCCGGGGCGGCCCGGCTGTGCGAAGAGCTCGCGGCTATTTCGACGCTGCCCGCCAACGACCCGCGGCTCGAGGAGCTCGGCTTCCGCGGTGGCAAACCGCCGGTGCGGCAATTGCTCGTCGATGGTTTCGAAATCTCGATCAGCGCGCTGGGCGCCGCCACCGACTCCGATTACCTTCGCCTGAGCAGCGGCTGCCGCCGTATTCTCAGCGGGGGATGAGCGAAGAAGCCGCGAGCGAGTACACTTAGCCGCCTTGCTCGACCTGCACTGCCACTTTCTGCCCGGCATCGACGATGGCGCGCCGACCGTCGCTGACGGCGTGGCGATGTTGGAGGGGCTGCTCAGCCTGGGCTTTACGCGAGTCGTAGCCACGCCGCACATGCGTCCGGGCATGTTCGACAACGAGCGCGCCGGGCTCACGGCGGCATACGAGCGGTTTCTGCCGGCCGTCGTCGGCAAGCAGGTGCCGGACCTTTCGTTGTCGAGCGAGCACTACTTCGATGAGCAGGTGTATACGCGATTATTGAACGGCCAAGCGCTGCCCTACCCTGGCGGCCGAGCGGCGCTGCTCGAGTTCTACGAAATCGACTTTCCGCCGCTGATCGAAGAGCGGCTCTTCGATTTGCGACGGCGCCGCCTCCTACCCGTGATCGCGCATCCCGAGCGCTATCGAAAGTTTTGGGACCAGCCCGACGCCCTCGAAAGGCTCGTCGATCAGGGGGTTGGGGCGCTGCTCGATTGCATGGCGCTGGTCGGCAAATACGGCCGTCGTCCCCAGCGGGCCGCCGAAGACTTGCTCGAGCGTGGTCTCTACCAAGCTGCCTGCACGGACTTGCACCGTCCAGCGGACCTCGAGGTGGTGCGCAAGAGTCTGCTCTTGATCGAGAAGCGCTACGGCAAAGAGGAAATCGAGTTTCTGTTCCGCACCGGGCCGAGCGCGCTTTTGGACGGGCAGCTGCCGAACGTCGACTGAAAACTTGTCCACTTGGGCCTAGTACGGGTACCCGCGGTACATGGCGCAGAGCTGGACGAAGTCTGTCGTTTCCGTGCTCCTCGGCTTGGCGATGACCGGCGTCGCGCCGGGCGCCGACGCTCGCGTCGATGGCAGCTCGTCGTACACGAAGGCCCAAACCTACAGCGGCGCCTTGCGCTACGTCCGCGTCGACATGGGCTACGAGGTGGTCGAGAAAGACCCGGAAGCGGCCTACCTGATCTTCAAGTACAGCGCCCCCGGTGCGACCAAAGGCAACCTGGTGACCGGCACGCTCGAGGTCATCGAAGCCGCCGGCGGCGTGCGGCTGTTCGTGAGCTTGCCGCGCATGCCCGAGTACTACGAGCGCGTCTTCCGCGACGGCTTACTGAAGAAACTCCGCGACGAGTACGGCGCCCCTCCCCCGTCCGCCAAGAAGCCCGAAGCCAAGCCGACGCCGGAAAAGCCCGATCCGAGCAAGCCGGTGCCGCCCCCGGAAGACTCCGGCGACTTCCCGCACGCCCGTTGATGGCTCTCGCTCGGGTTTTGCCGTGTTAGACCACGGGGAACCCCGCGCATGGACGCCGACGGCGCTCTCGAGCTTGCCCCCATCGGGCGCTACCAACCCCTGCGACTGCTGGGGCGAGGCGCGATGGGGCGCGTGCTCTTGGGCCACGACCCGGTCGTTGATCGCCACGTCGCCATCAAGCTGCTGCGCGATGACTTGGTGATTCCGCCGGAGCAAAAGGACGCGCTCATCGACCGGATGCGCCAGGAGGCGCGCGCGTCGGCACGGGTGTCGCACCCGAACATCGTCGCGTTGTACGACATGGGTGAAGACCCGGAGCTCGGCCTGTACCTGGTGTTCGAATACGCCGAGGGTCTGACGCTCGAGCAGCGCATCGGCAAAGGGCCGCTCGGTCCCGAGGCGGGCGCCAAGCTGGCGCGCGAGCTGGGCGATGCGCTGACGACCGCCCACGCAGCGGGCGTGTTGCACCGCGACATCAAACCGCAGAACATCATCTTGACGCCCACCGGCGCGAAGATCGCCGACTTTGGCATCGCGCGCGTACCCGACTCGACGCTGACGCGCGACGGAGGCCTGCTCGGCACGCCGGCGTACAGCGCGCCCGAATGCATCACCAAAGGCACTTTTTCGCCGCTTTCCGACCAATTTTCGCTCGCCGCCACGCTGTACGAGGCGCTCAGTCAGACGCGCGCATTTCCCGGCGAAGACGCCGTGTCGGTCGCCACGCGCATCACCACGGATGTGCCGCCAGGCATCGCGCAGCTGTGCGGGCTCGATCCGCACGTAGACTCCATCTTGCTGCGCGGCCTCGCCAAGATTCCGACCGAGCGCTTCCCGAGCGCGCGCGAGCTTGGAGAAACGTTGGCCGAAGCGCTCGGCATCGCAACGCGCAAGATGCAGCCGACCCTGCCCGACGAGCACCACCGACGCGCGCCCTGGCAAGCTCCGCCCGAGCGGCGCGGCATGCGCACGTTCGTGGGCGGGGCTGCGCTCGGCGCGCTGCTCGGCGTGGCTGCGCTGCAGCTCTCGACCTTGCTCCGTGAGCCCGATGCCGCGGCACAGCCCGACGCGGCGCCGCACGTCGCGATCGCTTGGTTGGCAGAAAAGCCGGCGCGGCGCGCTCCCGAGAGCCCGGCCGCGAGCAGCAGCGCGCGGCGCTCGGCCCACCCGCCCGCTTCGGCCTCCGTCGAAGCGCCGGCTGTTCCGGCACCCCCAGCCGCCGTCGATTCGGGCGCCAAACCGGATGGGAGCGCAGCGGCTCCCGACCCAGCGCCATGACCGCGCCGCGCCTGGCGCCGCTGGCCATGATGGGCGCGCTGGGGTTGAGCGGCACCGCTCTTGCCGGCGATGACCCCGGCGCGGCCGAAGCCGGCCTCGGCCTATGCTGGCGGCGCTTGGTAGCTAGCCCCGCCGTCTACCTCCGCCCGCTGAGCTTCGACATGGGCTCGACCGAAGAAGAAGTCCTATCGGCGCTCGTGCGCTGCAAGCGCGAACCGCTGCCCGAGCGCTGC
>Ga0307516_10005610_pt1 | contig 14942 bp, 15 predicted proteins | sample 19_EM_MG_FD_203310 | JGI IMG/M metagenome (GOLD analysis project Ga0307516, IMG submission 203310) | Populus trichocarpa ectomycorrhiza microbial communities from riparian zone in the Pacific Northwest, United States - 19_EM | ecosystem: Host-associated > Plants > Roots > Unclassified | place...
GCGCAGCGCCGGGTCGACGTGGTCGGCGGCGGCGCCGTAGCCGACGACGACGATTTCGGCGTTCGGGTGCGCCCGCCGCGTCACGTCGGCGAGGTGGCCGCCCAGGTTGAGCAGGACGTCGCACCTGAAGTCCTGGCCGGGTAGGTCCGCGCGGGCGGCGAACACGGCACGGTTATCCACGAAGGCGAGCACGACGATGCTGCCGTCGTCGGGCCGGAACCCGATCAGGTAGGGCACTGCGGTGACAAGGTCAGCGTCGGTGCGGATCCGCAGTTTGGGCACGGGAAAGGACACGAGGATCTCCTTGAATACGTGGTTCGATACAGGTGAGTGCCAGCGGTCGGCGGCAGGGCTGAGCTGCCCGGCGGGGCCAGGCACCGCCGTGGTGATGGGCTCGGCGATGGCGGGCGCAGACGTTCAGCGGCCTGCGCCCGCACACCGGTGTCGAGCGGGAACGGTCAGGCGGCCAGGACCAGGTCGAAGGCTCGCTTCTTCAGGTTGGTCACGGTGCCGTCGGCGAGCACCTTGTTGGCGCGGTGGAAGTCGCTGCGGGCGGGCTGCTTGTGGTCGAGCCACTCGGTGATGGCCTGGTAGCCGGCCCACGCGGTGCCGCGGATGTTCTCCTGGGTGGGGGCGTCTTCGAACAGGTACTTCAGGTCCCGCTCGCGGCCCATCTTGCGCAGGAACGCCGCCTCTTTGTCGGCCTCGTCCAGCGGCCACAGCTCGTCGGAAATGCGCTGGAGCTGCTCCCATTCCAGCTGCTTGGCGATCATCTTCTCGGCTTCTTCCTGGAACTGGTCCAGGTACACCGGCACCAGCTTCAGCGCGTCGCGGACCTCGGTCAGCTTGCCCTCGATGTCGCCGGAGTGGCTGAACGCGTATTCGCCGACGTTGTTGGCGAACGCCGCTGCCTGCGTGTTGGCGCACACAATGCGGACCGGGGTGATCAGCACCCGGGCCAGGCGGGAACCGTCGTGCGAGGTGCACATGGCCAGATACAGGTCCATGGCGTCGATGCCGGCCACCATCATCGAGTCGGGAAGCTTCATCGTCACGAACACTTCCCGGCCGCCGCGCAATGAGCCGGCGGTCTCGAAGTGGGCGCCGGTCTGGTCGACGATGAAGTTCAGCAGGCTGGCGGCCTGCTCGTTCTGCACGACCTGATAGGTCTTGCCAACCATGCCCAGCACCTCACGCTGGCCGGTCTTGGGGTGCTTGCGGGTGGTGGCCCACCGGTTCGGCACACCGGCGCCGGACTGCACGGTCTGGAGGGTTTCCTTACGGACGTCCCAGCCGCCGAGGTAGGCGACGTCCATCACCTGCTGGGCGTTGAGGCAGTCGGTGGCGACGGTGCCGAGCCGGTGCCAGGCGTCTTTGCGGGCAGTGAAGAAGGCCGCGGTTCCGTCGGTGAATGTTTCGATCTCGTGCGCCACGAAAGCTCCTTTATTGCATCGGATGAATGATTCGGGGTTTTCGGTGTTCGTTGCGCTGCCTGGAAACCGGTTCTAGGCATGGGCAGGGCCCGTAGTGAGTGCTCGATGGGGTGGGGCCGTGACCTGGGGCGGTGGGCCTCGTTTGCATCGGATGAACGATGCGTTCATCTGGTCTCCCTTCGGGTTGGAGGTGGTGGAGTGCGGGCCGAGCACCGGCTTGAGGCGGTCGCGGTGCCGGGTACGGCGGCGTCCGTACTCGCCTCCGGGGTCGCGTTTCTGCAGCCGGAGGAGGCGGTGTTGGACGCGATGCTGGCGGGCTGGACGGCACAGCAGCGGTCACGGCTGCTGTCGGCGGGCACGGTCGAGCAGCGGGAACTGCAGGTGCGCCGGTTCGTCGCGTTCACGAACGAGTACCCGTGGCGGTGGAGTCCGGCCGATGTCGAGGAGTGGAGCGCGGACATGGTCAGCCGGGGGCTGGCGCACTCGACGGTGCGTGGCTACCAGAACGCGGTGGCGCTGTTCCTCGGGTATGCGACTGATCGCCGCTATGGCTGGGATCAGGTGTGTGAGCAGCGGTTCGGCACGCATCCGGTGCAGGTGTTCCACGAGTGGAACACCGCCGCGCATCGCAGCGACGTCGAGGCGCGGCCGGGTAATCGGCCGTTGAGTCGGGAGGAGTTGCAGAGGTTCTTCGACTACTGCGACGAGCAGGTCACCCGGGCCGGGCAGTCCGGGCGCAAAGGATGGTTGGCCGCGTTCCGCGATGCCACCGTGTTCAAGGTGCTCTACGGGTGGGGTTTACGCCGGCGGGAGGCGGCCATGCTCGACACGGTGGACTGGTCGGCGAACGCGGCGGCGCCGGAGTTCGGCCGCCACGGCGCGCTGTCAGTGCGGTTCGGTAAGGCGATGCGGGGTAGCCCGCCACGGCGGCGCACGGTGTTGACCACGATGGGCTGGGCTGCTGAGGCGGTCGCGGAGTGGATGACCGAGATCCGGCCGGCCTACCGCGTTACCGCCAACGTGTTGTGGCCAACCGAGCGGGGTGGGCGAATCTCGGTCGAGCACGTCAACGACCGGTTCGCCGAGTACCGGGACGCGCTCGGCTTGGACAAGATCCTCAGCCCGCACTGTCTACGTCATTCGTACGTGTCGCACCTTTTGGAGGATGGGTTCGATCACCTCTTCGTCCAGCAGCAGGTGGGGCATTCGTGGGGGTCGACCACAGCCGTCTACACCAGCGTCGGCTCCGACTTCAAAAACACCGCGCTACGGCGGGCCCTGGACCGAGCGTTCACCAGCGAGCAATGATCAGCAGGAAGGCACCCGAAACGATGGCTCGACCCCGGAACCTGGGATACCAGTGGCATCTGCGCACGTTGATGGCCGCACGCGGCATGTTCTCCACCACCGACCTCGCGCCGCTGTTGGCCGAACGCAACGTCGTCCTGTCGGCGGCGCAGGTGTATCGGCTGGTGGTGCAGACTCCGGAACGGTTGAGCCTGCGCACGCTGGTCGCGTTGTGCGACATTCTCGACTGCACTCCCGCTGATCTGATCGAGCCGGTCGCGCAGACCAGCACAGCACGAGCGACGGGGACCGACGACACGGCGGTGTCGGCCGCCGTGCGAGAGCGCCGCCCGCGGCGGGCGGAGATCCGCCGGGTCCAGTGAGCGGCCAGGCGTGCGCCTGGTGCGGCCGGATGGTGCGGCTGCGCGGCGTCGTCCCGGAGGGCCGGATCTGCTCGAACTGCTGCGCCAGGCGGCGCTCCGGAGCGTGTGGGTGCTGCGCTCGGGTCGACAGGCTCGTCGGCCGGCATCCGGACGGACGGCGCTGGTGTGAACGATGCGCACGGCGACACCAATCAGCCGCCCTGGCACACGCTCACCGGGACCAGGTCGTCACCGCCGTGGCCATCATCGAGCCGCACCTGGAGACCGTCGTGATCGAGGACGTCGTGACGCGAGCCTCCGCAGCGCCACGCACCATGAGGCTGCTCGCCGAGCATCTGGTCGCACATCCGCGGTCGCTGACCGACGGGCCGACCAGCACCGTCCCGGTCCTGCACCGGCTGGCCGAACAGCTCGCCGCCGGCGGAGCCCGACGGATCAACCCTCGCCACCCGGTATGCATCGGGTGTGGACAGTCCCGTGCGCCGCACCTGCGGACCGCTGACGGGTGGCTGTGCAGCACCTGCCATGGCCGGATCCTGCGGCCCTGCCAAGGATGCGGCGAACTGCGCCGACCGTATGCCCGCGCCCCGTCGGGGCCCTTGTGTCAGTCGTGCGCCAACCGCCAGCGCCAGCGTGAGCGGGACACCGCGACCACCTCGACGATCGTGGCCGCGATCCGCGGCGCATACGCCCCGGACCTGACCGACAAGACGCTCGCCGGGATCATCCACACCGTCGCGCCGCGCCCGCTGGACCGGCGGCTACTGGCCACGCAGATCGAGGCGGTCCCCGCGGTGCTCGATCCGGCGCCGTTGCCGCTGTCGCGGCTCATCCTGACGCTGGCCGGCACGCCCGTCGCGGGCTTGCCGCGGCTGATCTGTTCCAGCTGCCGCGCCGACGCCGGCCAGGACGGGCACGCCTCCACCACCGGCGTGGACTGCGGCCTTTGCGCCCGCATATGTCCCGGCTGCACACGTCCCTACCGGCAGCCCGGCGAACGGATGTGCAGCCGATGCCGCCGCGACCGCCACCGATACCGCGGCACCTGCACCACCTGCCAGAACAGCGACCAGATCCTCGACGCCCACGCCCGATGCCACCACTGCCGGACTCGTGGCGAGCGGCGGTGCGCTGACTGCGGCGAGCCCGCCACCCCGATGCGCGACATCGACGGTGTTGGCGTCTGCGACCAGTGCGCGTTACGCCGCACCCTCGACCGGATCCTGCCCGAGCAGACCGCCGCCCCGCTGCAGCAGCTTCGCCAGGCGATCCTCGCCGCCGAACCAGGCGCCACGCGGGCCTGGCTGAACCGGCCCCGCACCGCCACGATCCTCGCCGACCTGCACCACGGGCGCATCGAGTGCAGCCACACCGCGCTGGACACCCAACCACCGGGCCGGGACCTGGAACACCTGCGCGCCCTGCTCGTCGCCGCCGGCACGCTGCCCGCCGACCCGCACCGGCTGATCGACCGGCTCGCCGACGAACTGACCGTCGCCATCGGCGACTGCCAGGATCCTGACCGGCGCGTCCTGCGCTCCTGGATCCGGTGGCGGCTGCTGGCTCGGCTGCGCAGTGCGGCCGACACCGGTGCCGAGCTGACCGCGCCGATCTACCACGCCCGCGCCACCGTCGGACAGGTCACCGCCTTCGTCACCGGCCTGCACAGCGCGGGCCGCGCTCTGGCCACCTGCCAGCAGGCCGACCTCGACGGGTTCTTCGCCGCCGCACCGTCGACCGGCAGCCACATCCGGCCGTTTCTCACCTGGGCCCAGCAGCGTCGACACCTACCCCGCACGCTACAACTGCCACCCAGCCGCCGGGCATCACAGGCCGCGCCCGCCGACGCCGAACACCGGTGGAGCATCGCCCGGCGACTGGTCCACGACGACACCCTCGACATCGCCGACCGCGTCGCCGCCGCCCTGGTCGTCCTCTACGCCCAACCGATCAGCCGGATCGTCACCCTCACCAGCGCGGACGTGCACGCCCTCGACGGCGCGGTCACCGTCGCGCTCGGCCCGGACCGGCTCGAACTACCCGAACCCTTCGCCACCCTGATCACCCGGCTGCCGCACCGCCGCCGCCACGGCGCCGCCGCGCACCTGCCCAGCCGATGGCTGTTCCCCAGCGCCCGCGCGGGGAGACACGCGACCCCCAGAGCCGTTTCCACCCGGCTCCAGCGCCTCGGGATCCAACCCCGAGCCATGCGGCAAGCCGCCCTGATCCAACTCGCCGCCGAGATCCCACCCGCGATGCTCGCCGGTCTCCTCGGCATCCACCCCACCACCGCGGTCAAATGGACCAGACTCGGCGGGGGAAACTGGTCCGCCTATGCCGCCGCCCGCTCCCGTCGGCCAGAACCATAAAGATCGACTGAAGCAGCTGCCGATGTGTCCGAGGCACGGTCGTTGTCACATAGGCAGACTTGTCGTCACCCGCGGCGCGGGTTCGGGGTAGGTGCCTGGAGAACCAGCCCCGCACCGCTCAAGTTGAACGGTGCGGTGACCAGAGCCGGTGACAGGAGCCACGCGCTCCGACGGCACTGGTGACATGCAGCGCGCCGAATCGGTGACAACTCCGTGCCCCGATACGACCGGAAGCCCAGGTCACCAGGCACCGGCGGTGACAACTATCGCGCTTCGGCTCACCGACCTGTCGGCACTAATTAGGACCGACCACGGTAGGCCGGGCGCCCCATCAATAGCGGCGTAGAGTTGCGCGTCGTGAGCAATTTCGACGATCAGGTTCGTGCCGCTCAGGAAGCAGAGCAGGCCGCCGGGCAGAATTTGTCGTCGGCGGCACGGAGAACCGCCGACGAGAACGCCGCAGCCGAGGCCGACCTGGTCAGCGCCGGTAGCCTGCTGGCCGAGGCGCTGCTCGACCTGAATGTTCCCGCAGACGTCACCGTGGAGTTCCGGCGGCGATTCCGCCGGAAGAAGTTGTTCGGTGGTTACTCCGTCGAGGAGGAAGTGTTCCACGTTTTCGACGGCTGGCTCTTCGCCGAGACGTGGCAGGACTGGCGCGACCCAGAGACGGGGCGATCGACCCACCACGTGAGCGGGGGAATCCTGGCGATCGACGGCAACGCCCATCGCTTTTCCCACAAACAGTACGGACGGACGGCCGACGGACAGACCGTGCTAATCGTGGACCAGCCCTGGGGCACGAATTCCGTCGACGCGCCCGTCGTCCCCAGCTATGCGGACGAGTATCGCCGGGCCCTTGCCGACCTGGTGGAGCTCGCCGTCAAACACCAGGTCGATCCGTCCCGGCTGCGAGCGGCGGCGCCGACTGACAGCGGGCCGGCCGCGCCGATCGACGTCGAGGCGATCCGGCGGATGGCCCGAGACCAGTTGCAGAGGCGCGGCTTGCCGCCGAGAACCGCCTGGGTGGTGGAGTTCGAGGAGGCGTTGCGGCGCGCCTTGCTTCCCAGGACCGAGTTGTTTCTCGCCATCATGTCGGCGGCCGGGTTCCCCGGTCTGCAGGACCGGCGGGAGGCCGGCCGGGAGACGGGCAACCGGGCCTGGATGATCGGCGCGTACGACACCATCACCCTGATGAGTTCGTACGTTGACGACAACGGCGTGGGGCACACCTACGACTCGACGTATCCGATGTTCCTGACCCTCGACACCTCGTCGGCGTTTCACACCATTCATGGAAACGATGACTGGCAGTCGATCGCCGTGGCGGGTTCCCTGCCGGACAAGACGGTTGTCGTCGACGGTGAGATCGACACGCCGAGCGCTTTCGGCAAGGTCGGGCTCAGCCGCTACGACGCGGGTCTCCCGGCCGCGGACTCGGCCGCCGAGTTCGCGAACGAGTGCGACCGCCGGATGCTGTTGTTGCTGTGTGCCAACGACCTCACGTTTCCCGATCGCGATCTCTCGCAGGTCGTCTGGGACGAGGACGAGTCGCGCGTTCTCCGCAGTCTGAGGGGCCGGTGACTCACCTGCGATCCGGGCCAGCTGGTCGCGGGCGTCGTCTCTGGAAGGCGGTCTCGGCGGTGTTGCTAGCCAGCTCGATATCCCCAGCCGTTGGCCGCCTGGCCCGCCTCCCGGCCGCCGCCAAGACGGAGCAGCAGGCGGGCGTCGGCTTCGTCGCGCGCGCTCGACGCCACTGCCGGCATCTCACTGGCTGGTTGAGCCGAAGTACAGCCTTCCGATGGGAGAACGAGCACGCCGAGCGCGGCAAACCCCTGTCACGACCGCCACGCGACACTCTCGTCGTCATCGAGGCAGACCGCATCGCGCCGCGAGGGTCTCGCTCCACGGCAGTCTGGCGCCGTTGATCACACAGATTCATATGGAGAGCAGCGCGGGGAGCGCAGGCCAATAACCACCCTCCGCACCAAGCTCGATGTCAAGAAGCATGCGCATCACGGCGCTGGCCTGTTCAAACACGACCTATTCCGGGGGTCCGAATATCCCGGTGTTGCCGGTTGTGGCGCTCCCTTCGGTAGTGGGGAAACAAGAGACAGGCGCCACCCGGTCGGGTGGCGCCTGCGTGGTGCTGAGGTGGTTGGTTGCGCGACCGCCAGCGGCGGCCGACGGGTAGGAGTTCAGTCGAGGTCAGGGTCCAGATGCTGAGCGATGCCGTAGCCCTCGACGGCGCAGGTGAGGTCGACCTGATGCTCGACCTCGGCGAGCGCGCGTTCGAGTGCGGCCCGGACGAGGGCCTCGCCGGCCGTGGACGCGGCGGCGCGGCTGGGTTGGTCGCGCAGCCACACGTCGTAGACGTGCCGCCAGGACACCTGCCACCAGCCGTCGACCTTCCCGACGTTGGCCGTGCCCCAGCCCGTCGCGGTCCACGGTCGCCCCTCGCGTGGGTCGTCCGTGGTCGCCATGAGGTCGCGCACCCGGCCGTACGCCTCATCGGTGCTGCCCGCGCGGACCCGCAGGATCACCTCCACGGTCGCCAGGACGAAGTGGGCCCGCGGCAGCCGGTCGAAGCCGAGGTCGAGCAGGTACCGCTCGACGTGCTCGGCGGTCTCCTCGTACACCCCGCCGAACTCCTCGGTGGCCAGGGCGTGCACTGCCCGGCGGCGGATCTTGCGTCTCAGGTCGGCGAGCGCCTCGATGGCCGCGTCGCGTGCTGCGGTCGCTGCGGTGAGATCGTCGCCGGGACCAGCCGAGTCGGTGGGCGCGGCAGGCGCGCCGAGGTCGGCGGCGTGGATCAGGTCGTCGGGTCCGTCGTAGACCTCCCAGGACACCCCGGTCAGCGTGACGCCCGCGTCGGTAAGTTCGGGCAGTCGGGCGTTCACCGTGGTTTCCGCAGCCGTGATCGCGGCGGCCTGCGAGGTGGCCGTGACCGGCATCCGAAGGCCGACCTGGACCGTGATCTGGTAGGGGTGCACCTCGGGGTAGTCGTCCTCGCCGGGAATCAGCGCCACCTCGATCACCCACCTGGGCCAGATGTCCACGACGGGCAGCAACCGGTACAACTCGTCCGGCACGTGCTGCAGTGCCTGTTCGCGGGCCTCGCCTTCGTCGGCGTACATCCGGGCGTAGGACATCTGCCCAGCGGCAGACATCGTCAACTCTCCGGGCGGCGGCTCCAGCCCCCAGCCGGTCAGAGCGTCCGCGCAGCCAGCCCGGCAGATCCGCCCCGCGTCCAACTCCGCGATGAGCGCCCGGCGGGCGTCGGTGGCGAGCACGTCGCGCTGTTCGATCGCGGCGGTCGTCTCGGCGCGCAGCCCGCTGATCCGCGTTTGCGTGTCGCCGGTGGTGGTCATCGCCGCACCGCCGACCCGGCGGCGAGGTGGGCTTCCATGACCAGCCCGGCGGCTTCCTCCAGCCGGCAACTGGCGGTGGCGACCGCCTTTGCCAACTCCGCGCGGTCGCTGTCCGGCAGGGCTGACAGGTCGGCGGTGGTGCCGGTGTCGACCTGGTAGGCCAGTCGGCCGCTGATCTGTGCCAGGTACGCCAGCAGCAGGTTCACGCCGTTGAGCAGCCGGGCGAGCTGGTCGCTGTCGCCCACCGTGTGCTGGCCGTGCGGGACGGCGTCGGACAGGTGCTCGGCCATGCGCAGCATGACCTCGACCGCCGTGGCCGTGTGCGCCGGGCTGAAGCCGGCCTCGGCGCCGAACAGCTCGTCCAGGGTGGACATCAGGTCGGGTGCCTGCGGCAGTCGCGGGGTTTGCGGGCCGGTGTTGAAGAAGTTGGTGTGGGTGATCAGGTACCAGGCGTTCTTGAGCATGGTGCGTCCTTTCGTTGGGGTACGCCGAAGAGGGCGGCCACCGGTGGTGGCCGCCCTCGCGGAAACAGGGGATGTGCGGGGTCGCCACGCGCGCCGGTCAGGCGTGCGAGGTCGACACCGTGTGGGGAGATGTGTGCTGGAGCTGTCAGCCCGAACGTCGGACGACCGACCCCGAAGGGTGGGCTGATGCCGGCGTACGGCAGGGCTGTCAGGTCAGCAAGGGGTGGTACAAAATGGGTGTGCGCCGAGGCTAACTCGACGACCTGTCAGCGCAGGCCAGCCGCCTGGCGGCGGCGCTGACCGGACCTGTCAGCGCCGCGTACGGGACCTGACAGCACAGGTCAGCGAAACCGCGCGGGCGGCTTCATCCGCCGGTACTCGCCGGGCTCGGCGGTGGACCAGGGCGCAGAGGTGAACCCGAGCCGACCAAAGACCTCGGGAATGATCGGTGGTTGCGCGTCCGCCCATGCCACCCAGACCGAAAGACTTGCATCCAGTACCTAGGTACAGGTTTACCGTCGAGTGGACGGCGCCGCACCGGCGCCTGAACCACCCGCTCGAAGGAGCCTGTGATGTCGTTCGACGTTCCCGACGCGTGCACGCTGCCCACGGCCGAACAGCCGCTGCGGCTGGCCGAGTTCGACGACCTGTTCGCCACCGCCGTGCGCCGGGTCGACCAGGTCAGCACCACCCACGCCCGGCTGCACCTGACTGGCCCGTCCGAGCTGGCGAACCGAGTACGCGATCTGGCCGCCCGGGAGACCGAATGCTGCTCGTTCTTCACCTTCACCACCACCCCGCAGCAGGCGACCGACGGCGAAGCGGTGGTGCTCGACATCGAGGTCCCGGCAGCGCACGCGGACGTGCTCGCTTCCCTGGCCCAGCGCGCGAGCACCGTCTCAACCGGGGCGACGTCGTGACCGCCGCCGGGCTGCTGGACATCGCCGAACTGTCCGCCCGCTCCGGGGTGCCCGCGGCACGCCTGCGGCAGTTCGCCGAGGCCGGGCTGTTGCCGCCGGCCCGCGGCGACGGCGACCGGCTCGGCTACCGGCCAGCGGAGGTGAGCACGGTGCGGGCGCTGGCCGGAGCTGACAACCTCGGCCTCAGCCTCGACACCCTCGCCGCGCTGGCCACCGGCTGGCGGGACGGCGACTGCACCAGCACGCACCGGCTGCTGGCCGACGCGGTCACCACCCGGCTCGACCAGGTGCAGGCCGATCTCGCTGGGCGGAACCGGCAGGCCGTCGAAGCCGGTCCGGGCACCGCCGCCTGGGCGGCAGAGCTCCGCGGCAGCGCGTCGCTGTCCGAGGACGCGGCCCAGTTGCAGGCCGTTTCGGCCGCCCTGACGGCTGCGTCACATGACGGGCCGTGCGGGGATGACTGCGGCTGCACCACCGCGCTGGCCTCGGCGGGAACGACCTACCACTTCCTCCACGACGCCACCTCCGGCGAGCCTGCGTTGGTCTGTGACCTCGCCGCCGACGACGGCGACGCGCACCACCGGATCGGCGTGTGGCAGCAGATCCTCGACCGCGTCGAGCAACGCGATTCGCTCCCGGACAACCCCAACGGGGTGGCGCTGCGATTCCCGTTCGACGTCGACCTCGCCGGCACACTGGGCCGGCTGGCCGCCGCGGAGTACCGGTGCTGCTCGTTCGGCAGCTACACCCTCGTGGTCGACGGCACCGGCCTGCGTCTGGAGATCCGCATGCCCGCCGACGCCGCCGGGACGCTCGCCGCCGTCGTCGGACTGCCCGATGCCACCGGCAGCGCGGACCTCCGATGAGTCCACCCGAGCAGGCAGGGCTACGCACCGGCGAGGTCGCGGAACAGGCCGGTGTCAACATCCAGACCCTGCGCTACTACGAACGCCGTGGCCTGCTCGCCGAACCACATCGCTCGAACGGCGGGCACCGGCTCTACCCGCCTGACACCGTCGGGCTGCTCAACGTCATCAAGGCGGCGCAGCGGCTCGGCTTCACCCTCGACGAGGTCGCCGACCTACTTGACGCCGGCCGGCGCCGCCACCCGAGCCCGGACCTGCGCGAGCGAGCCATCGGCAAGATCGCCGAGATCGACCAGAAGATCGCCGACCTCACCGCCATCCGCACCACGCTGACCGAGGTCGTCGACGCCCGATGCGACAGCCTCACCAACTGCACCTGCGCCGACTGCCCGATCCCATACCTGACCATCGGCACCGCCGAGCGACCCACCGGAGACCCAGCGTGAGCCAGCCCCTGCCGTCACCCACCCACACCGGGAATCCGGCGTCGCGGACCAATAACACGCCACCGCGGCGCAGCAAGGTCACCGGCGGGTTCGCCGCCCTCGCGTGCGCCGCCTGCTGCGCCCTTCCGGTCCTCATCGCCGCCGGCGTGCTCACCGGCGCCGGAGCGGCGCTGCTGGAGAAGACCCTGCTCGCGGTCGCCGCCGGCCTGGCCGCCCTGGCGATGGGGATGTGGTGGCTGCACCGGCGCCGCTCCGCCCAGCGAGCCGCAGCGTCCGGGGCTGGTTTCGGCTGCGGCGGCAACGGATGCGGCTGCTGAACGACGTCCGGGCGCGGCACCCGAAAGGTGCTGCACCCGGACGGTGTGGTGCCATACGCCGGTGACGATCCTCCGTTCCATCCTGCTGTTCGGCCTGGCCGCGCTCGCCGAGATCGGCGGCGCCTGGCTGATCTGGCAAGGCGTCCGCGAACACAAAGGCGTGTGGTGGATCGGCGCCGGCATCGCCGCGCTCGGCGCCTACGGCTTCGTCGCCACCTGGCAGCCGGACACGAACTTCGGCCGGATCCTCGCCGCCTACGGCGGCGTGTTCGTCGCCGGATCGCTGGGCTGGGCCATGCTGGTCGACAAGTTCCGGCCCGACCGCTACGACCTCATCGGCGCCCTCATCTGCCTCGCCGGTGTCGCCGTCATCATGTATGCCCCTCGCTCCTAACCGGCGGCCGGTCGGCAATCACACACCACAGCCCCGTATCCGCTCAGACTCCCCGGGTTCTCACCAACCCCAGGAACCAATATGCAAAGATCAGTTCTGAGCCTGCTCGGGTTCCGTCACTGAACACTTGGGTTCGCCCGAACTCCCGGAAATTAGCGGTCTCCGGAGCACATACACATCCTCGTGCGCGACCAGCGCGACGGGGATACCGTCGGCCCGAGCCTTGCGCACCGCCATCAGCGCGAAGACGGCCGCGCGGTGGACGATCTGCCCGTCGCGGACGGCGGCGAGCATGGCCGCGCACCGTTCCACCGGCTCCAGCCCGACCGACAGGGCTGCCGCGAACAGCTCTCCGGGCAGGTCGATCAGGTCGTTGCGGGCGCGGCGGACCGGGCGGCTGGTGAACACGAACACGCCGCCGGGGCGCAGCACCTGCATGCTGCCGGCCACGATCTGCCGCCAGCCGTCGAGCAGCTTGTCCATGCCCAGGTAGGCGAGGTTGCCGGTGGACCGGTCGCCGTAGATGTAGTGCCGTTTGTGGACTCCGGTGCCCGGGGCGTTGCTGACGATGCCGTGGGTTCGCCGCCCGTAGGGCGGGGAGGTGAGCACCAGCGCCACCTTGCCGTGCGAGCTGGCCGGCACGAGCGTCGCGAGGTTCCGGGCGTCGCCGGTGACGGCCTGTCCCCACGAGGTGTGGCCATGCGCGGCGGCCAGCGCCAGGTTCGTCTGGGCCAGCGCCGTGAACGAGGCTTCGATGTCCACCCCGATGGTGTCGCGGCCCGCCCGGACCGCCTCGACCAACGTGGTGCCGGAGCCACACATCGGGTCCAGGACCAGGTCACCCGGCGCGGTATACGCCTTGATGGCGTGCGCGGCCAGATCGGGCAGCATCTTCGCCGGGTGCCTCTTGGTCTCCTCCACGTACCGGCCGCGCCGCTGGTCGCGGGCCGGTCGTTGGCAGGTCAGCCAGACCGACGTCACGGGGATCTGGTCAGCCATCGGCAGACCCCCGCAGCGCGTCCAGCGAACTGTTGAAGACCAGGACGTCGCTGTGCACGGCCAGGTGGGCGCCGTCGTCGCCAAGCTGTCCGCGCTGCCCGGTGAGGTCGTGCGCGGCCACGATGTGCTGAAGGTAGGTCAGCCCTGCCCTGCGGGCGGCGGCGATGAGGACCTGGTTGACGGTGAGCTCGGCGGCGTGCAACACCACCGCGACGCAGCCGCCGACCATCACCCGCTGGGCGCAGTCGAGCAGGAACGGCACCGGCTCGATGTCCCCGAGCGGCCAGCCGGCCACGACCAGCTCCGCCCGGCGCAGGTCGCCGGCCAGGTCCTGCGGCGTGTGCCGCGCATGGCGGCGCCGGGCCGCCCGAGCGGCGCGGGCCAACTGCTCGCCGCCGGTGAGGTCGAGGACCAACCGGCGGCCGTGGGTGAAGTTGCGGATCAGCCGGTCGGCGAGCGTGATGGACATGGTGTCGCCCGCCTGCGCGGCGGGCACGTGCCACACGGTGATCGGCACCGGCGGCTCACCGTTGACGATGTCGCCAACAGCATCCGGCGCGGGCATCCGTTGGGGTTCGGTCATGGGCATTGGCCCCCGGGACCGGGCGGGCGTACTGACACTGCCCAGACGCGACCTGACAGGCGAAACGAACGGCACGCCGACCTGACAGCACCTGTCCCGGGCGGACCTGACAGGCCGCGAACCTGACACGACCTAACCCGACCTAACCGAACCTGACAGCGGCCTGTGGTGACAGGTCCCGGTGGCGCAATGAGTTCCTCGGCCCCACACCAGGTGGGGCCGCCCTTGCTTCAGGAGAGCCCTATGCGCCGCACCGCCCTCACCGTCGCCGACGACGCCTTCCGGCTGCTGGTCTGCGAACCGGCACCCCTCGCGTTCGACGGCCGCCCGATCGCCGGCCTACCCGACCGGCACATTCCCCTCGACGAACTGCGCACGCTGCTGCGCACGCGCACGATGAGCCCCGACACGTCCGACGCGATCTGGCGCCAGCTCGCCCACCAGGCCCGGCAGTGGGGTCCGGCGTGGACCGTCGGCGCGGTCGGCGTCGCTCTGCCCGGCCTGACCCACCTGGCCGCGCGCCTGTCCAAGGGCTTCGCGAAACTGGCCGACGACATCGACTCCGAACTGCTCGCCGCGTTCCTGCACGCGCTGCGCACCGACGACCTTCAGACCCCGCGGATCTGGCTGCGACTGTGCTGGGCGGCGTGGCGCGCCGGACTCAAGGCCCGCCGCAGCGACGATCTCCTCGAGCTACCGCCGGACGTGCCCGTCGGCTCCCGCACCCCGTACCGGCCCTACGGCCACCCCGACCTCGTTCTCGGCAGGGCCGTCGCCGCCGGCATCATCACCGACGTCCAAGCCGAACTGATCTCCTGCACCCGGCTCGGCGACGTGCTGATCGAGCAGATCGCCGCCGAGTGCGGCCAGCCCGGCGCGGTCGTGCGGATGAGGCGCAAGCGCGCCGAACGCAAGCTCGTCGCGGCGTTGCAGAAAGGCGAACTCGCCGTACCCCGCCGGATCGTGGCCGCCTGACGCCGCGCATCGCCGGGTGGTTCTTCTGTCCGCAGCCTCGGGTCCGTTCAGCCGATGATGAGTTCGGTCCAGCGCCTCCGCGGCCGGTTCCTGTGTTCGTGAGTTTCCGGACCCCCTCCGACGGGCTTACCCGCCGTC
>Ga0307516_10005611_pt1 | contig 14941 bp, 8 predicted proteins | sample 19_EM_MG_FD_203310 | JGI IMG/M metagenome (GOLD analysis project Ga0307516, IMG submission 203310) | Populus trichocarpa ectomycorrhiza microbial communities from riparian zone in the Pacific Northwest, United States - 19_EM | ecosystem: Host-associated > Plants > Roots > Unclassified | place...
GGTGCTTCGCGGCTCACGCCGGTACCCTGCGCATTCGCAAAGCCGGTGCCGGCGATCAACGCCGCTACCGCGGTCGAAATCAAAAAGCGATTAGTCATAGAGTTCTCCTCACGTGGATGCATTGCCCGCACCGACAACGAAAGGAGATGTGCGATGTTCCCGACTATTCGCGGTTCCATCAGTTTTGTTTGATGAATGCGCGATGAATACGAAACTCAGCCGCAGGCCCAGTCGAATTCCATCAACAACGTCAATCATACAGCTCGGAGTGCGGTTCATGCCGATGGCCGCGGCGAGCTTGAAGTTCTCCTCGATCGTACTGCAACCGCGATGGCGGGCCTTTGTGAGTCGCGCCGAGGCCGATTGCGGTGTGGACATCCTCGGTGAAAGGATCACGCCGGCTGGCTAAGGTGCGGCTTGACACGACGTAAGGCTGTGCCTTACCATCTTCGATGATCAGATCGTTTCGGAGTAAATCCCTGCGCAAATTCGCAGCGGAAGGCGATACGTCGAGGCTAAGTGTTCAAAACCCGGCGCGTATCCGTCGCATTCTGCTGGCGCTGGACAGGGCCAGAATTCCGGATGCCATGAACCTGCCGGGTCTTCGCTTTCACTCGCTTCGTGGCGAAGACAAGGGCCGCTACGCCGTCGATGCTTCTGGCAACTGGCGGATCACATTCGGTTGGGATGGCGAAGACGCGATCGACGTCGATCTGGAGGATTATCATTGATGGCTTCGAATTCGCTGTTGAAGGGATTAAGGCCCATGCATCCGGGCGAAATGCTGCGCGAGGATGTGCTGCCGGCGCTGGGCAGGACCAAAGCCGAGATTGCCGGCCTGCTCGGGATTTCACGTCAGACCTTGTTCGACATCCTCGGTGAAAAGCAGCCGGTCACACCGGCGATGGCGCTGCGCTTCGGCAAACTGCTTGGCAACGGTCCGGACCTCTGGATCGATTTGCAGCGGACCTACGATCTCCATGTCGCCGAAAAGCAGATCGGAAAAGCGCTGGCGAAGATTCCCACGATAACGGCGGCTTAGCCGATACGTCGTCGCTGCCGCTCTTCGTAACGACGTCAGTGCCTCAGCAGGTCGCCTTGCCGCAACGGGCGATGCCGATCTTTTCCTTGAGGTTGTCGACGCCGACCGCGCCGATCACGACCTGCTTGCCGATCACATAACTCGGGGTACCGTTCATGCCCATGGCTTCGGCGAGCCTCATGTTCTCCTCCAGCGTGTTGCGCACTTCGGCGCTCGCCAGGTCCTTTTCGAGCTTGCCCATGTCGAGGCCGACTTCCTTGGCGACCGCCATGGCACGCGCCTTGTCGGCGGCACCGCGGCCGCCGAGCAGCTTCTGGTGGAAGTCGAGATATTTCTTGCCGGTCGGATCCTGCATGCGTACTGCGACTGCGACTTGTGCGGCTTCGACCGAGCCCGCACTCAGCACCGGGAATTCCTTCAGCACGACCTTCAACTTGGGATCGGCCTTCATCAATTCCATCATATCGGCCATCGCGCGCTTGCAGTAGCCGCAATTGTAATCGAAGAACTCGACGAAGGTGACGTCGCCGTCCTTGTTGCCGATCGTGACGCCGCGCGGCGAGTTGAAGATTGCATCCGCATTGTTGGCGACGCCCTTTTCGTGCTTCTCGGCATCGGCGACGCCCTGGCGCTTGGTTAGTTCGGCCATCGCCTCTTCGAGCACTTCGGGGTGCGCGATCAGGTAATTCCGGACGATGGCTTCGATGTCGCCGCGCTGGGTATCGGAGAAACTTTGGGCCGAAGCCGGCAGCGGCGCGCCGCAAAGGGCGATCGCAAACAGAGCGGGAGCAAGAAAGCGAAGCGACGGCATATCGGCAAATCCTTTTGCGACGAGTTCCCCGGCAATTCCTGTGAAGGCCGGCTCTTGGAATATGTTTGATACTACGGTTCGATTGTAGTCCAACTCGGTTTATTTCTAGTTGTTTTTCTGTCCCGGCAGGGGCTTGGCGCTCACAATATCGTCAGCTTTCACCCAACCCGGCGTTCCGATCGCGAACCGCGTCTTGGCCCGCGAGGCGAGGTCGCGCGCGGTCTTGTTGTCGCCGCGGAGGTAGGCGGCCTGGGCCGATGCCAGGTCGGCCTGCGCAAAGTCTCCCTTGCGGCCATAGGCCATTGCGAGCTGGGTGTAGCCGATCGGTGCTTCGGTCTCGCGCGCCACCGCCGCGCGCAGAATGGCGATCGCCTCGTCGGTCAAGGCCTTATTATCGGATGCCACGAGCGCCTGCCCAAGTAACATCTCGATGAGCGGCGAATTATTGGAGAGCTGCACGGCCTTCCGCAACGGCGCAATCGCCTCGACCGGCTTGCCGCCCTCCAGCAGCGCCTGGCCGCGCACTTCATAGAAATAGGGATTATTGGGCTGCACCTGGATCAGGCTGTCGATCTGCGCCAGCGCGTTGCGCAGGTCGCCATGCAGATAGGTGGTGATGGCGTGCGCGTAACGGGCAGGTATCGAGGTGTTCGACAGCGGGTAACGCCGATAGACGGTGTCCTGCCGCTCCATGAAGGCAGAGATCTTGGCCCGCACCATGTCGTGGCGCATCTGCAGGGCAGGATCGTCCTTCTTGTCCCAATAGGGACTGGAACGCGCCAGCTCCTCCAATGCGCGGACGCGCTCGGCCGGCATCGGATGCGACTGCACATAGGGGTCGGCGCCGCGCGCCGCGAACAGGCTCTCATCGGTGAAGCGCTTGAAGGTCTCGTACATGCCCTTCGGCGATTGGCCGGTCGTGGTCAGGAACTTGACGCCGGCGCGGTCGGCGTTTTCTTCCTGCTGCCGTACGTAGGAAAGCAGCGTTCGCTGGATCGCTTCGGCGGGAGCCGACATCGCGGCGGCACCGGCATTGGTGAGGCCAGAGTTGCCGCCGCCTCTTGCACCCGCCACCAACGCGCCAGCGCCGAGCAGCATGGCGATGATCATCTGGGTCTGCGCTTCCGCCAACCGCTCGCGCAGTTTGGAAAGGTGGCCGCCGGCGAGATGGCCGGTTTCATGCGCCAGCACGCCGATGATCTGGTTCGGTGTTTCCGATTGCATCATCGCGCCGTAATTGACGAAGATGCGGCGACCATCGGCGACGAACGCGTTGAACGTGTTGTCGTTGATGATCACCATCTGGATGTTCTGCTTCTCCATGCCGGCGGCGCGCAGGATCGGCCGCGTATAGTCGCGCAGCAATTGCTCCGACTCGGTGTCGCGCAGGATCGGCGGGCCCTTGTTCTGCTGGGCCGAGGCGGTCGCCGGCGCCATGGCCAGCGCCACCGCCGTGGTGAGGGCGGTCAATTTCAGCGTGGTCTTGCGTAGGTCGGTACGGAGCGACATGGATCGGTCTATTGGCAATGGGCGAGGCGGGTTTGCCCGGAAGGCTGGCCGGCACTGATTAAATCAGAACCGGACGTCAGTCTCTTGTTTTGACGCGTTTTCTTCACCCGAACCGGTATCCACTTGGCTTGAAAACGCTATAAGGAGCCACCGAATACGGCCAGTCTGGGGCGGTAACCGGTGCCGGAACCCGAAATCGGCGGCGTCCCATCAAATTAGCAGATAGCGATGCTCGAATCGACACCAACAGACCGTGCGAAATCCCTGCTGACGGCGTCGGGACGGAGCGACGTTCCACCCTTCATGGTGATGGACGTGATGGCCGCCGCAGCCCGCATCGAGGCGGCGGGCGGCCATGTCATCCACATGGAAGTCGGCCAGCCAGCGGCGCCGGCGCCCAAGACTGCACTTAGTGCCGCGCGAGCCGCACTCGACGACGGGCGGATCGACTATACCTCGGCGCTCGGCACCCCCTCGCTGCGCGCGCGCATCGCGCGTCACTACCGCGATACTTACGGCGCTTCGGTCGACCCTGAAAGAATCGTGGTCACCACGGGGTCGTCGGGCGGCTTCATCCTGGCGTTTCTGTCGATGTTCGAACCGGGCGACCGGGTCGCGGTCACGGTGCCCGGTTATCCGCCGTACCGGCATATCCTCACTGCGCTCGGCTGCGAACCGGTGCTGATCGAGACTTCGGACGAGACGCGCCATGCGCTGACCGGCGAGGCGTTGCTGGCGGCACATCGCAAGGCGCCGCTGAAGGGCGTGCTGGTCGGCAGCCCCGCCAATCCGACGGGAACGATGATGTCGCGCGAGGCGCTGACTAGCCTGATGGCGACCGCCGAGAGCGCCGGCATCCGCTTTATTTCGGATGAGATCTATCACGGCCTCGACTATGCGTTTCCGGCGGTGTCGGCGGCCGAACTGTCGCCGCAGGCGCTGGTGATCAACTCGTTCTCGAAATATTTCTGCATGACCGGCTGGCGGGTCGGCTGGATGGTGGTGCCGGAACCGCTGGTTCGGCCGATCGAGCGGTTGCAGCAGAACCTTTCGATCTCGGTGCCGACGCTGTCGCAGATCGCCGCCGAAGCCGCCTTCGAGGGCGCGACCGAGATGGAAGCGATCAAGCGCGGCTATCAGGAGAACCGCCGTATCCTGATCGAGGGCTTGCCGAAAGCGGGCATCACCAAATTCCTGCCGGCCGATGGCGCGTTCTATCTCTATGCCGACGTCTCCGACTTCACCGCGGACAGTTTCGAATTCACCAGCCGGATGCTGGAAAAGGCTCATGTCGCGGCAACGCCGGGCGTCGATTTCGATCCGCTTCACGGCCGTGCCTTCATTCGCTTCTCCTACGCGCGTTCGGCCGACGACATGCGCGAGGCCGTGGTGCGCATCGCGCGCTGGCTCGGGTAGGGCGCGGGGAGAAGCGCCGAACCCCGGAGCAACGCCATTGACTCCGTGGGCCCATATGATTTGGCTGTAGCACGCGGAACCACGCGCGGCGCAAGCGCGATGGAACAATCCGCCGGTATTCGAGGGGGAGTAAACGTCATGACGACAACAACGATCGCGGCAGGCGCGCCGGTAAGCGCAGCGAAGCCCTGGTACAAAATTCTCTATGTTCAGGTGCTGATCGCCATCGTGCTGGGCGCACTTGTCGGCTGGCTGTGGCCCGGTCTTGCCACCAACGACTGGATCAAGGCGCTCGGCGACGGCTTCATCAAGCTGATCAAGATGGTGATCGCGCCGATCATCTTCTGCACCGTCGTTTCAGGCATCTCCCACATCCAGGATGCCAAGAAGGTCGGCCGCATCGGCGTCAAGGCGCTGCTCTATTTCGAAATCGTCTCGACTTTTGCACTGGTGATCGGGTTGATCGTCGGCAATGTGGTCAGGCCGGGCGCCGGCTTCGGCGGCGCAATGGCGGACGCGACCAAGGTCGCCGGTTTCGCCAAGCAGGCCGAGGCGCAAAAGAGCGTCGACTTCTTCCTGCACATTATTCCGGACACGGTCGTCGGCGCCTTCGCGCAGGGCGAAATCCTCCAGGTGCTGCTGTTCTCGATCCTGTTCGGCTTCGCCATCATGGGCCTCGGCGAGCGCGGTCATACCATTCGTTCCTTCATCGACGATGCGGCGCATGCGGTGTTCGGCGTCATCGCCATCGTGATGAAGGCCGCTCCGATCGGCGCGTTCGGCGCCATGGCGTTCACCATCGGCAAGTTCGGTACCGGCGCGATCCTGAATCTGATCGGGCTGATCGCGACTTTCTACCTTACCGCGGCGTTGTTCGTGTTCGTCGTGCTCGGCGTCATCGCGAAAATGGTCGGGTTCTCGATCTTCAAGTTCCTGGCCTATATCAAGGATGAATTGCTGATCGTGCTCGGCACCTCGTCCTCCGAAAGCGCGTTGCCATCCTTGATGGAAAAGCTCGAGCGCCTCGGCTGTTCCAAGTCGGTCGTCGGCCTCGTGGTGCCGACCGGCTATTCGTTCAACCTCGACGGCACCAACATCTACATGACGCTGGCGACCCTGTTCATCGCGCAGGCGCTCGGCTTCGATCTGACCTTCGGCCAGCAGATCACCATCCTTCTGGTCGCGATGCTGACCTCGAAGGGCGCCTCCGGCATTACCGGAGCGGGCTTCATCACGCTGGCGGCGACGCTTGCCGTGGTCGATCCGCGGCTGGTGCCCGGCATGGCCATCGTGCTCGGCATCGACAAGTTCATGAGCGAGTGCCGCGCGCTGACCAACCTTTGCGGCAACGGCGTCGCCTGTGTGGTGGTGTCCTGGTGGGAAGGTGAACTCGATCACGACAAGCTGCGCGCCAACCTCAACAAGCAGATCGATCCGAGCGATATGGAGACCGCGCTCACCACCGATTGACGATCAGTTTGACGCAATAAAAAACCGCCCGGTTTTTCGGGCGGTTTTTTCATTGAGTGCGAACTGTCTTACTCGCCACCACCAAAACGCCGCGACCACCAGCCGGCCTTGCGCGGCGCGGCCTCGCTGGTTGCCACAGGCGTGGGTTCAGCGGGGGCAGGCGCGGGCGCTGCCATCGGCTCGGGTGCGATGTGACTGACGGACGGCGCCGGCTCAGCCTGGGTGCTGCTCATGAAAGAGACCTTTTCGCGCACGGTCGAGCGGCGCCGCGCGGCGGCACGGTCGGCCTCCTGGGCGGTTTCCTCCGCGGTGGGGACACTGCTGACGGTCTCCGGCGAAACATGTTCCGCGGGCTGCCATTGCGGTTGCGCGGGCTGCAAAACCGGCTCGGGCTGGACCAGTGTTGGCGCAGGCTCCGGCGAGGGACCGTCGAAATCGGCAACCGCACTGGACGCTTCGGAAACCGAAGCCGGTTCGAACTCGTCGGCGATCGATCCGACCAGACCATCCTCAGGTCCGCTGCCACGCCGGCGGCGTCCGCCACGGCGTCCGCGCCGCCTTGGGCGCCGCTCGCCGTTTGGTCCCTGATCGGCACGTGCCACGTCGGGCTGTTCGTCGCCTTCCTCGTCGTCGGCCGCGCCATCCTCGGCGACCACGCCTTCGATGACCTCGGGTGCTGCGCGCACCGCGTCATTATCGTCACGCGGCGCGCCGCCTTCACGGGGCTCACCACGACCGCGCCGACGCCGGCGCCGCTTGCGGCGGTGGCCGTCCGCTTCGCTTTCACCGGCAACGGCTTCTTCGCCGCCCGCGGCTTCGTCGGTCAGCCCTTCGGTTTCTTCGGTCTCGACTTCGCCCTCGACATCGAAGGTCTCCTCGTCGTCATAGGGTTCTTCGATCTGGGGCGGGGAGGCCGCGGCCTGCGCCGCGAGCAGGGCCTTGGCGGCTTCCAGCGTGTGCACCTGTTCGCCGCGGTCGATGATGAAGGATTGCTGGCCGGCCACGGTCGGATCGGCGACCACCGCCAGCGAAACCTTGAAGGCGTTTTCGAGATCGCGCAGGTGACCGCGCTTGTGGTTGAGGACGTAGAGCGCGACGTCGGTCCGGGTTCGCACCACCAGATTGTGGGTCGCGCCCTTCATCAGGATCTCTTCGATGCCGCGCAGCAATTGCAGCGCCACCGACGATACCGAGCGCACATGGCCGCTGCCGCCGCACACCGCGCAAGGCTCGGTCGAACTCTCCAGCACGCTGGCGCGGATACGCTGGCGCGACATTTCCAACAAGCCGAAATGCGAGATGCGTCCGACCTGGATGCGCGCGCGATCCTGCCGCAGGCAGTCGGAGAGCTTGCGCTCCACCGCGCGGTTGTTGCGCTTCTCGTCCATGTCGATGAAGTCGATGACGATCAGGCCGGCGAGATCGCGCAGGCGGAGCTGTCGCGCGACTTCTTCGGAAGCTTCGAGGTTGGTCTTGAGCGCGGTGTCCTCGATGTGATGTTCGCGGGTCGATCGTCCGGAGTTGACGTCGATCGAGACCAGCGCCTCGGTCTGGTTAATGACGATGTAGCCGCCGGAGCGCAATTGCACGGTCGGCGAGAACATCGCATCGAGCTGGCTCTCGACGCCCATCCGCGAGAATAGCGGCTGGCCGTCGCGATATTGCCGGACCGCCCGCACGTTGGAGGGCATCAGCATCTTCATGAAGTCGCGCGCTTCCTGGTACCCGGCCTCGCCGGCGACCTGGATTTCGTCGATTTCCTTGTTGTAGAGGTCGCGCAGCGAACGCTTGATCAGCGAGCCTTCCTCGTAGACCAGGGTCGGCGCCTGCGACTTCAGCGTCATGTCGCGCACGGTTTCCCACATCCGGATCAGATATTCGAAGTCACGCTTGATTTCCGGCTTGGTGCGGGAAGCACCGGCGGTGCGCAGGATGATGCCCATGCCCTCGGGCACGTCGAGGTCCTGCACTACTTCCTTCAAGCGCGAACGGTCCTGGGCGCTCGTGATCTTGCGGCTGATACCGCCACCGCGTGCGGTGTTGGGCATCAGCACGGCGTAACGGCCGGCGAGCGACAGATAGGTGGTCAGTGCTGCGCCCTTGTTGCCGCGCTCCTCCTTGACGACCTGCACCAGCATGACCTGGCGGCGCTTGATGACTTCCTGGATCTTGTACTGGCGGCGCGGACGGAAGGCGCGTTCCGGCACTTCCTCGAGCACGTCGTCACCGCCGACGGATTCGACCAATTCCTCCTCGGCATCCTCGCCGTCGTCGTCTTCATCGTCGTTCTCTTCGCCTTCCGGAGCGGCGCCACGATCGTCGTGGGGTGCGGCCGAATGCTCTTCAGCTGAATGCTCGGCGTGATGCGCATCATCGGCATGGGCCGCGTTCTCGAGGGTGTGCTCTTCGTCGTCATGCGCGGCTTCATCATGGCTTTCGGCGGCCTTGGGTGCTGCCGTGACGGCCTCCACCGGCGCAGCGTCGGAAGCTATCGGGGCATCGGCCGCAACATGTTCATGGGCGTGATCGTCATGATGGTGGTCGTGTTCGTGGGAATGATCATGGTCATGATCGTGCGAATGGTCGTGATCATGGGCGTCCGCCTCGTGATCATGATCGTCATGGCCGTGCGGCTCGTGGTCGTGATGGACCGCATCGCCATGATGCTCGGCATCGTGGGCGTGCGCGTCGTTGGGGTGTGCGCCGTCCGGGTAAGTGACTTGGGCCTCACCCTCATAGGGCTGGGCGGCCTGCGCGGGATCGACCGCGGCGTTCTCAACGACGTCGCTCTGGACGCGGTCGCCATGGCCGCGGCGGCGGGCGTTGCGGTGGCGCGGACGGCCGCGGTGGCGGTTGGAGGAGCGGTTCTCGCTCTCTTCCTCGGCCTCGCGGTGGGCGCGCTCGTCGGCCTCGATCAGGGCCTGACGGTCGGCGACCGGGATCTGATAATAATCGGGATGGATTTCGCTGAAGGCCAGGAAGCCGTGGCGGTTGCCGCCATATTCGATGAAGGCCGCCTGGAGCGACGGCTCTACGCGCGTGACCTTCGCGAGGTAGATATTGCCGCGCAGTTGTTTGCGCTGGGCGGTCTCGAAATCAAATTCTTCGACGCGATTGCCGCGGACGACGACGACCCGGGTCTCTTCCGGATGGGTGGCATCGATCAACATCTTGTTGGGCATTTTGGAGCTCTTGACGGCGGCGGGCGCGGTGCATGGCGCGCGCATATTGCGCGGCCCGGTGACGCGACGGTCCACCTGATTCGGGGGTGAGGGGAAGGCCAAAACGCAAACCTTGGCGCCGCGCCGATCGGGGGGCCGCCGGAGCAAGGCGACGTGCGAAGCTTTCGCTTCGCGTCGGCGCGATCGTTCCGCGGATCCTGGTCGGCAACACAGTCTGGCGCATCAAGCGTCGGCCCGTCTGAACATGTTGGCGGCAAAATTGACCGCCGTGTCTTTTCGCTGAAGGCCCGGCGCGGCGCCAAAGCGCTCGCCGGCCATCGCATATCGGACCGTTTTGGGTCCGGATAATCAGTTCTGCCGTGCCTTGAACCGTCCCTGGAGCAAGATAGTACCTTGCAAGATAGTACCTGGGACCGGACGCCGCTCGGGCTCGAAACCGCCTCTCCGTGTCAGCCGCGCGCAGCGCTGGCTGTGGAGAGGATCGGGAAAGACGCTGGAATCTTCGACTTGGAAGGTTCCGGCGCTGCACCGGGAGGCTGAACGCGACACAACCGGGAATATTAGCCGTCAGCAGTTCGTACATACGTGGATTGGCGCCCGCGTGCAAGAGAAGCGTCGCAGCGCGGCAACACTCATTCATTTTCGCATTCGGGTCATTAAGGTCCGATTAACCCTGTGGTTTTAATGCGATAAGAAGACTGCTCGGAGGCATCGAATCGTTGGCGAACCGCGCAAATCACCGTGTTTTGCTGGGATGCGGACTGTTGTGCGTCGCAGCATTCCTGCGCGCCGGAAGCACCGTAGTGAGCGCGGCGGAGGGGCCTACGCCCAGCGCTGCCACGGCAAGCCCTCTAATACCAAGCCCTTTAATACCAAGCCCTGTGGCCGCATTGGATTTTCCGGTCGCCTCCGACGCCCGCCTGGCCGGTGATGCCAAGCAGACCCGCTTCGTTCTCGATCTCGACAAGCCGATTCAATTTCGCGCCTTCGCGCTTGCCGATCCCTATCGCGTGGTCGTCGATATTCCCCAGGTTAGTTTCAAGCTCGCCGCCGGCACCGGCGCTGCGGGACGTGGGTTGGTCAAGGCGTTCCGCTATGGCCTCGTGATGCCCGGCGGTTCACGGATTGTGTTCGATCTGACGGGGCCCGCCAGAATCGCCAATTCCTATGTGCTAGAGGCGGCCAACGGCCAGCCGCCGCGGTTGGTACTCGAACTGGAAGTTGTCGACCGCACCACCTTCGTCCAGTCGCTGGCCCCGGAAAATCGCCCCGAGCTGCGGCCCGCCATCGCGGAAGCCAACGCCGCCGTCGTGCCGGCCACCGCATCGGTTGCCGCAAAACCAGCGGCGCCGCCGGACACGCGGCCCCTGATCGTGATCGATCCCGGCCATGGCGGCATCGACAACGGCACCCAGGCCGGCGGCGAAATGGAAAAGAACCTGGTGCTGGGCTTCGGCCTGGCGCTGCGCGACCGCATCGAGAAATCAGGCAAATACCGCGTCGTCATGACCCGCGACGACGACACCTTCATTCCATTGAATGATCGGGTAAAGGTTGCGCGTAACCAGTCGGCCGCCTTGTTCGTCTCAATCCATGCCGACGCCTTGCCGCGGCGCGAGGGTGACGCCCAGGGCGCGACCATCTACACGCTGTCGGACAAGGCTTCCGACGCCGAAGCCGAGCGGCTCGCGGAAGCTGAAAACAAGTCGGACGCGATCGGCGGCGTCAATCTCACCGACGAGCCGACCGAAGTGGCCGATATCCTGATCGACCTGGCGCAGCGCGAGACCCGAACGTTTTCAAACCGTTTCGCCCGCATGTTGATGGGCGAGATGAAGAGTACCGTGCGGATGCACAAGCACCCGCTGAAATCCGCCGGCTTCCGGGTGCTGAAGGCCCCCGACGTGCCGTCGGTGTTGGTCGAACTCGGCTATGTCTCGAACAAGGGCGACCTCGAACATCTGGTGTCGGAGAACTGGCGGACCAAGACCGTCGGATCGATGGCCCAGGCGATTGATGCTTTTTTCGCCAAACGGCTGGCAACCGCTGGGCCGGGCAAGTGAAAATCCAATCGAAAGTTGAGCAGACGCAGGGTGAAAAGCGCGCTGTTCCATTGTGGAAGCCCTAGTTTGGCCACAGCGGCAACGGTATAGAAAATCACCGCAGGGCCTTCGGAATCGGCCAATATTGTTCGTCGGCCCCTTTATTGTTTGTCCATGCAACGGCGATCCGCTGGGTGGGGCTCTAGCGCCGTAGTTTGATGGCAAGGCAGACGCCGCAAGTGACGGCGCAAGGCTTGGAACGGAACTTCGACAATGCGCTTGCTGGTGCGGTTTTTGGGTTTCTTGTTCGCCGCCGGAACCGTGATGTTCCTGGTGGGCGTGGCCGGCGTCGCAGGCGCGATCTGGCATTTCTCCAAGGACTTGCCGGACTATTCGCAGCTTCAGGATTATGAACCGCCGGTGATGACGCGCGTGCACGCCTCCGACGGCGCGCTGCTCGGCGAGTATTCCAAGGAGCGCCGGCTCTATCTGCCGATCCAGGCGGTTCCAAAACTCGTCATCAACGCGTTCCTCGCCGCCGAAGACAAGAACTTCTACGAACATGGCGGCATCGACTTCACCGGCATGGCGCGCGCCGCCGTGCTGTATGCGCAGAATTACGGTTCGAACCGCCGCCCGCAGGGCGCCTCGACGATCACCCAGCAGGTCGCGAAGAACTTCCTTCTGACCAACGAAGTCTCGTTCGCCCGCAAGATCAAGGAAGCCTTGCTGGCGATGCGCATCGAGCGCGCCTACTCGAAGGATCGCATCCTCGAACTCTATCTCAACGAAATCTATCTCGGGCTCGGCGCCTACGGCATCGCGGCCGCGTCGCTGGTCTATTTCGACAAGTCGGTGAACGAACTGACGGTCGCGGAAGCCTCGTATCTGGCGGCGCTGCCGAAGGCGCCCGCGGCGTTGCATCCGGTGCGCAACCGCGACCGCGCCATTGAGCGGCGCAATTACGTGGTCGACCGCCTGGTGGAAAACGGCTGGATCAAGCCGGCCGACGGCGACAAGGCGCGCAAGGAAGCGCTTGTCGTCACCAACCGCAGCAATGGCGCGCATATCTTCGCCGGCGAATATTTCGCCGAAGAAGTTCGCCGCGACATCTTCGAGCGCTACGGCGAAAAGAAACTCTATGAAGGTGGCCTCTCGGTCCGGGCGACGCTCGATCCGAAGATGCAGGTGATGGCGCGCAAGTCCATGGTCGCCGGCCTCGTCAATTTCGACGAGGCTACCGGCTGGCGCGGCGCGATCAGCAAGCTCGACATAACAGGCGACTGGGGTGTGAAACTTGCCGACGTCAAATCGCTCGGCGATATCTCGCCGTGGCGGTTGGCCGTGGTGCTGGAGACCAGCGACCAATCGGCTCGGATCGGATTCCAGCCGAGTCGCGAACTCGGCGGCGCCATCTCCAAGCAGCGGCAAACCGGCATCATCACGCTCGATGGCATCAGATGGGCCAAGGCGGCGTCGGGACCCGCGAAGGGCCGGACCCCGACCTCGGTCGCGCAAGTGCTGGCAGCGGGCGACGTGATCTATGCCGATCCCTTGTTCGGCAAGGACGGCAATCCGGTCGAAGGCCAGTTCCGCCTGCGCCAGTTGCCGGAAGTCTCCGGCGCGATGGTGGCGATGGATCCCTGGACCGGCCGCGTGCTGGCGATGGTCGGCGGCTTCTCGTTCGACCAGAGCCAGTTCAACCGGGCGACGCAGGCCTACCGGCAGCCGGGTTCCTCGTTCAAGCCGCTGGTCTATTCGGCGGCAATGGACAACGGCTACACGCCGTCGACGGTGGTGGTCGACGCGCCGATCGAAATCGACCAGGGGCAGGGCGGTGGCGTCTGGCGTCCGGAAAACTATTCATCCGGCAAATACCAGGGAGCGGTAACGCTGCGTAACGCGCTGCGGCAGTCGCTCAACACCGTGACGGTGCGGCTGGCGCAGGACATCGGCATGCCGCTGATCGGCGAATATGCGCGGCGCTTCGGCGTCTACGACGAACTGCCGAACTATTTGTCCTATGCGCTCGGCGCCGGCGAAACCACGGTCATGCGGATGGTCACGGCCTATTCGATGTTCGCCAATGGCGGACGTCGCGTGAAGCCGACCCTGATCGATCGTATCCAGGACCGCTACGGCCACACGATCTTCAAGCACGACGCGCGCGAATGCCGCGGCTGCGACGCGCCTGCCGGCTGGAAGAATCAGCCTGAGCCGCAACTGGTCGACCGCCGCGAGCAGGTGCTCGATCCGATGACGGCCTATCAGATCACCTCGATGATGGAATATGTCGTGCAGGCCGGCACCGCTACGGTGGTGAAGGAAGTCGGCAAGCCGATCGCCGGCAAGACCGGCACCACCAACGACGAAAAGGACGCCTGGTTCATCGGCTTTTCGCCCGACCTCGTGGTCGGTATCTATGTCGGCTACGACAAACCGCGCAACCTCGGCAAGGGCGCCACCGGTGGTCATTTGGCCGCCCCGATCGCCCGGGACTTCCTCAAGCTCGCGCTCGCCGACAAGCCGGCGATCCCGTTCAAGGTGCCGGCCGGCATCAAGCTGGTGCGCGTCGATGCCAAGAGCGGCATGCGCGCCGGACCCGGCGAGGGTGGCCGTACTATTCTGGAAGCCTTCAAGCCGGGTACCGCGCCGCCGGATAACTACTCCGTCATTGGGGTCGCCGATGCCGATGGACGCCAGCCGCAGGGCGCACCGCCGGAGCCCACCATGTTCAGGCTGCCGGGAACCGGCGGGCTTTACTAGAGACCAAGCCTGAAGCCGATTGCGCTTTGCGGCGTACGCCGCTACATCGGTCACGATATCAAAAGTTAGCGGTTTGCACCGCAGATCAGAGACACCATGCGCGCCGAAATCGAACGCCTCGTTGAAGAGATCAAGCAGTCTGTCGGGCTGCTGAGGAGGCATCTTTGACGTCGAACAATCCACGGCGCGGCTAGCCGAGCTGAACAAGCTCGCCGAAGATCCCAATCTCTGGAACGATCCCCAGAAGGCCCAGAAACTGATGCAGGAGCGCACCTCGCTGGAGGATGCACTTCAGGGTATCGGCAAGGTCGAGCGCGAGCTCAGCGACAATATCGAAATGATCGAACTCGGCGAGGCCGAGAAAGACGAGGGCGTGGTTCTCGAGGCCGAGAACGCGCTGAAGGCGCTCAAGAAGGAAGTCGCCCGCCGCGAGCTCGAAGCGCTGCTGTCCGGCGAGGCCGACCGCTTCGATTCCTATCTTGAAGTGCATGCTGGCGCCGGCGGCACCGAAAGCCAGGACTGGGCCGAGATGCTGCTGCGCATGTACACGCGCTGGGCCGAGAAGCACGGCTTCAAGATCGAATATCTCGAAGAGACCCAGGGTGAAGAGGCCGGCATCAAATCCGCCACCATCCAGATCTCCGGCCACAACGCCTACGGCTGGCTCAAGACCGAAGCGGGCGTGCATCGCCTCGTGCGGATA
>Ga0307516_10005612_pt1 | contig 14941 bp, 17 predicted proteins | sample 19_EM_MG_FD_203310 | JGI IMG/M metagenome (GOLD analysis project Ga0307516, IMG submission 203310) | Populus trichocarpa ectomycorrhiza microbial communities from riparian zone in the Pacific Northwest, United States - 19_EM | ecosystem: Host-associated > Plants > Roots > Unclassified | place...
CTGTCTGCTTGATGAAAAAGTACATACTGGTGTAATAATCGGTTCCGTAGGCATTATTAAGTACATGAGCACGCTGTGGACCGATTGCATACATAATAATCAAACCTAGAAGCATAAGTAGCCCCATATACAATGCAATCTGGTAGTCTGGTCGATGACGACGTTGCGTAACATCGCGCGCTGCAGTATTCATTCTACCGCCCAGTCGTCGTACAGTTTGCATATTTTGAGTTACCCCTTTGGCTGTAATTTCATATAATCAATAATCCAGTTGGAAATGTCAGTAAAAATCGGCATAGCATGCTTATTACCCTCAAGATTCATATGCTTACCAGATACTTGCACCATTATGACATACCGAGGCGTTGCTTGACTATCGCCGCCAAAACCAAGATATGTACCTACAGTTTGGTTATCGACATATTTACCATTTTCAATTGTCTGTGACGTTCCGGTTTTACCACCAATATAGTACCCTGGGCGGTCGCTACCGGCATAAAAGGCAGATCTGGCATCGTGAATCATGGTTCGTGCCGTATTTGACGTCTCGGGGCTGATAATACCAGATTGATGTGATTTTGCCGGTGCTGGCGTAAACACCGAACCGTCATCGTTTATCGTTCCGGCAAGCACGGTGGGTTTATATTGCGTACCTCCGTTTATAACGGTACTAAAAGCGGTGCATACTTGCACCATTGTCACATCAAGACCTTGACCGAAAGCCATGTTTGAATAGCGTACCGCCCCCCCATCTTGATCGGTTGGCGAAATCACCGTACCATGAGCCTCGTTGGCAACTTCAATACCCGTTACCTCACCAAGCCCAAATTTATTATGGAAATAATCATACATTATATTTCGTGCTTGAAGCGTAATATTACTGCCGTCGCCAAGGCGCTGAGCCACTGTTACAAAGCCTGTATTGAGTGAATAGTTTAGAGCGTGTTGGAAAGTAATATTGCCAGTCTGCCCCTTAGTTGCATTGGTTATAGTTCGGTCTTCGACTTTAATAGAGTCGGTATTGTTGTACGTTGAATTGGGCCCCACTACCCCTTTATCCAAACCCACGGCCATCGTCAATGTCTTAACATCAGAACCTGGTTCGTACGGAGCACTAACCGTTCCGTTGTTAAAGGCTGTGGCATCTTGAACTTTATTATATTCAGCTGGCTTATACGTTGGCAAATTCGCCATAGCAAGCACTTTACCAGATTGCGGATCCATCACCATTACACTACCATGGGTTGCCTTCGTTCGCTCAAGACCAGCCGCAAGAGCTTTTTCGCTATATGCCTGAATATTTCGATCTATAGTCATAACGATATTATCGCCGTTTTTTGCCGGTTGGTTAATGTTCTTGTTGCCGATAGTAAGAGGTACATTACTGACATCAGTTACCGATTGCAATAGACCGTCTTTACCAACAAATCGATCATTTAGCGCCTCTTCAATACCATACTGCCCCTTGCCTTCATGATTGACAAACCCAAGCGTCTGAGCTGCAAGTTGGCCTTCGGGATAAACTCGTTGACTTTCCTCTTGAAAACCAAGTCCCTTAAGCCGTGCCTCTTTCATCATTTCCGCCTGCTTGCGAGTCACCTTAGTTGCTAAAATTTGATAACGTGATTCTTTTTTAGCAAGCAGCTCACTAAGATTTGAGCGGGCATTACCACCTGCTACTCGCTGAACAGTATCAATAACTCCTCGTGAATTAGTGACAACTTTCGGATCGGCGAAGACTGTATAGACTGTCTCATTGAGCACTAGCGGCACCGGTGTCGTACCATCCATAGCATAAATCTCGCCTCGCTTTGCCGGGATAATCAGTTGTTTAAGCTGCTCTTTGTTTGCAAGTCCTACATAATAATCATGTTGAACAACTTGTAAATAAAACAGTCGAACGACAAAAACCGCCATAATGATAAGAATCAAAATGGCGAGCTGATGTGAGCGACTACCTTTTTTCAAATCTAATTGCATATATTCTATTCGCTGATATAGCTTGTCTCGGTAGGTGCTGTCATTTGACGAGCCACACTGCTATTCTGAACGTTATCTAGAGCGGTTAGACGAGCATTTTCTACTTCGAGATCAGTTTTTTTGGTCGCTAACTCCGCAATCTGCGTATCGATTGCTTGCGCCTCGTAATCATACCCGGTCGCCCGTGTAGCCTGAGTCAAGTATATCAAACCAAGCACCGTAATCATAAGTGCTACAAGTACCGTATGCGTCACAGGGCCGAGTTTGATGTTAGATGCAAAACGCGTTGTATTCTGGTTTCGATTCCAATTGCCAGCGCGTCGTGAGCTAAACTGTGTAGTTCGTTGGTAAGACATTTATATTTTTCTTTTTATTTTTATTTTGGTGATGTGTCCACCCTTTAATAAGTGGACACATCGAGGATGGTTATTTGAAACGTACAGTCACTTTAGTTTCGACTGACGTATTCTGTACCGGAATTTTAATTGGCATGGTGTTTTTTGCCCTTTCTTATATTTTTGTTTTATTTTTTCACTGCGGCGCGTAATTTTGCACTACGCGAACGCGGATTGTGAACATCGTAAATGTCCCCTGCAAGCGGTTTTTTAGTAATAATTTGCAACTCGGCTTCGTATCCAGCATTCTTCTGTTCGTTGAAATACTGCTTAACAAGCCGATCCTCAAGACTATGAAAACTGATAATACCGACTCGCCCGCCCTGCTTTAGTAGCCGAGGAATAAGTGATAACATATCTTCAATTTGCCGTAGTTCCTGATTAACTGCAATCCGGAGCGCTTGAAAGGTACGGGTGGCTGGATGGATTTTACCCCACTTGCCTGCATGTGCTTGCACGATTAAATCGGCGAGCTCCTTTGTTGTAGTGATTGACCTGTTCTCGGTAATTGCCTTGGCTATTCGCCTAGCAAACCCGAGCGGCTCCTGCCCATAGGTCACGATAATACGCGTTAGTTCGTCTGCGCTAGTGGTTTTTATCAGCGTTGCTGCTGTCACCTCTTGCCGAGCGTCCATGCGCATATCGAGTGGACCACTATTTGTAAAGGAAAACCCTCGTTCGCTTTGATCGAGCTGTGGTGATGACACCCCCAAATCAACAAGAATGATGCTAAACTGCTTCCCTTCCTCGACTAGTTGCCTTGCGGCACTAACAAAGTCAGTATGCAGTAGCCTGACGCCTTTATCAGAAAACTCACTCAGTTTTGCAATTGCATAACTGTCGCGGTCAACTAATACAGAGTCAGTATAGTTTTTAGTCTTTTCTAGGACACGTCGCGCATGACCGCCGTAGCCCGCCGTCAGGTCGAGATAATTCTCGCCATCTTTAGGATCTAGCATTTCAAGCGTCGTATCTAGTAAAACCGGAACATGTAATCGAGAACTCGGTGAACTTTCGCCCGCTGAGAACTCTTGTTGTGGTGGATGTTCTTTGATACTCATAAACCCCTTTACTATAACATAATGGGGTTTACTCGAGATCACCTATCTGGCAGCAGAGCTTTTTTGTTTTTGGGTTGTTTTTGTTTTTGTAATAAGTGTCCAAACGTATTTTGGTTACTGTGTAACTCATAATCGTTTGGTTGAGAGACTTATGTGTGTGAGGTGGAGTTTTTTGGGAGGTGTTGTGTTTTGAGAAAGGTGCGACGGCTTTTTTTAATGTGGTGCCGCTTAGCGTCCAGCTGCTCGTACTGCCAGGTAGTTGATCTCGAGAGTTTATATCTTTACTATCTGTGGTCCGAATTTTTAAAGTGCTTGGTTGATGAAATAATCTATACGTCGGCCGATGCTGGCAAAACTCGCCAGTAAGTACCCGCCCGTACCGCTATCAGTTCCCTGTCAATTCCGGCGTAATCAAGCAGGTGCTGCTCGATTGTCACTCGACCTTGTTTTTGGTCGAGCTCTGCGCCAGTCTTGCCGTGGCGAAATCGAACATTTAGATCGGCTATCTTCTCGTCGAGAATATGACCGCCTAGTGCCGGTTCCACTTCCCTGTCCCAAATTGTCTTTGGATACAAGTGAAGGTACTGACCAAATCCTCGTGTCAGAACCACACCGCTAGCAAATTCATTTCGAAGCTCAGTCGGTATGGTTAACCGGCGTTTATCATCGAGCTTTCTTTCGAAATAATCCATTCGCGTAAATATGTTTCTGCCTTTTGGAGGCTTGGCGCTATAGGTTATTTTTTAATTCAGTGGTGTTTGTTTTTTTGAGTGGTTACCCACTTCTTTCCACTGGCCTTACTATAATACCCACAACTACCCACGACAACCCCCAATTTCAAATTGCTTACGTCACCTCATCCCCGGTTATCCACAGGACTGTGGATAACACTACCTATCCACGGGGGTATCAAAAATACCACAACTCAAGAGGCTGTGGTATTTTTTGCTATAAACTGGATACTACCTAGCTATTAAATAGCAAGGTTGCTAGTTGCGTATCATACTGAGAGGTTACCTGGATCGCAATCCATGTCGTTAAAACGATGAGATTTGCCACAACCGACACAATAAGGACAGCCGTCCTAACGTCATGAGATAAGGGAGAAGCAACAAGAAGTTGTTCTTGGAGTGATGGATTGGGTGTGCTGGTGTTTGTTTTTTGTGTCATAGTAATTCTAATTTAGCATAAACATTATGCTTTGTCAATGGCTCATCTTGTTGCATTAACTCTCTCGTAAGTGTTTAATAATTTTACCAAACCACTTAGCACTCGGGCGCAATGTCCGCTCAAGCGTGTCGTAATTAACCTCAGCTAAACCGAATCGTGGCCAACGACCTTTATCCCACTCAAAGTTATCAAGCAAGCTCCAGTGCAAATAACCCTCTAACTGCACGCCGTTATCCATAGCTTTTTGCATGCCAAGCAATGTCTTAGTGATCCATTGCTGCCGGTGTATATCCTCCCCGTCAGCCACTCCGTTCTCAGTAATAAGAATCGGCAAATGATACTTTTCGTTCCAACGCTCGAGTGCATGCTGAATATCTGCAGGACTTTCATCCCAGCCAAGATCACTCACTGTCTCCTCAGGATTATGGATCCTGTAACCATACACTCGATTACTAAAATAAAAATTCATACTCATAAAATCGCAATTCTTGACAACTTTTTTCAAAAAATAATCATCCTGAAAATACTGCATAATATCGGTACTTTTGCGACTCAGCCAGGAATCATCCCCTGCGTAGTAGTAACATGAATTTTTAGCAATCGACGTTTTATATCGACGATTAAGGCCGTGGAGAACCGCAGATGTCTCATTATGTGCGCGTGCCAAATTATTCATGACACGCCAAAATGATCGTTTACTTGTGACATTCGGTGGCCAATTACCCATCAAGTAGCCTTCGTGGGCGTAGACTTCTGGCTCGCTAATCGTAATGATTAATCGTACACTCGAACCAAGCTCACGAATCATTTTTTCAGCAAAACGTACAAAATAGCGAGTATTGGCACGCTTTTCAAAGCCGCCACGCTCGGTAAACCACGTTGGAAGCGTAAAGTGGAATAATGTAACCACCGGTTCAATACCGCGTTTTTTAAGCTCAAGTGCATACTGCTTATAATGCTCGACAGCCGCTACATTCCAGGCGCCCTCCTTAGGTTCAACTCGTGACCATTCGATACTAAAACGAAACGCGTTCATGTTCATTTGCTTTAGTAGGTCAAAATCTTGTTCGTAACGGTTGTAATGATCAGTGCTTTTACCTGACACGTACGTGTTCGGATCCTTAGCTTCAGCTTCAACCTGCTGCCATCTCTCAAGATCTTCAAAGTGATAGCTCGCCTGAGCTGCCTTGGACTTGGCATTCTCGAGCTCCCATACCGTCCATTGGTTATGAGTATTACCTTCTACCTGATGTGCGCTGGTTGACGCTCCCCATAAAAACTTTTTCGGAAACGTGAGCCTAGGCTTTTTCTGCATAGATCTATTATACGATAGATCGTCGTAAGCTATAATGAAACAATAATGTTTAGTTTAATCTTCCGAGTCTTCTGGCGCATTCTCATATTTGCTATTGGAATAGCAATAGCATGGCTAGCTATTACAAAAGTATACCCCTATGCGGATAGTCAGTTGCCCGCCTTTTTGGTGATATTTATTTTCTATTCTGTTTTTGCATATGGTGTTATTCCGCTACTAGTCCGCTTATTTCGCATAGTAATAAAACCGGATCATATTCCGTTATATGTCACCGCAGGAGATGGCTGGCCCTCCGACCCGGTCAATATTGCTTTGGTCGTGGAAAATCGTCATCATTTGATTAAAAAAATGACGCAAGCCGGCTGGCATGTCGCCGACCCACCGACTCTGAAAAATCTATTTCGTGAAGCGATCTCTATTATTTTCAATACTTACTATCCTGCCGCCCCCATTAGTAACCTTTACTTGTTTAATCGTCCGCATGATGTCGGCTTTGAAATCCCCACCAATGATCGCGGCAGCGCCAGGACCCGCCATCATGTGCGTTTCTGGCGACTTGAGGAACCACTTATCTCTGTCCATCACAAGCATCGCTTCGCTTATATCTTCTGGCTCAAAAAGCTGCAGCATCTCCTTGTGGGCAGTAAAGAGATGTGGATCGGTGCCGCCACTGAGGATATCCATCCGCACGGCATTCGCTGGCCAACGGGCCAGATTACCCACGGAGTAAGTCATGAATCTGACAAAGAGCGTGATTTTATTATTCAATCGCTTCAAAATATCAAAGCCATTTCGAATATTCATGACAGTGAATCGGGTGAGAAATTGCGCTTTCGCGGTCAACAAATCCGCACCTATTACGTATCTGATGGTGGCATTAAAATTGTCCAGTTAAAATAATTAGACACTCTTGATAGCAAATATTTTACATTTACGACACTACATCTTCGCCAAAATGTTTTTGCAGTCGCATAGTTACACTACCTTCGTGACGACCAAGCTTTTCACTAAGACTAGCTATTGAGGCGCCGTTTTGAAACTCTTGTTTAAGCAAGGTATCATCTTGTGGTTGCCATGGCTTATACGCATTGGGGTGGGTCTCACGCATTTTAGCAATCTTTTCTGCCCAGCCAGTGCCAGCCTTCTCTTTTTTAACCGGTTCCATAACACGCTTATTCGCATTTTCTATCAAATGAGCAAATTTCTTGCTATCACTTAATGCACGAGTACGTAGCATACCATCAATATTCTGAGCATCTTCGCTAATAGCCAACGCCATTCGATTTATGCCAGATAAGTATAGATTGCGCAAGTTTTTTACTCGGCTCAATGCTACATACCCCATCCCCTCTACGAATGCTTTGCGCAAATCAATCCGGGCTGCGTCAAGCGTCATGCCTTGACTTTTGTGTACAGTAATCGCCCAGGCAAGACGCAAAGGAATTTGTGTAATACTTGCTCTTTTTTTATCACCATCACGGAGTTCCCATGTATCCGGAGTCATTGTAACAGTGGTACCACTACGGAATTCAACCACAGGATATTCAGTCCCTGGCTCAAAATCAACCACAGTACCAATACTACCGTTAGCATATTTACGGTCTGCTGCGTTTTTAACCGCCATAACAAGCGCGCCTTTTTTAAGCTGCAGGGTAGCCGGTGCTAACACCGAACGTTGTAAATTTTCCACATAGTTAGCACTGCCAGTAGTAGTCTCTGTATAAAAAAGTTCGTCACCTGGCAGCTCTTTGAGTTTCTCTGTGTTTAACCGATCAACGTCAACATTGACCGTATGCAACTCGGTTAAGATTGTATCTTTAGGCGGCAGCTCATCAACACGCGCCAGTAGCTTCTCCGCATGATGACGACGAATATCGCCGGCTCGCAATGCGTTCAAAATATCAAGAAGCTCCTCATCATCCTGACGATGTTGTTCCTGAAGATAGCAAATGCTCGGATCAAGCTCGCGCCAAGCCTCGCTATGTACTACAAACCCCCCCGCTCGCGAATCGCCTCTATTGATTGGCGGTAATTGAAAAAAATCACCACTCATTATCAACTGAATGCCACCAAATGGCTCGTCTTTACGACGGACTAGTCGACAAGCCTCATCAACCATATCAAGCCGAAAATCATGAAGCATTGAAATCTCATCAATAATCAACACATCGGTATGCTCGATAATTTCGCGACGCCCTTTAGCTATATGCTCCGCAAAACCACTTGGCAAACTGTCGGCTACGCCGATACCAGCCCAGCTATGAATTGTTGTCCCGCCTAAATGAGTTGCAGCAAGCCCTGTCGTAGCTGTAACTGAAACGTGTTTACCGCTCGCTTTAGATAGCCGTACGAATTGATTCAACACAAACGTCTTACCCGCCCCTGCTGGGCCGGTAAGGAGCACACTCTCCCCTGAGAGCATAATTTCGAGCGCCAATCCCTGATTCATCTGCTCTAAGTATAGCACTCACGCCAACTAGTGATATACTACATTTATGAGAAAAACCATAAGCGGTTTTACCATTGTTGAACTCGTCGTCGTAATTACGGTACTTGGGATTTTGGCATCTATTGCCATCGTGTCTTATAGCGGATCGCAAAAACGCGCTCAAAATACTTCACGAGTTAGCGAGCTCAAGGCATGGCAAAAGTCCTTTGTACAATACAAAGCTACTAACGGCGTCTATCCAGATGTTCCTGATGGCGGCTACTGCCTTGGTACCGGCTTTCCTAGTCAAAAATGTCGTGACTACACCCTCCCCTTGGGAGCTATGACGTACGGCGAGGCAGGTTCAGCCAGCCTCATGACGTTACTCAGTACCTATGATCCACCCAAATCATCAACTCGCGTGCCCGTTAATGGTACTGTGGGGCCGTACGTTGAATACTACTCAGCAATCATCCACCTGACGAGTGTGCTTGATGGGTCTGCTGCAGATTGTCCAGCGGGTACCTATTATGTCTGGGGTGATGGCGCTGGTCGCATATTGTGTCGTATCAATCTTGATCGCTAGCTAAAGTCTCAACCACGTGGTGGTTCACCTTCTGGATCATCGAGTAATTTCTTGCTCTTAATTTCATAACGCTTGCCAGTGATTTCACTCACTATGTAGTCTTCATTAATTAAGTTGACAAACATATCCAGGTCATTGCCATCCATAATGATGATCGCTCCAGCATCATCAACCATTAGCTCAAGTTTCATGTCGTCGGCATACTCTAATGCTTGCTCCTGCGTAACGCCCCCAATTTCCATCTTTTGTAGTTTGGTAACGATCTTTTTACGCTCACGCACCAGTGACTGTAAGTCAAGTCCGTCAGGAAAACTGAGTTTGTATAGCTTACTAATTTCTTCTACCTTTTGATCAGCCAATGCCTGTTTTTTGTAATCGTAGTTAAACAACTTCTCGAATTTACCTTGGTTAAAAACAAAAATATCTTTACCAACGATTAGTACCTGGTTGTCACTTGGCATTTTCAAACCAACATCTGCCTGAAAGGCGCCGAACTTGCCCTCGCGAAATTCCCATGAGGTAGCGCCGCTCAGTACCTGTCCCTGCGATATCGCCTTAACAACATAAAATGTTTTCTCGGGTGCACCTTTTTGAGTAAACCTTACCACAATTCCCTTGATACGTTTGAATTCATGTTCTTCCTCGGAAAACTCTACAATATCGTGGCGTTCTTTCTCGATCAAATGAATAAGCGTTTCGGCTCGACCAACTTTTTCCAAATCTGTTCGTAGTAGCGTGTTCTCCTCGCCCTCAGATAGCTCAAAGTCACGTACGCTCAAGCCTGTACCGGCCCCCATGTTTACAAAATTAACAAGATCATACAGAAACAGAGGTTTAATCTGTGCATTCAGATCTGTCGCAAAATGCGTGCTGTACGGTGTGTAGTTTTTGTTAAACAGAAAAAATTCAACTTCAAGTTCTTTTTTAACACCGTCGGTATTATTGGCCCATAGGAAAATATCAGTCGGTTCTTGGGTGTGTGGTGTTTCCATAATTCGCTTTCGTTTTTGCTTATAAACTGTCCCTTATTGTAGCGTAAACAGCGTACAAAAAGCTAGCGCTACTTCCAGGGAAATCCATGTCCAAAATGACCATAGCGAGCTGTCTCCTCATATATTGGCCGACGAAGATCCAAATCAGCAATAATACCACGCGGGGTTAAGTCATACCCAATTACCTGCTCGTGTATTCCATCAATAATAACACTCGCCTCCAATGGCTCCGCTACACCAATCGCATATGCCTGTCGCACAAAAACTTCTTTGGCTTGTCGTTTTTGAAGATACTCTACCGCCACTTTTCGTGCCATATAAGCCGCGCTCCGATCAACCTTGCTGGGGTCTTTACCGCTAAATGCCCCGCCACCAATTGAAATACGTGGACCGTAATTATCGACGATCAATTTGCGGCCAGTCAAGCCTGCATCAGCATCAAAACCACCCTGGTTCCAGTCGCCACTAGGATTAATATGAAGAATAACGTCTTTATCGGTTTGGTAGGCTTGCAGCCACTCCTTAACCGCCTGGCGAAGTTTTATACCAGGCGCGTGCTGAAAACTGGCTACGACTGAAACAATCTGATCGTCACGCAGTGTTATTTGAGTCTTCCCGTCAAATGGCCACTTTACAAATAACGTTTGGTTGAGCTGACGCGATAACACTACCTCGAGTGGTAAAAATTCGGGCGTCTCGCTCGTAGCATAGCCAATCATAATTCCCTGGTCACCTGCACCACCCGTATCAACCCCTTGAGCAATTTCAGGGCTCTGCGCCACAACATGCTGATATACGATCATATCTTTGCCCGCAAGACGATGAACGATTCTCTCAATATCAATATTCCTAGCACTACTCGTTACTTCTCCAGTTACAAATACATATCCGTGACCACCCGCAACATCCACCGCAACACGAGCTAACGGATCTTCGCCAAGATGCGCATCAAGAATCGCATCCGATATCTGATCGCATAACTTATCGGGGTGCTTTGGCGATACGCTCTCGGCTGTTCTATAAAAATTTGGTTTTGCAGACATAAAAACTCCTTTATCTGTCCTGACATGCCAAGAAAGGTAAAGGAGTTTCGTTATTAATAAAGAAATCCGCACATCTTTCCTGAGATTCAGGCTGGAATTAGCACCTAGTGGTATTACACTGGTTGCCGGCGAGTCATAGGGCCAGTCCCTCGTCGCACTCTTGATATTTAGTTGTTGAACATTTGTTAGTATAAACTACCTAGCTAATAGTTGTCGATCCCTCACTTAATGCGAATTTATACAATATCTCCGACAGATTGATAACCTATACCTTCCACAACGCCTAAATGTTCGACAAGATTCGGTTCTTCAGACAACAAGTTGAGTATCCCCACTTCAATACCTCTTCGCAGCACAACGCGTTGAGTACGAAAATGTTGCTCAAATAATACAAGCGCTACTTTACCTATTGCTTCCTCGCGAGTTTGAGGGTAAATCCAACCCTCAAGTGCCGCTGGGTGATCAAGATCATCGCCTTTAACAAACGCGAACTCACCTCGATCAGTAAAAATCATCACTTCATCACCAGGTACAACTTCAGCCAAATCAAGCGCTTCGTACCCTATTTCACTTCGATGCGTTCGACCATGGTCCATTACGCGTCCATTTACCGTTGAGAGTAGCTGTTCTGTCAAGATAGATCCTTATATTTTCATTACATACTACTTATACAATGTACCTAAATTGACTGAGTGTCAAGATAAGTCAGGGCTACGCTACCGATACTCTGGATTTTCAAAACCAAAATGTTCACCTTTTTTCCATTGGCCTAATTGGTTGCCATAAGCAGGAATACCCCTGTTGTTTTTGAGTATTTTTGCCATATGCATCAGATTATACGTCATAAAAGTAACGTTACGGTTAGTAAAGTCATTCTCTGGCCCACCCGATCCCTTATCTAGATAGCTCGGCCCTGGGCCCACCTCACCAAGCCAACCCGCATCAGCCTGCGGTGGGATCACGCAGCCAATGTGCTGCAAGCTATAGAGAATGTTCATAGCACAGTGCTTCAAGCCGTCTTCATTACCGGTAATAATAGCACCGCCCACTTTGCCATAATACGCATATTGCCCTTTTTCGTTGAGCTCAGCCGAATTAGCGTAAAGCCGTTCGATAAGCTTTTTAGTTTGGGAACTGTTATCACCCAACCAAATTGGCCCACAGACTACCAATATATCTGCCGCACTAACCTTTTTATAAATTTCAGGCCACTCATCAGTTGCCCAACCTTGCTCGCGCATGTCCGGGTACACACCCGTGGCAATGTCGTGATCAATCATACGAATAACTTCTGTTTGCACGCCGTGTTTTGCCATCAGTTCTCGGCTAGCCTCCAGTAAACCCTCCGTGTTACTAACTTCCGGTGATTTTTTAAGCGTACCGTTAAAATACAGCGCCTTAAGCCCACTAAAATCCACGTCAATCATACCACTTCCCCCTCCGTTGTTATGCCGTAATTATAAATTTATTGTACCGCTTAAACAGATCTTGGTGTGAACATTTGCCTACAAACGTTGCTCGCGCGCCTTGTTCGCCCATTCATCAGCCAACTCATTGCCTACATCACCCACGTGACCACGCACCCAAATTAATCGGGCTTTAGAGGCACGATAAAGCGGACAGACCTCTTTAACAATATCAATGTTTTTAATGTCGCCGCCCTTTTTCTTCCAACCGCTCTTCTCCCAGGCTAGTGACCATTTGGTAATCACATTGATCCAAAATTCACTGTCCGTATAAATTTCACACTCTGCACCGTCCGCGTCTGCAAGGGCTGCGATCAGTGCCTTCCCTTCCATGCGGATATTAGTAGAGTTCAGCTCGTGACCGAAAAACGCTGGTTGCATGTCTTTTATAACCGAATACCCGCCAGGACCAGGATTGGGGCTACAACTGCCGTCAGTATAGTAGATTATCATTCCCCCAGTATACCAGGAGTGCTATCTATCAGAGTCGATTCCAAGTTCGCAGAGTGTCTCGATCATTTCCTTTCTACTTAGACCATCGGTTTCGAGTTTGTTATTTTTTGCAATGATATGACCCTGAATCAGCCGCTTCAAAAATATTGCATCGCTACGCCACAAGTAGTTTATTTGGTAATGATCCACCGAGCTCATCACCCGGCTAGCAATAGTAAGCGAGCCAAACATCGGTCCGATACCGCACGAAACATTCAATACGTCTTCAATCTGAAAACTGATCGTATCCGATGTCCAAAAGAATGTACGTTTTGTTAGGCTAAGCTTGGTTCGGTCGACTACAATACTATCCGGAAAAAGCGTCATCGGAAATACCGTTCGTACAGCGGCGAGCACCTCATGAGACTTTTTGACAACTTTTTTGAGTGCTGCAGCGGCTTCAAGCTCTTGTTGCTTTCTTACTTGTCCCACTTTTGGAAAGCCATTCAAAAACTGCCCCGCACGTGGCAAGGCAATTTCTTGATGGAGGATGTGTTTTACGTCGTGGAATGCTTTTGTGGCTACCCAGCCTAGTTTTTTGCTTTGACGGACCAACAGGTCATAGGCAGTGGACCGCTTTGGTGGCCCGCTATCCAATGGATTAATCGTTCCAATTAGCTCTTCATCATTCATAGCGCATATCCTCCCACTAAGATGTTCTTATTATAGATCATGCTTGTTTGGTCGTGCAATATACGCATACCAAGCACACTTACATACTGATTTACTATTTTTTACAATAATAGCCTCGCCAACTCCGCATCCACACGGAAGGAAGTTGGCGAGGCAATGTCCACCGTAAGCCTACTAGCTTTTATCGCTGAGCTTACTCAGCAAAACTAGTAGCGCACGAAACTGTTCTGCATCCCGGCAAGTGTGAGCTACTAGCTCCTCGAGGTAGAGATTATTATGCATGAACTTATCTAGCACAGGTTTAGTGACTACACTGCCTGTGAACGCCACGAGTGCAGCCTCGTGTCCTTGATGATCGAAATAGCTAAGCGCCTGTTTCGCCGCTACAACGAGCAGCGCAACTTGCCGTGCGTAATTTTCACACCACTCTCGTTCTGCTCGCTTAATCTCTCGCGGATCGTTGATAATGTAGTCCGGCGGTTCCTCGCCAAACGCTTGTTGGGATGAACGTATCAGACTGGCACGAGCAATCTCCTCACGTAATGCACGGACATCGACAGGCAGTTTAAAGGTCATATCAGCCACCTTCTGTTAGGACAACTTGCATTATACCATAAGTAAAAAATGGCATGCAAAACCTAGAACAAATAGAGTATGTCGAAACTGTACTTCGTCGATAAATCGAGTATATTTGCAAAATATTATATAATTATATAGTTATTCGCTACACGGCGAATACGCACCAGTCAACAAGCAGACAGAGACAGGAGCTACGTCACCATGCGATTGTCAAATAGTAAAACTCATGCCAACCCACGTACACGCGAAGGGAAGTACAACTTTGACTATGGCACTATCATGGTCTGGGTCACGGTCCGAAATGCTGGCAAACGGAATACCCAATACGAGCCGCAAACCGGTGACCAAAACGAAAAGCACGCCGGTCTCAGTATTGACCGTATAGCAAAGTTCATCGACCTTAAACTCGATGAGGTCAATAATGACGCCTCCCCCTGGCGTCACCGACGCGGATCTACCAGCGTACGAGTCGAGAGTGGCGACATCCCAATAGGCGACCTCACCCTATTGATCCGGATGCAACTTCTGTTTAATGTCAAAATCCCGAAGGGCAAGGAGCGCACCTTTAGCAATCACCTAAAGACAATCATTGACGCATACAAGGCGATGACTCCTTAGAATACACCCTGGAAGGATTAACACTAACCAAGGTTTGAGCCTCTTTCTGTCACTTGCCCGTTATTGCCTTTTCGGTGACTTTCGTCGTGTATGCGACTTGAAAGCGCCGAGAGGGCGTTTTCATTTTACGAAGTCACCTCGATACCATTCCAAAATGCCACGTAATTAGTAAAATCTTTTTTA
>Ga0307516_10005613_pt1 | contig 14940 bp, 20 predicted proteins | sample 19_EM_MG_FD_203310 | JGI IMG/M metagenome (GOLD analysis project Ga0307516, IMG submission 203310) | Populus trichocarpa ectomycorrhiza microbial communities from riparian zone in the Pacific Northwest, United States - 19_EM | ecosystem: Host-associated > Plants > Roots > Unclassified | place...
TTTTTTTTTTCTCCACGGCCCCACCCACGCCCCCAAAAAAAAAAAAAAAAATAAATAAACAAATAAAAAAAAAAAAGAAAAAAAAAAGAAACTCAGAGCCCACGGGACACGGCACGGTACATGACTGCGCTCGTCGACGTCAATGATGGACTCGCCGAGTTGTCGGCACTTGGTAAGAAGTGCGCTCTCTCTCTCTCTGCGTGATCAGCGAGGGAGGGAGGGATGGGGGGGGCGGGAGGGAGTGGGGTGGGGTGAGGAGGCAAAGTCAGCGCCGACCAGGCTCGCGATGACTACGGGGCACGGGGCTGTGCCGTGCCACACAGGAAAACTGCTGCTCCTCCTCCTCCTCCTCCTCCTCCTCCTCCTGTTCGCAGCGTGGATCCACCGCACGGCAATACGACGAAAACACAGCTCCGAGGACCTGCTTCCCTACCCTACATACATAGGTAGATATATGTATACATCTGAAGGGGAAAAGGGGAGGGGGGACGCAAACGTGGGTAGGCATGCGTGTCCACCTCCTATCTATCCTCTCTTATGGATACATATCGAGATGGAGAAGATGCACAAAAAAGCCCCATGCCTCACGGTCGTTACACCGGACGACGGGGGGGAAAATAAAATAAAATAAAATAAAATAAAATAATGCATAGATAATTTCTATTCTTCACAATTTCCAGCCCCGAAGCGGAGAAGGCGGAACAGGACGGATGGTTGGTGGGGGGAGGGAAAAGGAACGATCCGATCCAAAAGAGTCAAAGACCACAAAGTAGCAAGAGCAGAGCAGTCGTCCATCCCCGAAATCAAACCGGTTGTCTTCAAAAAAAAAAAGATTAAAAAAAAAACAAGATTAAAAAGGAGAATGTATGTATATCACCTTCGCTCGGCGGCGGCTGGATTTTGATTCGATTCGATTCAACTTGATTGATGATTGAATTCCATTCCATATCCCTCTTTCGCCCCCCCCCCCTCCCCAGCATCAGCTTTTTTCCCTTGATTCCTCGGGCCTCCCCCGTCCCATCTCTGCTGAACTGAAAAGACCAGCTGTGCTGTAGAATAATATCCCCCTCCATCCTCCATCCTCCATCCCTTTTCCTCCTCCCCCCTGGCGGCATTGCCCAACTGCTGCTGCCAGCCCAAATTCCTCCTGGATATAACATACAAACGTCGCTTCGACAGGACCGAATCCACCAAAACCCACCCCCCCCCCCAAAAAAAAGCCGATGCGCCCGCCAATAGGCCACCGGTGCCCGTGTCGAGAGAGAAAAGGAAAATCCTCATCTAACTCCCAGCAGCTGAATAAAAATAAAAAAAAAAGATGCTGGAATGGTACACCATCCAAGGATATACACAACGAAAAGAGAGAAAAGAAACATGGGTAGAAAGGGATACAAATATGTAGCTGATGCAACGCGCCGCCCGTCCAAGACTTGCAAGAACACAGTAGAGGTAAAAATAAAAATAAAAAACAATACAAAAAAGCCACCCAACCCGGATACAAAGGAAACCCATTTTAACATGTATGACTTATCCCCAAAACCCATAGATACAAATTCCGTGCACCAACAAACCCCAGAACCATAAGGAAAAAAAAAAAAAAAAAAAAAAAAGAAGCAAACAGATCACAACCCAACTCCTTTAACCCGCAACGCTCCGTGGAAAATACAAAAGGCAGTAAAACATAAACACCTCCCCTGAAAGAAACGGAGTTCGAGCTCCAAGTAACATTAAGAAGAAAAGAAAAGAAAAAAACCCGTGTACTTGTCTGTCCGATCGTATCGCTCAGAAGACCTGGACGCCATTGTGCTGGGCCAATTGTACGTTCATGTTCTGGACTTCCTCTCGTCGGAACAACGGCAACTGTTGCCAGAAGCTGCGAGCTGAAGGAACGAAATCCAGAGAAGACGGCAGCACGGCAGGGCTGGTTTCCGCATCCGGGTAGTAGGAGGCTGAAGGCGAGGATACATTCGACGAATACGACACAGCGGACTTGTTGTGTGCGTACGGGTGGAGAGCCGCCTGGCCGTGAGCCTCGGAAGACACCTGGGGAGTGACTGGGGCCTCGGTGAACTTGGGACCAGTGAGGTTGAACTCGGTCATCTCCTGAAGGTTCGAGAGAGACGCCTCCGAGAGCGGCGGGCTGTCCATCGCTCCGGGAGCATTGGTGAACCTGGGGCATGCCACGATGCGGGCCCGCAGCTCGGAGATGGAGATCCTCTTCATGGGATTCGGCTCAAAGACCTTCTGGAGGATGGCGTTCAGACTGGGAGACAGGGGGAGGATGGATCGCAGGAACTGGCGATCCTTGAGGTAGGCCCGGTACGTGCTGTCGGATTGGGAGGCACGCTTCCAAGGATTGCGGCCACAGGTGAGGTTGACCAGGATCACACCGAGGGACCAGACATCATTGGGTGCGGAAGCGTAGCAATTCGCAGTTCGGGAAGAGGATTGTTGGCACTCTGAGAGACACAATTAGCTCGTGTCAAACGGATAGCGAATTAGACGACGGATGCTCACCAGGAGACATGTAGAATGTGGAACCACAGCCGAAATCGTTCGTGTAGCTGTCAGTGGTCGCTAGTCCGAAATCGGCGAGCTTGACCTCCGATCCACGGTTGCAGACCAACACATTCTCCGGCTTCAGATCCCGGTGGTAGATTCCCAACGAATGGCAGTACTCGACGGCGTCGAGGAGCTGGAGGAAAACTCGCCGGGCCAGCTCGTCGTTGCCAACGTAGTGGCCTCGCTCGGTGATATTAGTGAAGAGGTCACCTTCCGAGCAGTACTCCATGATGACGAACGTGCAATCCGAGGTCTCGACGATCTTCATTAACGAGACCACACTGGGGTGCGCGCTCGCCTTGAGGTGGAGGGCGATCTCTCGCTGCTGGAACCGCTTTTGCCGGGCGTCCAGTCCATTCTTGGTCAACGCCTTGACGGCATAGGGCGTGCAGGTGAAGATGTCCACAGCATTGTAAACCACGCCGTACGCTCCAATCCCAAGGACCCCGGTGAGCTCCAGGCGGCCGGCGAGGAGCTGGCCTATTCTGTCCTCAGGGCTAGTCGAGGAAACGCTGGAGGAAGACGACGAAGAACTCATGATGGGCGGTTGCTGGAGAGGTTGAGAGGATGAGGGGGAGGGGGACGGCCGAGAGCGGAAGAGGGAATGGTGGGTGAGGGATATCGAACGGGGTTGAGGGCGGAGGATCCGGTTCTCGAACGAATGGTTGATGTTTGGTAGTCGAGCCGGGGCGTAATGGTTATTGAGGTTGGTGTTCGGATGGGTTCTGAGGGGTGGTGGAGGAAGATATAAGGACCGAACGGGGGGGGGGTGGGGGTTGTGTACACAATGATTGGGTGGTTGTTGGGAGCTGTTGAAGTTGCGGTTGAAGTGAGGTTGAAGTGAGGTCGAAGTAATGCTGCGATAAAGTAGGCCGGGGGGGGGGAGGCAGCGTGTTTATGTACGGGTGAAGTTCAGCCGCGTCTCAAGCCGCATGTCAATGAGGGGTGGGAGATGGTTACTCCAGCAGCCGGGATAAACTTCGTTATAAGGAAGTGGGTGGATGGTGGCATGTAGTTGCGGACCGGGGAGGGGGGGGACAAGAGGAAGGCGATGCAGCCAGAGGACCAGGAGGGACAAGGACAAGCCACCAGCGAGCGAGCGAGTGTGTGTGTTGCTACTCTATCAATTATTTTTGGCTGCCAACCCATGCGGTAGTGCCAGAACGTTAGTCGTGGGCAAGCTACATACGCAGAGTACATAGATACATGCGTTCATACGAGGGTAGTGAATGACAAACATCGGGACGTCGCTTGGGTCGACAAGGGGTCGACAATTGGGGGGGGGGTGGGGTGGGGCCCAGTTTATTTTTCCTTTTTCGGGTTTTGCCTGTTTGGACGAATTTATTTGTTTATTTATTTATTTATTTATTTCGCGTTCGTTCCTTTTTCTCGCAGTCCCTTCCCTTACCCTCCTCTGGAGAGGGTGTGGTGGCCGTGGTGGTGGAGCTGGAGGCGACCGGGGGGGGGGGCTGGCAGTTGCTGTTGAGGGTGTGCGGCAAAAACAGCAAGGCGCAGAACAGCAGAGAGGGTGACGCGGGTGTGTGGTGGGTGGTGAGGTTGCGGGTGTATCACAAGGATCGGTTCTGGCTGGCTGGCCGTCGGCTGTCTGGCTGCGGATTCGAGGACGACAGAGGCCGGACGCTGTGCATCCGCCCGCAGCCATTCAGCCAGCCAGCCAGCCAGCCAGAACCTCGTCGGGTGAGCAGCAGCAGCAGCAGCAGCAGCAGCAGCCACTCTCACCTCACCTCGCTGCCCGCCGTGGCCCACCACCACTGCACTGGCCGACGTATCCCACCCCTCGCTCCCTTTCTCGCACACACTCGCGCTCACACACCCCCAGCATCCCCGGATCCTCCTCCTCTCCTCTCCTCGCCTCTCCTCGCCTCTCCTCGCGCTCGCCGGCGCGCGAAGGAATCTCCGGCTCGGTGTGCTCGGGAAACACAAATCAGATGGGAGCCAGGCATGCAGCTCGACTGGCCCCGATAGTGGGAGCGCGCACAGTCAATGCAAGCGCAGAAGCCCCATATCGCAGTGCATTGCCTGGCCGTTCCCCGCAAGCTCGTGGCGAGTGTGCATCCAGCACGTCTGCGCGATGCGATACGAACAAAGCCCGGGCACAAGCACCACTGCGGAGGCGTCGGAGCAGCACGCACAAAGCGGCATATGGAGATATCTAGAGTATACTCTGCAAGCTCCAGCACTCCGAGCGGAGATCCCTTCCCGCTCTGTCGACCGGAGCGACGGACGATCCGACGAGCTGGTCGACGCGAATTGCATGCCGTCCGTCCGCGTCCGTCCGTCCGTCCTGCACGGTCTCTGGCTCCAGCACGCCGCCGCCGTCTGGGCCCACGGCCCCACGGCCCATCCGTCGTCGTCACTTGCGGCAGAAACACGTTGGGCCGAGATCCCTGGCGGGTCGGTCAAGTGACGCGGATTGCTTTTTGGAGTCAGTGGCTGTGTGCAACGAAAGCGAAAGCGAAAAACGAAAATGCAAGCGGAACTCACGATGTTCGCTGTGGTGGTGGTGGTGGTGGTGGTGGTGGTGGTGGGTGGGTAGTGGTGGAGACGGTGCCTGGCCAACCGCTGCAAGCACCCTGGAGCACCAGCCAGCCCAGATACGATCTAGAGCAGAGTAGCGCAGGTAGACTATAACATACATAGACAGCCGTCCAGTGCGCACTGGGAAGGCCGCGGCATCCACCGCCGCCCCTGCGGCACCAGCGTGGCGAGCAGCCTCCAGCGTCGCCGGAGTGGACTGGAGCGTGCGGAGAACCGCAGACTCCGCAGATGCGCATGGTCCGTCCAGAGCCAGAGCCAGTAGGCTAGATATCTGATATCTGCGGATGCATGTGCTCTGGAGTGTCCGCTCCCGGCAGGCGCAAGTCGCTCGACGGCCCCAACCGTGGCCGACGCCGGACCTGAATGGGCGCCCTCCCCCCGCCAGCCCGGGCGTTCTGGCGCCGGCTAACCGGAGGCGGCCAGTCCTCGCGCCCGGTCCGTTGCAGCGCCGGCGGGCTTTCTGGCGTCGTCCCAACTCCCTCCCTCGCGCTCCGCCTGCAGGTGCCGGCAGGCGGTTGGTCGTTCGGATCCCCTTCGAGTCCGAACACGCTCCTGTCTAGTGCGGCGCGCCCCGGGCCCCGGATGCCTGTCCATCCTGTCCATCGACGTGGCTCCTGTCTGGAGCCCCGCCCGCGCAGACCACAGAACGCACCGCACCTGCCTGGCCTGCGCTTGTACCGATGTAGCCGCCCCACATACTCTACATACACCGCACGCCGCCCTTCGCGGCCGGAAAAGCGTGTGCGGCGAGCGAGGAGGGCGTGCGTACGTAAGCGAGAAGAAGCATGCATGTCTGTATGCATGTGGATAGCGCGAGCAGAATCCACCCACCTGCTCAGAGCGAGCAGAGTAGATATGTAGAGTATCTAGAGCGCCCGTCGCCCGCCACGCTTGAGGTTCCAGCCGAGCCGAAAGAGAAGAGCGTCGATCTCGCTTTGCGGCCGCCTCCCAACTCTAGCGGATAACTGAGTAATCAGACACCACCCCCCCCCCCGTCGGGGCTTATCGCCTCCGTCTGCCACCCACACACGCCACAGCTTGTCTTAGCGCTCTTCGCGATGTGTAACTAGATATCTACATACATACATTGTATGTCCCTTTGTACATATCTACCCTTCCTCGAACTAACGATTTACATTTGTGTCCCAGGCCGTCGACGGCGTCAGAACGAAGAACTTCTTCACAGAAAAAAAGAAAAAGAAAAAGAAGGAAAAGAAGAGAAGAAAAAAACACCCTACATTCTGTGGCTACTTCTACTCCGCTCCGCTCTAGAACAGCTCTGGACGTTGGAAACATGACATCGCAAGTGTTCGCACTCATGGCCCCCCCAGGGTGAAGGGGGAAAAACAAAAAAAAAAACACCAACAGCAGGAACAACACCAGCAACAACAACAGCAACAGCAACAACAACAACACGACAGGAAGCAACCACTCCACCGGAGATTGTTGGAATCCGACGATCGGGCACAACCAGACTGCAGGAACTGGAAAGAAGCTGGGGATCAGCCCCGGCGAATTCCAATCCGTTCGGGCCCCAATCAGCAAGCGCAATGGTCTTGGGACCAGAGTTCGCCGTCGCGGGCCGCGCCAACCTCCGGGGAAACAACGGCGACGGCCATGTCCTGCTGCCTGTTGGCTGACCGGAAGAAAATCCGGTCAACCGACGCCGGCGATGTCGCCCGGGCTGCTGAGTACCGTGGCCGCTGCTGGCGAAAAGAAGAAAAGAAAAAGAAAAAAAAGAAACCCACGCTCTGCAAACCGCAGCGAGCTGTGCCGGCTGAATGGAATCCGTATTCCATCAACCGGTCTTCCGTGCGTGCGAACACCATCATTCACACCACAAAGGCCAGAACAGACTCTCTTGGATAGCATCGTGTCCTTTGCGATGTCTCCCTCCCCCCACACAACTCGCTCGCCAACGAGAGTGGCACAGGACTTGCCATCTGCCATCTGCCATCGTGAGGTGCACCCAGCGACCAATAAGCCGAATTCCGCGACTTCGAGTTCGGCTATCCGACCCGTCCTGACAACTTGAAACGTCCCGTCGAGCATACATAACACCTCATACTCTCCAACCCTGCAACCGCTTTCCCCCCCTATGCACATCCGCATAGAGTGCGCGCCCACGGATAATGCGCCCCATCTACCTCGATATCTATCTATCTATACAACAGTTTCCATGCGGATGGATATGTATGGGTATATTGTGGCTGATGAGGTCACCTGATGGCTTGCGATGACTCCGCTTTCCACTTCTTTTCGCCCAACCGCGGGAGGGTGGGTGGAACCAGGGGAACCAGAGAAACCAACAGAGACGAGTCGCCTTCCGTGCTCCCCGTATTGGGGTTCGGCCTGCTCTTCCCGCGTAAACTGTTGGTTGTTCCCACGGCCCAGCGCGCTGGTGCTCGGAAGCACGCCCCCCCCCCCCCCAGCGATGGGAACTCGGATCCACACCGGAGACCCGAATGCAGGAAGCGCATCTCGTTCGGAAACGGTACGGATTACCGTTCTGTCCCGTCCCGCCAATTCCGGACTGACTACATATGTAGTTGCTCTACATACCAACATATGTACTCTACCCGCCCAGCAGCGAGCTCCTTTGTCCGTCTATTCCTAGCCATGTCGCTCTTTGCACGCACAGCTACCCTACCCTATTCCGTTTTTTTCCCGTGGCAACAGCGCGGCGTTGTTTCTTCGCATGAGCTCCGTCCAACTAACCCACCATCGCAGGAACTTTTGGCTGCCACATACATACATACATACATACATACGCGATGTGTTGTGTGTTGATAGTCTACCCGTAGCGCCGGTTCTCGCAACAGTTCTCGTTAGCTGTCCGGAAATCGACTAAGGAATGCACCACGGACAGAGAGAAGCCACGAGTTGGCTCCTGCACGCTGGGATCCATGTCTCAGAAGCATACGAAGAAGTTGGAACGAAAGCAATTCGCGAGAGGCCCGAGCGGAGCACAGGCGAGCCTCGTGAACTCGTCTGGCTCGGTGATCGACGGCTTGAAACGAAGCACTGGAAGGAAGCATGCGACTTCCAGGCGTTCCTTGCAGAAGAAAGCCAATCGCCTGTGCTCTGTTCGACGGCCTGGGACTTTCGAAATTGCCTTAGGCAGGATGTCAGGCCTCCCCCCCCCCCCCCAGCTTACCAACATCTTCCGATCGACCCCATCGTCATCTTACTAGTGCATACCGTATCCCAGCCGAACGGACAGCATTGCTCCAATTCTACATACCCGTTTTTTTCCCCTCCTTCAGCAGCAGCGGCCATCGCGGAAATTGTGCAAAAGGTGGGCAGGGTGTTAAAGTCACACTCTCCGGGTAGATTCTCCCACTCTACTACCTGCTTTGCCTGCCTACTCTACGCTGTCAGCCGTCAGATGAGATGCGAAATGAACGATGGGCGGACGGACGCAGGAGCAACAACTTCTTCCAAGATAAATTGGTTGCCGGACCATGTCCCGGCTAGAGTGCGTCCGGCACCCGCACCACGCGCGATGGGGATGGAGGGGATGGGCGCCGACCCGGATTTTTGTTTCCTTTCAACTCTGCATGCCTCCGATACACGCGATGCTATGTACATGAACACTATGTACACTATGTGCACACGTCGGCAGAGCATGTGTCTTCCGCAATGTGCACTTTCCGAGCAGCCGACTGCCCCCGACCGACCGTGAGGTGGTGGTGGTGGTGGTCGCCTAGAGATATGGATATCTACGGTACCGGGTGCATACCGAAACTCGCCGCCGCTGCCGCAAACGCCCCCATTCTGTTGTTGCAGTGGGATTGGCTCCCATCTATCCAGGGGTAAATCTCTTCGGGGGTTTCTCCGTTGCCTGACGCCGCAAGTGAGCTGCGCCCACCGCAGCGGTGGGTGTGTTGGATGGATATCCGGTTCCCGAGTGATGTCTCGTGCTGGAGGGAGGGGCAAGCTGTCATATCCTCTTAGCTCCACCACGGTAGCTAGGCAGGCGCGTGGAAGCGGGGGGATATCTAGCTTCAGCTGCTCCCAGGCTCTCCCGGTCGAGAGTTTGCGAACGGCTTCACCGAGCCTTGGTGTGGGAATCACGGCAATCCGCAGCCCTACAAACAGCCGCCAGACATGCCTCGAGGAGGAATCAGCGATCCGGGGCTCGATCCGCCAAGCGGGCTCGCTGGAGCGGTGAAGATGATCCGATGGGCGACATGCACAGATCTTTTCCTGTGTCGCGACGGTGGGGAGTGGGGCCCCCCCTGAGCGTGGATGGATTACAGCCTCGACGAAACATCTTGAGCTCCAGCTAGTGGGGAGGGGGCAACGCAGGAGGAAAAACACAAGCCTTGGCCTCCGGTCCAGTCTGGTCCAGTCCAGCACGGGCTTTTGGAGGGTGTTCCGGACGGCAGGACGTTTGTGCTTTTTGCGATGTTTTGCGCGAACATCCCAGCGTGCGTACTCTACATACATATGATGCCACCCTACCTAGTTTGGCATGTAGCCCTGAATCGTCCATCGTCATCGTCATCGTCATCGCCATCGCTACATACTCCGCTCCGGAATCCTCTTCCTCCTGCTGCTCCCGCGTCTCGGTAATGCAGCCCCCCTGGCAACGTCACGATAACCGCAAAAGTGTTGATGGCGGCCCTGCCCCCCCTTTTCGATGGCTTCGATGAGGAGACTCGCTCCGCCCCGCCCCGCCCCGCACGTGGGAACGCCGTCTCGTGATACCGTGCATAGGTAGGCTGTCCCACGGCGGCGCGGGTCGAGCCGGGGGTTCGCAACATGCGATTGATTTTTTTTGATTTTTTTTTTGATTTTTTTTTCTTTCTGTCGATCGAGTGCGTTTGCAGCAGAGCGATACATAGATAGATACACGGTGCGTCGAGGACGTGGGTTATGTACATACATAGGCAGGTAGTTGGGTATGCATGACTGTGCTCTATGGTAGCACTGTGGATCGCGAAGGCTGGAGGCGCGCAGAAACAAGTCTTGAGCGACGGGGAAAACGACGTTGCACCAGTAGCCCACTGCGGAGTTGCCGCATGATGTACTCTGGGTGTGTGTATCTACATAGATATTGTGCTGGACAACAGCTCTACCGCCCCCGACCGCGACATGATACCTGCGTACATATCTACGGATTGTATTGTGCGGAGGAGCTCGTGTTTTTCTTTTCTTTTCTTTTCTTTTCTTTTCTTTTTTCTTTTCTTCGCTCCGCATCTCCTCATCCATCCGTCCAAGTGTCAGCCTCATGCATCCTTTCTCTCTCTCTCTCTCTCCCCCACTTCTCCTCATCGCTTCGAGTTCGCAGGAAACTTGTACTACAAAGTATGTATGTACAATAGATACTCAACGTGCACAACACAAAAGAAAAAAGAAAAAAGGAATTCCAATGTAGTTAAGCCCCGATGGGATTTTTCGGGGGGGTGTTTTTTTTTTTGCCACCAAAGTCCAAAGTTACATTTAGGTAGGCAGGTACCATGTAGATATATACTCTACTTTACTCTACATCCGCAACCATACCATACCGATGCACAAGCGCACGCACGCACGCACGCACGCACGCACGCACGCACGCGCGACCGGCTGTTTCTGCTTCTTTCTTTCTTTCTTTTCTATGTATGTATGTATGTAGGCTTGTTTTTGTTTTTTGTTTTTTTCCCCTTCCTTTTTTTTTCTTTCCGTGCTGCGTGCTAAGGTTAAAGTTCGAAAGGTTGGATGGATGGATGGATGGAATGGATGGAATGGATGGATGGAATGGAATGGATGGAATGGATTATGGGTGGATGAAGGTTTCCTGCATGCACGCGGCGCCTGTGATCTCGAATAGCAGCCGTGATCTTGCATAACCTGGTCCTGGGTCTGAGTGAGCGGGGAACAAATCTTGGGGGCAGATACTCTATGTTGATGTGAATGTATGTATGTATGTATGAAGGTGGGTACTACTGGTCAGATACACACAGTGCAGAGTACATCGCCACCACCGCGATGCGGAGGAGGGAAGGAGACGTTTCCGTTCCCGAACACCAGCGCGGGCAGGGCGGAGAAACTTCCAAGCAGAGTCCGGGAAGACAAGCAAAACACCCACTCGCGCAGGAACCCAAGGGCTTTCCGTTTTCCGTGTCTGGTTAATGTTTTTTTCTGTTGTTGTTTTGGTTTGGTTTTTTTTTGTTTCGAGCGCGCATTGCACGATGCACGCGGCAGCGGAACGAAGTGCGAGTGGGCTGAGTGACCCCCCCCGCCTGTGCCACGGACGAGCCGACGTCGCCCTCCGTCTCACGTCCTCCTCCTCCTCCTCCTCCCTCCCCCCCACGCCTTACCCTGCCCCTTCCACAACAGCCGCTCCGCCGAGCAATCAACCAATCAGTCAGTCAGCCAGCTATCAATCAATCGCCCGCGATGAGGCCCGACGTCCGCGGACGCCAAGTCGAGTCGAGTCCAGTCGAATCTCTCCGAATGTACGCAGCCAACTGCCGTCACACAGCTGCCGACGCTCGATCGTGGGTTGCCGACGACACTCGATCCCCCCGATGACGATGCGCGCCATGCTGAGCGGGCGCCTACGGCTGGCCCGTCGCTCGCGGTGCAGATATCTGTCCGCCGATCGGGGGTGTGCAGATGGCCCGTCGTCGTTTGCTTCCACCGCCGCGCGGGTCCGAGGAGCGGCAGCAGTGTGTGTGTTGGGACCTGGACTCTCCGCGGGATCGATCTGGCGTTCGATCGAGCTGTGTGTTGACGACTGTCTGCCCCCCACGCTCCTGCTGCTCTGCTGCGTGTGTCCCTCCCCTCCACCGCCACGGACGGACGGGCAGGCGAGGCAAGCCCGGGACCGCGCACTGCAGGGTCCCGCAATGCTCCGGAGGGGCTGGCATCACAGGCAGGGACGACCCGAGATGTGTGGGTAGATATCGAGCCCGGAGGGAGGAGAGGCCTGCCGACGTTTCCGATGCCCGTCCGGCGATCCCGCAGCGCACATGATCGCCCGCCAGCCCCGCTACAAGTCTGCCGGTGGAGGAGGGGGTGCAATTGGATCGCTTCGATCGTCCGGCGAATCGTCGAGCCGTCTCCGAGCGACGCTTTTCCAGCAGAGCAAGCCTCCGCGCCGAGACTGCGCTGGATGGCTGTCCGTGGAAGCCCCCGCGCCGTTCCGGTTCGCAGTGCTGCCGTGCTGCCCTTCCCCGACGGAGCCGGAAACCCCCGCTTCGAGCGCGGGTTCTGCTCTGCTCTGCTCAGCCTGTCCGTACACCACGGTACGGCGCCCTCCGTAGCCTTCCGCACGGGGGGGCCACGCCGGACGCGCGCAATCGTCGATTGACGCACACTACCAGCCATCTCCCGCCCCCCCCCCATCGACCTCACCCGGTCAGCACCCAGAGAAAGGAGCAAGTCCGCAACATGTACATAGAATACATACAGGAAACCAGCTCCACACCGACGAACCACACTCTGTCTCGTAGCTATAGAGTAGTTAACTCCGCGGTGCGGGGTGCGCCCATACATAGTTATCTAGATCAAAGAGCAAAACCTTTTCGTGTTTCTAAACTCGTAAAAAAAAACCCCAGATGTCCGTAGCTCATACATAGATAGAGTGGCCGAACTAAGGTTCGGTTCGGTCCGGCCTCATCGCATATCTACGTGCGTACATACATATATAGGGCTCCATCGCATTATGTATTATTGATATGTAGATAGATAGTGTGCACAAGCCATACATACACTCCCGGACGGCGGAACAGCCGAGATCTACTCTACTACATCGTACGTAACTAACTGCCCCGTGTCGACGTGGAGCAGTATGTATGTAACGCTCACGATGGCGGACATCACTGTACCGGCCAACTACTTACTAAGTAAGTATGTATAACCACACATGGAGGTATGCAGTTGCATACGAGCGACTCGGCAGAAGACGGGACTATCGAACACATGCGTCGGTCGGCTATGCATGCAGGCAGTTGGCAAGCAGACCTCGTCGCGGTCGCCGCATCGGCTGGCATCGCTGGACGTTTGTACATGCATCCATTATACGGCTACAGAGGTACTTTGCACATACTTTGTGGTGGGTGCCCGCGTCGCACGCACACGAGCCGTCACTCGGCCGGCTGTTGTCGACAACAGACGTCGTAGTTACCCGGGCTCGTAGTTCATACTTTGTACTATACGTAACTATGTAGGTACATAATTATGTAACTATATCCCGCGCACATGTTAGTATTCGCGGCGTACACAGATACATACATTATATGTGTATCGTACATGCGCGCGCGACTCCGCTCCGCCCCGCCCCGCCCTGCACCACTTGTTCCTCCGCGCTCATCCCTCATCCCTCATCCTTCATCCCTCGCCGTTTCCCCGGCGTGCATGCGCAGTGGCCATCGTTTCCCCCCCTGTGCGCCCGCGAGCGACACAGCGCAAGAAAGCAAAGTGCTCATAGGCATATGTACATATAACATATACACACTTACATCGGTATGCATTCGTGCCTAACGCATATAGAGCAGATAGACATCCGGCTGGACATGTGCGGTGGGTGGAGGTGGACGGTATCTCAACTATGTATGACCTACGGGGCTGAAGCAGCGGCTGCCTGGCGACCGCCTTTTGTCCCAGCCTCGACGACACGACGGTCGCTGACATACATATCATACTGGGCGAGCCCGTCGGGATCAGGGAAGGCGCTGGGCTGGGGCCTGCCGGGATGATCCATGGGCAGCGAGACCACTCTTATCTACATATGTATCATATGTAGATAGATACATACCTAGAGTACACACCTACATAGAGATGTCTATCTATCTCAGGCGCCGTCCACGTGGCTTACCTGCCGTCGTGTCGTTGGGTTGACTAGATGGGTTCTGTGCCTGACTCAGTCAGGAATACATACATATCTAGATAGCTTTTTTTCTTCTTTCCTTTTTTCCTTCTTTTCTTCTTTCCCTTTTCTTCCTCCCTTTCCTCCGTGACGTTTGATCACCACCGCCCCCCTCCCCCCCCCTTGCTCGCCAGAAAAGGACGCGGCTGAGCGATATCTATAGGTACATAGATATCTGTCTATCATTCGCGCTGCTGAGTATGTACCTACAGTATCTCGACATGGCGTTGTTCCACAGACCGGCTGGCTGGGCGCTGACTCTTGCGCTGTACATATGCACATATCATACATCTCTCTCCGTATCCGCGTTATCGGATCACACGTGGATCTCGTATCCAACGGAGTCACCCCGCTGCCCGAGCGCTGGCAGTGCGACCGCGCAGCCATCCGCAGCAGCCCCACTCCGGCGTCACGCTGCGCGACCGAGAGCTGAGTCAGTCCCTGTGCGACGGTCGCTGCATGCGCTGTCACTCGCTGTGTCCGACCAGCGACAAGACACGACGGATCGGAATCCAGCGCGCAGGAAGCAGTCCAGCCTACAAGCCTCTGCCAGCGGCCTGGCGTGAGCATACTGGCCAGCAGCACCGATCGTACAGGACGGCGGTCATAGATATGTACGCAGATGTTTCCGTATAGGTAGGTATGTAGGCATTCATGTGTTATCACCCGGCGCTAGTCCGATTAGGCATCTCCATCGCGCAATTGGAGTGGATAGTTACATATCTATGCAGAGTAAAAAGATCCTCCAATTTTTAAACCCTTAGAGCATCGTCCCCACGCCACGACACCGCCAAACAGAGGATGGAGGGCGTACATAGATAGATAGAAAGTGTTCTCCACATGGGGTTTCTTTCGTTTTGCGCTGCTTGAGTAAAAATCCTTTCCCCTTTCCTATGTTGGGTGAGGTCGGGATGGGGGGGGGGGGGGGGGGAGCCAAAAAAACAAAAAGGAGTAATTGGATT